>Ga0180300_10001659_pt1 | contig 10372 bp, 11 predicted proteins | sample GuaBasSediGuay15_FD_121798 | JGI IMG/M metagenome (GOLD analysis project Ga0180300, IMG submission 121798) | Subseafloor sediment microbial communities from Guaymas Basin, Gulf of California, Mexico - Guay15, Core 4569-2, 21-24 cm | ecosystem: Environmental > Aquatic > Marine > Hydrothermal... | reverse complement strand
CGGCCTTCAAAGTCAAGCTAATCGAGCTCTCACGTGACTGATCAAAGATTAAACTATATGTCTCTCCGATAGGGGCTCTCACCGGATGGAGCCATCCCAAAAATATAGCTGAGAAACTCGAGTTTGAAGATGTCTATCCGATTCCCACTCGCGGATCATATACCGCCCTAACTCTAGGCTGGATCGATGAGGAGACATTCCTCGAGATCGTCGATATGGAGCATAAATGGTTCGCGAAGGCAGCCTGCAAGCTCATGGATGAGAAACCCTCTTGGAAGATCTTTGTGATGCATGCTCACTGTCCAGATTGGGCTTACCACACATTCATAAATGAGGTAGACCCATCCACCGCCACCAGCAGAGATAAGAATAAAACCTATTTGAGGATTGAACTGGAATTCTATAAGAGCATAGACCGTATGATTGGAGAAATCCTAAGCAAAACTGATCCAAGTAAGACATTGATAGTCATAGTTTCCGATCATGGAGCAAAGCCTACAGCACATAAGATTGACATCCGAAGCATACTGGAGAATGCGGGATTATTAGTCTATAAGGAGGAAAATGGACATAGAGTAATAGACTGGAGCAGAACAAGAGTTGCGCCGCAGAGATCATGCTACATATACGTGAACCTTAAAGGTAGAGATCCAGAGGGTATAGTTAAGCCTCAAGAGTACAATAAGGTAGTGGATCAAGTAATAAAGGCACTATATGACTATACTGATCCGGAAACTGGACTTAAACCTATCCTTTTCGCTCTTAGAAAGGAGGACGCCCGTATAATCGGTCTCTATGGAGAGAGAATTGGGGACATAATATTCGCGTTGAGGCCGGAATTTGGCGGACAGCACGGCGCCTTTCTGCCAACCGCAAAATATGGCATAGGCGACCTAAGAGGATTACTGATAATGGCTGGTCCGGGGATTAAGAAGGGCGTGGTGATAGATAGAACTGTATGGCTTATGGATATAATGCCGACTGTATGCTACTTGATGGATCTGCCGATACCGCGAGATGCTGAAGGAGCCGTAATCTATCAAGCATTAGAGGATCCAAACTTCAAAATTAGAGAACTCAAAGAACTGAGAGAGAAGTATGAAAGGCTTAAAGCGGCTGTTGAGAGTGAGATGAACTTAACTCACACTTACTTCATGAGTAATCTCAAGGAATAAACTAAGGCTGTCTCTTTCCATATCCACGCATAAAGCTAACGTAGAAAATAAATCAATCTCCGATTGCGATTGAGATACTGAGGAAGCGTCATGGAAGAAGAAAAAAGAAAAGTTTGCAGCAAAGAAGAGATTCTGAATCTTCTATCTGGAATGACGGAGTTTGAGAGAGCTGTTCTCACGGCGACATTGGAGATTCCTAAGGGGAAAGTGAGCACATATAAGAGAGTAGCTGAGAGGATTGGCAGACCGAACGCTTATAGGGCTGTTGGAAACGCGCTTCATAAGAATCCTTTGCCGCCCATAATTCCATGTCATAGAGTCATACGGTCAGATGGCTTCATTGCTGGAGATGAGAAGTCGGCAGAAACTAGAAGACGGTTACTAATTGATGAAGGAGTAAAAGTTATCGGGAGGAGAGTCAAGCTCTCAAAAGATATATTATATTGATGCCTCAGTATAAAAAAAGTTTAATAATGCGGCATAGTGTTATCCTCATAAAGGCTGAGTTAGATTAGGGTGTATCAGATTGTTTGAGAATCAATCATCACCATTATATTTGCCCGGGGCGACTACTGTCGGCATTCTCTGTAAGGATGGAGTTGTCTTAGCATCTGAGAAAAGAGTCTCCTATGGGAATCTCGTCCTCAGCCGCTCCGGAAAGAAAGTGTTCAAAATAACGCCGAATATAGGAGCGGCATGCGCCGGACTTGTCTCAGATATGCAGACGCTTGTACGGCAGGTAGGAGCATACGCAAACCTCTTTAGACTCGAGGTTAACCGTCCAATAACTGTTAGAGCCGTTGCGAAGCTCATGTCAAACCTACTTTTCAGCAGAAGGCTCTACCCATTAATAACGCAGACCGTCGTCGGCGGAGTTGATGAAGATGGACCAGCACTGTATGTTCTAGACCTGCTCGGCTCAAATATTCCGGATAATTATACAGCTGTTGGGTCTGGAGCTGAGATGGCGGTGGGCGTCCTAGAAGAATATTATAGGGAAGATGTGACTGTGGAGGAAGGAAGGAGACTCGCCGAGAAAGCGATAAGATCTGCTATAAGCCGAGATGCTATGAGCGGAGATGGTATAGACTTCATGATTATAACGAAGGATGGAGTAAAAGAAGAATCAATTACGTTCTAATCTAATTTCCTTTCTAGCTTAGGAATTTAGGTTTTTAAAGAATAATGACCCATTTTAGATTGAGGGTTACATGCATGCGTTTCATTTTGACTGAAGAAGATGGAGAACTTCTCGTCAAACTCGCTCGAAAAGCAGTTGAGAGAAACCTTAAAGATGGGACCATAATAAGCCCACCGGATAACGTCTCTGAAAACCTCAAAGAACCAAGAGGAGTCTTCGTAACGATAAACTCCCTCCGGAAGGGAAGAAGAGAGCTTAGGGGATGCATTGGATTCCCTTATCCAACGTATCCTCTCGTAAAGGCTGTTATAGAAGCAGCTATAGAATCGGCAACTAGAGATCCAAGATTCCCACCTCTATCCATGAAAGAACTGAATAACGTTGTATTCGAGGTGAGCATCCTAACACCTCCGGAGCTAATAAAGGTTTCATCACCAAAGGAATACCCATCAAAAGTGAAGGTTGGAGTAGACGGATTAATAGTTGAACGTGGATTCAACAAGGGCCTTCTGCTTCCACAAGTTCCAGTAGAGTGGGGGTGGAGCTCTGAAGAGTTTCTATGCCAATGCTGTATGAAAGCAGGATTAACACCGGATTGCTGGGTACTCCACGGAACAAAGATATATAAGTTCTCGTGCATCCTGCTAGTAGAGCTAGAGCCTAATGGGGGAATAGTCTCACTAGATCTTCGCAAAGAAGACGGATCCAAAAAACTTAAGGAAATCCTAAAGGAGAAATCTCAGGCGTAGCTTGGGAGTTATTAATCTATCGGTTTATTTCTGTTGAGTTATCTTCACTTTTTCATCGTTAATTCCCAGCCTAAAATCTTAGGAACCCTTTTCGCTATTCACGTTGATATATGTAAGGAGCCTTAGTCAGTTTTTCAACTCCTCTACTTAGGACAAGAACTGTATCTTCTATTCTGACTCCTCCAAAACCTGGAATATAGACTCCAGGCTCTATCGTTACCACGTTTCCCTCCGAAAGAATATCCTTGCTATACAGGCTTAATGTCGGAGGTTCATGGATATCCAGCCCAACGCCATGCCCCAACCCATGAACAAAGTATTTCTCATATCCAGCTCTTGATATAAAGTCCCTTGCGATATGATCGATCTCTCTAGCCTCAACTCCGGCTCTAACGTTTTCAACTGCTAGTCTTTGAGCCTTCCTAACTGTCTCGTAAATCTTAAGCTGTCTCGGCGAGGGTTTACCTATAATAAATGTTCTCGTCATGTCTGAGCAGTAACTTCTATACTTAGCACCTATATCCACAACAACGAAGTCTCCCTCCTTCATTACTCGATCTCCGCAGCCTCCATGAGGATAAGCCGAGTTTAGACCTGAACTGACAATCGTATCGAAAGAAACACCATCTGAGCCATTCTTTCTCATCACATATTCAATCTCAGCGGCGACCTCCCGTTCACTAATTCCGGCTTTAATGATCTCCAAAGCCTTCTGCATTCCTAGACTTGTTAGCTCAGCTGCCTTCTTCATGAGGGAAATCTCATCGTTATCTTTGATCCTCCTCAGAGACCATATAATACTACTGGCATTCTCAAAATTTACGTTGCTCAAGCGTTCCTTTAGCTTTAGATAAGTAGATACGGTTAAAGAGTCAAAGCCGAGCCTATGAACATTATGAGCCTTAAGCATCTCCGCTATTTTCTCAACGAGAATCTCTCCATGCTTCACAAGTTTCATAGATACCCCTCTGGCTTTAACCTTTGCAGCCTCATAGTTAACTCCATATACAAAGAGCACATTTTCTCCGTCTCTTGGAATAAGAAGTGACGAGCCGCCTTCGAAGCCCGTAAAATACTCTATATTCTTGGCATTTGAGACGAGGAGACAATCAATAGCTTTAGATTCCATGAGATCAGAAAGATTCTTAATGCGATCCTCTGGATTCAACCTCTCTAAGCCTCTTCTACATAAAATGGGATATCTACCAATAGTTATAGCTAACTATCTCCTCTAGGGGTTTTCTTTTAGTTACGGGATCTTTCTCTTCGGCTGGATACCCAAGGGGAGCCAAAGCTACAACTCGTGCTTCATCGGGGATTCCTAGAATCCTTTTAACCTCATCTTCCCGGAAGGCTCCAATCCAGCATGTTCCAAGCCCAAGATCCCATGCCTCAAGAATAAGATTCTGCATCGCTATTGCGAGGTCAACCTTCCAATATTCTTCTCCATCGCTCCTAACCCAAGCCTCGCTGGGCAATGCGCATCCAACAATGATCACGGGAGCGGAGACGAACCAGTCCTCGTCATAGGCAGCTCTGAGCTCCTCCTTAATTTTCTGATCGGTTACAACTATGAATCTCCATGGCTGACAATTAGCAGCTGAGGGTGAAAGTCTAGCCGCTTCTAAGATTTTAGAGAGCTTCTCCCGCTCAACCGGCTTATTTAAATATTTTCTTATACTCCTCCTCGTTCTGATAGCGTCGAAGACATTCATTATAAATACCTCTTAATATGTTTGAAAAACCAGCCTTAAATAACATTCCTCGATATAAGAGAGTTCAAGAGCAACAATAGATATGGAGCTTATGCACTTGTAGGAAAGCATAAATGATGAGAGATCTAGAAAGAGCTAAGAGGATGCTTAAGGAGGATAGATTGTCGCTAGTGATTGTGAAGAATGGAGAGGCTATTTTCAGCTCCGACTCTTCTGGAATAAACAGTATACTTCAAGCGATAGATAATCTTGGCGATCGGCTCTCCAGAGCGTCAGCGGCGGACAAGATAGTTGGGAAAGCAGCTGCTCTACTCTTTGCATACTCACACATTAAAGAAGCATATGCTGTTACACTGAGCACTGAGGGATTGAGCACTCTTAGAAAGAATCGCATTTTCGTAGAATATGAGAAACTTGTGCCAAGAATACTCGATAAGAATAGGAGAGATATCTGCCCATTCGAGAAACTTGTGCTGGAAATAGAGTCACCAAGTCAAGCCTATAAAGAACTTAAGAGATTCATGAAGGAAATAATGAGGAAATCCGGATAGCGATATGTTCACTTCTCATCTCGGAAGATTTCAGAGAGAACCTCATCTGGGTTAAAAGATTCCCTCGACCTTATGGATGCTTCTTCAACATAAAGTTGTACGGCATATTTTAGAGCCTCCACACTGACGGGAATATAATCTTTCTCATATCGGAAGTAATCCATAAGGGAAGCTGCACATGCGAAGCGGAGAGCCTTATCTTCAAGTCTCGCCGAGAACTTCACTACTCCCTCTGGTATGCGCTCGAGGATGGCAGTCCGCGCCTTCCCGATAACTTCAAAGACCTTGGAGGTTATCATAACTGGCTTAAATGGAAAACGTTTCTTAACTAGGGGATGACGGGTCTCGATAGCATAGACGAGTGTTAGGTGATCTCTAATCCTCTTCGCATCTTTTTCAACATCTATCATGCCTAAAGCCAGTCTCATTTGGCTCTTAGTGATCTCCACGAATCTCTCTTTAGTCAAGCGGTGTAATCTACAGAGCATTCTATCCTCAATAGCATTGAAGTTCGGGTCTTGAATCGTAACGTCATAGCCTTTTTGATGAACAGAGACGTTATAATTGACTGAAAAGAATGAAGTAAACCTATAGGGACCGATTATCTCGCTATGCGTCTCATATTTTATCATTCCATGCTCCATAGCTATCTTTAAAGGCTCAACCATACCCTTATATCTGAAGAAATCATTAAATTCTGGAACAATAAAGTTGAAGACCCTGCCGGCGTATGCCTCGCCGATTCTAATGAAGAATGCGGGCGTCATGCCGCCGCAGTACCGGTTTCTTCCCGGAAGCCCATGAGCTCCTATCTTAGCGCTCGGTTTTCCGATAATCATATCTCTGGTTGAGAAGCTTTTCCCCGTTCCCGGATCTCCAAAAAGAGCCAGTGACCAGCCTGTCTTCTTACCGGTCTCACCCTCCTCATGAACTATGTTAACGTTCGCTAATCCATACTGTTGAGTTATGCTAAGTAGGCTGTCAAAGTAGAGAACGGTTCCGAAACGTTCTTTTAAGTAGGATGCCAGATACTCTATCCCGAAGTTCTTACCGAATCCGATAGTCCTCTCAAGTCTATTCTTTAGGAGATCCGCCAGATACCTGTTAAACTCTTCATCCATCTGTCTTATCCTTTCCCGCTCCTCGGCCAAGGGATCCGAAGTTTTTCTCTCCTTCTTCTCTCGCTCTGTAACCATGCGAGATTCTTCAATAATCTTCATACCTTCTAGAAGGAAGGGAATACGTCTCCTCCTTCTCCTCTTTACGCCGAGCTCAGCCTCTAAAAGCGGAATCGTCTCCTCCAAAATCTTCCATTCTCTGTATCGTTCTCCATTATATGACTGAACAATAAGCTTTAGATGAGTTAATCCTTCAAGAACTTCCTCGAGATTCTTTGACTTTACATCTTTCTTTATCTCATTTAAATCAGCAACACCATTTCTTTTTAAAAGAGACTCAAGAACAAGAATGGCGTCGGATCCATAAAGTAATCTAGCTTTATAAATAGCTTTCTCAACGCTTTTTCCAAACCCATCTATCTTAAGCCTACCATCCTGCAGAACATAGTATTTACCTCTAAAGACAGCCCACTCCCTCGGCTTATACTTCTTGAAAATCTTCAATAACATATCATCTTCTAGAGATGCTCCAAGAATCAAGTATGCCTCATCTTTATCCTTCATCCTCCATCCGCTTGAGATTTTCTGGAAATATGGAATCTCAAGATTCCTTCCAATCTGATAGATAACCAATCTAGGATAAGCCCTCTTCAAAAGCATAGCTCGTTCAAGAGCCTTCTCATTCTTTTTCGAGGTCTTCACCAATTTCGACATCTTCCTCTTCATGAAGATTACATCTTTGAGTACTCTTTCAGAGTTCTCTCAGCTTCATCTTTATTTATCCATCCTTCCTCAAGAAGCCTTTCAATCCCCTCTTTAACATTACTCATGAACTTCGGAGAGCCTAAGAGATTATTAGTCATCCCTACTTTAAAGAGAGCTTTCCTGAATGGAGCATCAGACTCGATCTTCCTTTCAAGTTTCTCAGAGACTTTCTCGCTGAGGCTCGGAAATCTTTGACCAAGCAGAAGCCTCATCCTCGCCTCGAGGCTGAAGGAGAACAACATTCTCTTGATTCTCTGAAGAGTACTTGTGTAGCTCTTCGCTACGGCTGGGGGGAATACTTCAGCTCTAACCTTACTCGAAGACTCAAATATAGCTATGTAGAATGGAACGGCAATTAGCGAAGTTTCCTCAATCTTAAATGGAACTGTTTTTTCTTCAATCTTCCTTATGTCTCTCGTCTTCTTCTCTATGAGTGTCCTTATCTGAGATTCTATCGTGGATGAGAGAGTATCTATCCGAGAGATCAGCTCGCTTCTTTTGGAGATCTCAGATTCCTTCGCTTCCTCTAGAGCGTCGATCTTATTTAACTCCTCTTCAATCAGCAGTCGATACTCTCTCTCAGCCTCATTGATTTTCTTAAGCATCTCCTTGCGGATCTCAGCAGCTCTTCTTTTCAGCTCGGATAATCGATCCTTCAAAATTTTGATGTTACTCTTACACTTAGCTATCTTATTATCAATTCTTGTCGTGCTTCTCTTTGGATATCTCTTCTTTTGCCGCTTCCGAGCGTCTAAAGCCTCACGTAGTAGCAGGTTAAGCCTCTCAATTCTTTCCTTCAGTCTATCTTCCTCCTTTATAATCTTCCCAAGTCGCTGCTTAGCTGTCTTCTCGATTTTACCTTTAGCCTTCTCCTTCTCCTTGACTAGACTCCTAACTTTTCTATCAACCATTTTTTTCGTCTTCGAGATTCTTGAATCGTAATCTTCTTTGATCTCCTTCATCTCTAGAATGATTTTCTCTTTATGATGATTTCTCTCAGAATCTAAAACGTCAATCGCATAGAGTAACGCGTCCACATCATCATTCAGGATATTCCATTGATTAACCATCCTTTGAGCCTTAGCCTCAGCTTTTCTTCGTGAGAGAGCGAGAGGGACAAAAGATTGTTCAAGCATATCCTTTCCGCTTATTTTTGAAGATTCACGGAGAGCCTTTCCAAGTGCTTCAAGTATAGATTGTTCTCCAACTACGCCTCGTAGAGAAACAACTTTGAGAGATCTAAATCCTTGAAAGGTATGAGAATGTCTTCTCAGCGCTTCAAGGAAAGAACTGAATGAAGATGAGCATCTATTCAAATCCTCAACAAATTTAAGAATGTTCGGTATCTTTCTATAAACAACATTTGATGAATCCAGTCCAAGCCCATCAATTATTATGCAGTTATCTTCCCAAGGAACCGCCCAGAAGAGATAATAAATCTTGGCAATGCACGTTACCTTCTCTGATCCGCCAATTAAGATTCCAGCTTTTCTCCTTTTAGCCTCTGAGAAAAGAAGTATAGTGGCTTCCTCCATCTCAGTGGTATACGGATTCTCCCTACTGGGCTCTTCAGCAGCATAGGGAACTAAAAATATTGAATGTGCCTCCCTGACCTTTATGCTCATAACTAAAGATCCTCTCAGACACGTTTTCTTCGGCGGCTAAAATCAATATTTTCTATATTACTCTTTAATCTAGAAAAGTACTTATCAGCGGCTTTGTAGCTCTCGAAGCTTCCTATATCAAACCATACTCCAGTAAAGACGTAGCCGTAAACCGCATCATGCTTATACAACCATTCAATAAAGCGTCCCATCTTATCCGGATCGTTTCCCTCATCTATGTACCTAAGCACGCCTCGCACGCCTCTCTTGGTGAACGCATAGCATGCAGTCGAGACAAGCGTTGACTTAGGGTTCTTAGGCTTCTCTTGAAAATCGATTATCCTTTTTTCCTTATCTACTTGAACAACTCCATATAGGCGTGCCTTCTCCTTACTTTTAACATCATACAACGCTATCGTATTGGCTCCTTTAGAGTAGAAGTATCCTATAAAGTCGGACATCTCAAAGCTGAAGATGTTATCCCCGCCTATGACGAGCAAATCATCGTTGAGGCTGTTCTCTCGAATTAGAAAACCAAGCGCTCCCACGCTTCCGAGTTTTTCCTCTTCTGAATAGGTGTCCTCGACAAATAGGTGAAGCGACTTTTTAATGTTCAGGCCATCCAGATACTTCTGAAAGCGACTTCTGAACTTCATGTTTGTAGAAAGATAAATCTCATCAATCTCAGATGCTCTTCCTAAATTCTTCATCACATAATCAAGCATAGGTCTGCCAGCGACTGGCAGAAGATGCTTAGGCCTATTCTTCGTCAGCGGCCACATCCGCTTCGCATATCCGCCAGCAAGAACTATAGCTTTCATCTAAAACACAGATAAATATGAAGCCAAAAAACTCATAAATCTTAGGGTTAAATAAGCATTAAATAAAAAAGGAAAAGACGTCTGAAAAAGTGTTATGGGTCATTTATTGTTGTTAAGCCTCAGCTCTGCTCACTCTTGGTTTCAGTCTTCTCCTCAGAAGATTCTTCAAGCTCCTTCTCTATCTCCTCTATTGGCTTAGGTGGAGGAGTCGTTGCCATCGTCCATCCGATCCATGCGCCAATCGCTAGAATCCCACCGACCGCCACTAGCCCAGTTAACTGCAATATAAATACTGCCGTGGGCGGGTTAAATACGAAGTAAGCATACAAGATTATTCCGACTATACATCCGACAAATATGATTGCTCCTATGCTTTGATCCTTGCTCGGCAACTATCATCACCACAACGAACCAAATTACATTAATATAATTTATAAGCTTTCCGATATAGCCACGAATCATCGATTTAGAGGATAAAAATTGTAGGCTTGACGTAGCAAAACCGCCAAATTCTTTATTCTTTAGGAGGTGATCCGGCCGCAGGTTCCCCTACGGCCACCTTGTTACGACTTCTCCCTCCTTGCGGAGCCCGGGTTCGACACGGCCCAACGGACCGAGCCTCACCCGAGCCCCACTCGGATGGAGCGACGGGCGGTGTGTGCAAGGAGCGGGGACGTATTCACCGCGCGTTGATGACGCGCGATTACTAGGGATTCCAGGATTCACGAGGGCG
>Ga0180300_10001657_pt1 | contig 10381 bp, 9 predicted proteins | sample GuaBasSediGuay15_FD_121798 | JGI IMG/M metagenome (GOLD analysis project Ga0180300, IMG submission 121798) | Subseafloor sediment microbial communities from Guaymas Basin, Gulf of California, Mexico - Guay15, Core 4569-2, 21-24 cm | ecosystem: Environmental > Aquatic > Marine > Hydrothermal... | reverse complement strand
TCCCAGAAGAAAGCCAGACCGGGTTATTCCGGCTCCGGCCTCGCCTCCGATCAAAACCGATAGACGGTTTCCAACCAATCTTCTACCTCCCCGCATCGCTGAGACATCTCGATCCTTCCAGCCGTGAGAACAGTCAGGAGTCGGTCAACTACAGGTCTGCATCCTACAGGGAGGCTCCCTATATTAACTTATGTTAACCTGAGCGCAGCGACATTCTCGGTCCATCGCCTTTCGTCTACGCCTCGATGAGAAAGACCTAAAAGGAAAACCGGCAGTCTCTGGGCGGTGAAGACATGGCGGAGTTCATCGCACCCTTCAAGGGAATGTCTCCGGATAGGAAGCTGACGACGAGGGAGCTCACGAGGGCCCTTAGAATGGCGTTGGCGGCCGAGGAGGAGGCTGTCCACTTCTACGAGGCGGTCGCCGACTCCACCGACGACGAGCTGGCCAAGGCTGTGCTTCAAGACATAGCAGACGAGGAGAAGGTCCACGTAGGAGAGTTCCAGAAACTGTTGAACATCCTCCTTGAAGACGAGGAGAAATTCCTCTCGGAAGGCGCAGAAGAGGTCGAGGAACTCTCCGAGAAGGTCAAGAAGGGATAGATCGACTGGGACCCTCCCTCGGGTACACGTCCTAGCCTTGGAACTTATTGGTTATGGGGAGTCTTCTATCCTTCCCAAAGGCACGGGGCGTTATCTTTATGCCCGGAGGTGCCTGCCGCCTCTTGTACTCGCTTCTATCGACGAGTCTCGCCGCCTTCCGAACATACTCCTCGTCAAAGCCCATGGAGATTATTTGATCTACCCCCCGGTCCTGCTCGACATAGGCCTTGAGAATCGGGTCTAGGACCTCATACGGCGGCAAAGTGTCCGTATCCTTCTGATTGGGCCTCAGCTCGGCCGACGGCACCTTCTCTATGACGCTTCTCGGTATCAGATCGCGGCCGGCAACCCCGTTCCTATACCTGGCAAGGTCGTAGACCATCGTCTTCGGCACGTCCTTTATGACGGCAAAACCGCCAGCCATGTCGCCGTAGAGGGTGCTGTAGCCTGTTGCCATCTCGCTCTTGTTTCCCGTCGTCAGGACGAGCCATCCGAACTTGTTGGAAAGGGCCATCAGTATGTTTCCCCTAGCCCGGGCCTGGAGGTTTTCCTCCGCGACGTTGGGCTCCGTGCCCTTGAACGCCTCGGAGAGGGATTCCAAATAGGCCTCGAATATTCTGTTAATAGGGATGACTAGGAATCGTATGCCCAAGTTACGGGCGAGTTTCTCCGCATCGGTCCTGCTGGATGTCGACGAGTACATGGAAGGCATGGACACGCCTATCACGTTGGAAGGGCCAAGGGCATCCGTAGCTATGGCAGCAACCAGGCTTGAGTCAATTCCACCGGAGAGCCCGATGACGACCTTATCGAATCCGTTCTTGTGAACGTAGTCCCGCGTCCCTAGGACGAGCGCCTTGTACACCTCGGCTGGATAATCCAGAACCTCGACGGATCTCGGCGGAAGCTTTGCCTTCGCGTCGGCACTGGGGTGATCTGACACCGATCTCTTCGTTACCTTCCAGCCTCTCCCCTCCAACAGGGGCGCTTGTCTCCGCCACCTAGGGTCGTGAAGGCGCGTCCTGAAGACCGCCTCGACATCCAGGTCGGATACTATCAGATCCTCCTCGAACTGTTTGCCCCGATCTACGACGTTTCCCTCCTGGTCCAGAATCAATCCACCGCCGTCGAAGACCAGCTCGTCCTGCCCGCCGACCATGTTGTTGTACGCAACGATGGCTATGTTGTCACTCGCCCTGGTCGCGAGCATCCTCTCTCTGAGGGCGGTCTTGCCATAGCTGTAGGGCGAGGCGCCTATGTTGACCAGAACCTGGGCCCCCGAATACGCCTCGACGGCCACCGGCCCCGCTTCGTACCAGATGTCCTCGCAGATGCTGATGCCCACCTCCACTCCGCATATGGTGAACACCTGGCACTCGTCCCCAGCCCTGAAGTACCTGAACTCATCGAACACCCCGTAGTTGGGGAGGTAGATCTTGTGATAGACGCCGATCAGTCTTCCGTCGGCTATGACCGCTGCCGCATTGAAGAGGTCGCTGTCAGCGTCGACGAAGCCAACGATGACGGCTATTCCCCTCGAGTACTCAACGACCTCGTTCAGGCATCTGAGGTTGTCCTCGACGAACTTTGGCTTTAGGAGCAGATCCTCAGGTGGATACCCGGTGATGGCGAGCTCTGGAAACGTCAGGAGATCTACATCGAGGGATCGAGCACGGTCGATGTACTCCTTGATCTTTGACGTGTTCCCGGTCAGATCTCCCACAGTGGGGTTTGTCTGCGCCATACCGATGCGTATTTCTCGCAACGGTAACTCCACAGACAGTTTCTAGGCGCGCCTTATTAACTGATATGTAGGTGGAACTCCAAGGAATAGGAATCCCAGAGGACTTAAGGACTCAGCTTCACCAAGGAAGGCCTGCGACATTACGTTTATGAAGGTACGGGCGCCCAAGCTAGCACGTGGTTCTATGAAGTACATCGACTTCGTCAACCAGGGATACGAGCCTGGCAGCGGCGACCTAATCTGTGAGTTCCTAGTCGAGACCGATGGGACGATGAGCCTGGAGGAGGCCGCCGGGGCCGTAGCAGCTGAAAGCTCGGTTGGCACCTGGACGGAACTAACCACCGTGAGGGCTTACGTCGAGAAGCTTCATGCAACCGTCTTCGAAATCAGCGGGAACAGGGTCAAGATAGCCTACCCCCCAGAGCTATTCGAGCCGGGAAACATGGCCAACATCATGAGCAGCGTTGCGGGAAACGTCTTCGGCCTTAAGGGAATCTCGAATCTTCGGCTAGACGAGATTCACTATCCGAAGGACATAGCGACCAGTTTCCCTGGGCCTGCCTTCGGAATAGAGGGAGTTCGGAGGATCCTCAAGGTTCCGAAGCGCCCGCTTGTGGGCACCATCATAAAGCCCAAGCTTGGACTGGTGACGAAGGACCACGCAGAAGTGGCCTACGAAGCATGGGCCGGGGGATGCGACATAGTCAAGGACGACGAGAACCTCTCGAGCCAGAGCTTCAACAAGTTCGAGGAACGCGTGAAGCAGACACTTAGAGCTAGGGACAAGGCCGAGAAGGAAACAGGAGAGAGGAAGGTGTACCTCGTCAACGTCACGGCCGAGAGCAGGGAAATGATAAGGAGGGCCAAGCTGGTCAAGGAGAACGGCGGAGAATACGTGATGATCGACATAATCACCTGTGGCAACTCAGGGTTCCAAACCCTCCGGGAGGAGGATCTAGGGCTGGCGATCCACGCCCACAGAGCCGGCCACGGGGCATTCACTCTGAATCCGAAGCACGGAATCTCAATGAAGGTCATCGCAACAAACACCCGTCTCATCGGCGCTGACCAGCTGCACGTAGGAACGGCGGTCGGGAAGATGAAGGAGGGTCGAGAAGAGGTTCTAGCCAACGTCCACGCCCTAAAGGCCGATATGTACGGAATAGGGCAGGTTATGCCTGTCGCTTCCGGAGGACTGCATCCCGGAATGGTTCCAGACCTAGTCGAGATCTTCGGCAACGACGTGGTCATCCAGGCTGGCGGAGGCGTGCATGGACATCCCGACGGGTCCTTCGCAGGGGCCACGGCGATGCGGCAGGCTCTCCAAGCCGTGGAGGAGGGCGTCTCACTCGAGGAGTACGCAAAGTCCCACGAGGAGCTAAGAAAGGCCCTAGAGTACTGGAGATAGCGGAACCAACCCCTAAAGCCTAGTCGAAACTCGGGATGGGAGTAGTTCACCGAGGCGAACGTTCACTTTGGTGGGCGCGAGCCGTGGCCGCGAGGCGTGGCCGTCTACGTCAGCCAAATGTGCGGGTCGTACGTACCTCGCGGTAGAGGCGCCTCCTCACCATGACGACCCATAGCGTCACCCCGGCCACCAAGGCTACGCCCGTTACCGAGAACCACTCAACTAGATAGACCCACATTAGGGCCCGATTCTTTACCTTTATGGCCTTGGCATTGAGCTCTTCCCAGGCGGCGGCGATCTCTTGGAAGGCCTCCTCTGCTGAGTCGTAGTCATCCATCCTGAAGTAGTCCTCTGCTTTCTTCTCCTCCTCGTCTATCGCCTCCATCTCGCTGTACAGCTGGGCCGTCTTCCCCCCAAACTTGTCAACGAACTCTAGTAGACCGACGAACAGCGACTCCTTCGAGCGGTGGCCGTTTATCTCCTCTCTCAATCGGTGAACCCTGTAGAGGTCCTCTGGCACGGGTTTCCCAGCTCCGAGGTAGACCAGATATACGAGGAAATCCTGGTACCACTGCCATTCGCGAACCATCCTGTCCGTGGTTCCTGCGCTGTAGAAAACCTGCGTGTCGCCCAGCACGAGTCCCTTGCCGGCCTTCCGCATTGCCAGCCAAGGAATATGCGTGTTGGGGCCAACCGCCTCGGCGATCTGCTCGGCTCCAAGCTTCGGCTTCACCTTGTTGAAAAGCTCTAGAAGTCCTGGACGCCAGGGCAGCCTTGACAGGGGGTGATCCTGGTCAAAGAAGTGGGGCTTGAACGACCCGGCGTGGTAGGGAGTGTATCCGCCTAGACACTCGTAGGGAAGGATCTCGTCGAGGAGCGTATCCCCCCAAGAGGTATAGGCTCCTTCTCCGCCTCCGCCCCAAGACGCATCTCCTCCCCACATCTCGAGAGGCCTTCCATCCTCTTCCACGAACCTGACGAACCAGTCCATCCACTTCGGATCGAATCTGATCGACGAAGACCCGAGGGCCCCGCATGGAGCCTCGTAGAGGATCACCATGTCCCTGTGGTCAAGCAGATCCTGATAATTCCTAGGCATGTAGAGCCTCAGTATCCGGTTGACCATTTCTGGCTTCTGCCCCAGCCAGGTAATCGCATAGAGGCTGGGCATGGGAACGGGCAGAACCTCGATTGCCGGGTCGGCTGCGATCACCGTATGGCTCGACTGCCCTTGGAGAATCATCCTAGAGATGTACAAGACATCCACGATTTTGGGATTACCGGAATACTCTGCAGCGTTCCGCGGAGCCGCCTGGCAGGGGACCACCAGCAGGGCCAACAGGACAGCCAAGATGGCTAAGGCAGTGAGCTTCACACCCGTCGCGTCCGTCTCCTTGCTCTAATTGTTTTTCCTTGCTCCACTTACCTCTCAACCCAGCTATACCGGCAACCTCTCGGCGGCCGCCCCGCAGGATTTCGAAGCTAGAAAAGAAGCGGGCCCGTGGGGACTTGAACCCCAGACCTATCCCCGAAGAATCGATCTTCAATGGGTTAAGAGCCCATCGCTGTTGGCTCTCGACGAGCTACCAGACTAAGCTACGGGCCCGAACAGGGTAGCGCCCCGAAAACCTTATATATCTTTTCGGGCTTCATCCTGCCCCTTCCAGCCTAGCAGGACCTCCAGCGCCTCTCTCTCTGCAAAGTGAAGCTTGCCCGGAATAACGAGGCAGTGGGGGGGCGGAGGGAACTCTACCCTCAAGAGCCGGCCAAGCGTCCCTGCCCTAACCACCTGGTCTTCCAGGGAGAGCCTGGCAAGGCCTATTCCCAGCATCTGATCAGAGACCACTCCGCGCCCCTGAAGCTCCTCTGCCTGAAGCAGGAGCCGCACAGCCTCCGCTATGGTCATCGCCCTTCCCGCCTGGTCATCGACGTCGAGGAGGAAGAGGGTGTGCAACCCCCTGGCAAGGTTCTGCTCCAAGACATCGTACGGCTGAACCGACGGGAGAAACGAGATGGTCCCTACCCTTCCGAAGCGCGTGGACTGCAGGCAGCTCTCTCCAATCGCGGCCGAAAGGATCGAGGAGGCGTGGACCACCTTGGTGCAGAACCCCCTCCTCGCGGCCTCCATCCTCAGAGAAACGTGCGTGGTCGAGATGAGCGGGTCGCCCGGAACGAGCAGGGCGACATCTCCGCGTGGAAGCTCCTCCAGAATAGCTCTTCCATCCTCGACCTGAGACCTGTCGAGCAACCTCAGCCTACGCCGAAAGATCCTCTCCATCGCCTCGATGCGGTGGGAGGGGGTGGGACTTGTGTACGTCTCGACGAAGACCTCTCGGCACTTCGAGACTGCCTCAATAGCCCCCATGGGGATGTCATTTAAATTGAGTCCGAGACCTACGAGGATCAGCGACCCCAAACCAACATCTCACCCCTACGCTCGCTAGAAATATCTATCCGGTGAAGGCCTTGGCCTACCGATATCTCGAACACACCTCGGACATAGGAGTCGAGGTTGTCGCATCGACGTGCGAGCAGGCCTTCGCGGAGGCCGGAGTCGCCCTGTTCGGCATTATGACCGATCTGGCGGGCTTTAGGCCCGTGGAGGAGGTTCCCATTCAGGCCGAGGGGTTCGATCCCAAGTCTCTACTCTACTCCTGGCTCGAGGAGATGCTCTACATCTTCGACACCACATCGACCGTTCTAGTGAAGATCGAGGTGAAGCAGCTCACCCTCGGGGACCGTCACTCCGTCCAGGCCGTAGGATTCGGACAGAAGTTCGATCCGAGGCGCCACGAGTCCCGAACAGGTGTTAAGGCGATAACCTATCACAAGATGGACTTCGAGACGAGCGAGGACAAGTGCGTGCTCCGATACTTCGTCGACATCTAGCTCTGGCAGCCACCTATTCCTCGAACGGTGGAAGCTTGGGGAGCTTTCCGGGGTTGGACGCCCTCTGCCTGATCAGGTATGCCTCAAGCCATCCCCTGTTCTTCTCAGGAGCCATTGTACTCCGAATGACCTTCTCGTGGTCTAGGCCCTCTATCCTGTCGTTGGCAGCCCTCAGGGCATCCATACAGTTCTTGAGAGCCTGTTCGACAGGGATACGCTCGGGGTTTATGTCTATGCCGAAATAGCCCGTGTATCCATACATCTTCAACACATACAGAGCGGCCTCTGTCTGCTCAGGCGAGATGACCCCGACGTCTAGATCCTGGTCGTAGTTTCCGAGTGGCTGGCTGTTCCAATGGGTGTGGAGCAACTTGCCGTATTCCATGACGAGGCTGAGAGCGTACGGAAGATCTTCATAGCCCATTAGGACATGACCCACCTCCGGGTTTAGTCCCACCATGCAATGCCCCTCCTCAAGGAGCTTTCTGTTCTCTTCCGACTTGAGCATGCCCTCGACCTTCTGTGCCGCAAGGATTCCCTCTGCTGTTGTGCCGTACAGTATCCTGCCTCGAGGCTCGTATGGCTTCGGCTCTATGGCAACGCGCACCCCTGGAACCGCGTCCATAGCCTCGGCCAGCCCTGAGGCGAACCTGTCACGCGCCGCCATCAAGTCCACTCCGAATGGATTCTCGTACCCGTCGATGCCGGGCCAGACAATGGCGAAGTCCGTTCCCATCTCCTTGTTCAACTCCAGAGTCCGGATGGTTCTCTCCACCGCCTGGCGACGCGCCCTCTCGATGGGTGACGAGAGAGACCCGAACTCGAATCGCCTCTCGTAGAACAGGTTGGGGACGATCGAGACCAGCCGCACCCCCGATTTCTCTAGCTCCCTGTAGAGATCCAGGTTCTCCTCATTGATCTCGTTGGGGTAGTGTGCCTCGATTCCCTTGAGGCCATAGTCCGCCAGCTCGGCTGCCATCTGAAGCCTCTCCTCTATTGGGACCTCCTTGCCGTACCTTTCGTGGAACCGCCCAGCTCCCGGCGAGAAGAACCAGACGCCGGCCGAGAACTTCAATTCCAACTTGAAGCTCTCTAGATGTCTTATCAGATCTTCTGGGCTCCGTCTCTCCGCCTGCCGACGAATGTCTATCAGTTCTAACCCTCCGCTGGCGCGGAGGCGGCGGCGGTATATAGATTTACCCACGTCCCTTCACACTTCTGCTCGCCCGGGTAGTTATCTTTTTGAGTCGCCCAACGCACCGAGCACGGATAGGCATGATCAGGAGTTCTATCGAAGAGGCAATCTCCAGAAAGTGTACAGAGGCGGTCGTGATGGGCGTCGCGTGCGACAGAGAGGGCAGGCCAAACGTCATGCCGGCGGGGTGGTTCATGTTCACATCCGGGAATCCGCCGATGGTCGCCGTGAGCATTGCACCTCAGCGGTACACCCACAAGCTAATCTCCGAAACTGGCGAATTCGTCATCACCTTTCCAAGCGAGGGGCAGGAAAAGATGATCGACCAGTGCGGTAGCTGTTCGGGAAGAGATGTTGACAAGTTTAGGGAGTTCGACATACCCGTCCAGAGCGCCGAGATAGTGGAGCCCCCTCTGATAGAGGGATCGGTTGCCGCCTTCGAATGCAAGAAGGAGGCGGCCCTTACCACGGGGGATCATACGATATTCTCGGGAATAATCGTTGCGGCCCACGTATCGCGGGAGAATAGACTAAGGGTGTACAACCTGGGTGGAGGTGGCCCCGAGAGCTACAGGGCCTTGCTTCCGAAGAGGGACTGAGACGCACGCCGAGACGAGTTCGACAAAAGAGTTTTCAAAAAGGGAGCCAACTTGATGTCGGCCGCCGCGAGCTGAACGCTTTTCTCGAGCACGTAAAGGGTGGCATAAACCATGAAGGGACTCAAGAAGATAACCGATGAAGTCTACGAGGTTCCCGTGGGATACCGTCCCGGAATGAAGGTTCCCGGGAGGATCTACGTCGATGAAGCGCTGCTCCGCGATCTGGAAAGCGGGGCTGTCGATCAAGTGGCTAACGTAGCGTGCCTACCAGGCATAGTGAAGTACTCTATGGCAATGCCGGACGTCCACCTCGGCTACGGATTTCCCATAGGTGGGGTGGCGGCTTTCTCGTCCGATGGGGGAGTCATAAGCCCCGGCGGCATCGGATACGACATCAACTGCGGGGTTAGGCTTCTCAGAACCAACCTCGACATTTCCGACGTAAAGCCTCATATCGAGAAGCTGATAGATGCTGCCTTCCGCAACGTCCCGTCTGGGGTCGGCAGCAAGGGCAAGGTGAAGCTGAGCAGGTCTGAAATTGACGAGGTTCTCGAAGAGGGAGCCCGTTGGGCAGTGAGAAACGGCTACGGCTGGGAGCAGGATCTGGACAGGATAGAGGAGAACGGGTCAATGGACACCGCCGATGCATCGAAGGTCAGCGAACGGGCAAAGCAGAGAGGCATCCCCCAGCTGGGAAGTCTTGGCTCGGGCAACCACTTTCTCGAGATACAGTATGTGGACAAGATCTACGACCCCCAGACGGCAAAGGTGATGGGCATAGAGAGAGAGGGACAGATCACGACCATGATTCACACCGGATCGCGTGGATGCGGCCACCAGATATGTTCCGACTACTTGAAGGTCATGGAAGCATCGGTCAAGAAGTACAGAATTCCCATCCCTGACAGAGAGCTTGCCTGCGCGCCCGTTGGGTCTAGCGAGGCCGAGTCGTACTTCGCCGCCATGTCAGCCGCGGCCAACTTCGCATGGGGAAACAGACAGATGATCATGCACTGGGTGAGGGAGTCCTTTGAGCAGGTCTTGGGCCAGAGCGCAGAGAGCCTCGAAATGGAGCTCGTCTATGATGTGGCTCACAACATCGGCAAGAGGGAGGTCCACAAGGTTGACGGAGAGCAGATGGAGCTGTATGTCCACCGGAAGGGCGCCACAAGGAGCTTTGGCCCAGGGAGCGATGCAATCCCCGAGGAATACAAGGAGATCGGCCAGCCAGTAATCATTCCCGGAGATATGGGAACGGCCTCCTATCTGCTCGTCGGCACCGAAAGGGCCATGGAGGAGACGTTCGGCTCTACCTGCCACGGTGCCGGAAGATTCCTCAGCAGGGCCAAGGCGAAGAGGAAGTACTACGGCCAGCAGGTTCAGAGCGAACTGAGGTCGAAGGGCATAATCGTCAAGGCCGCAAGCATGCCTGTAATAGCCGAGGAGGCCCCCGGGGCCTACAAGGATATAGATCGGGTTGTCGATGTCTGCGAGCGGGCCGGCGTGAGCAGGAAAGTCGCTAGACTCAAGCCCCTGGCCGTGGCCAAGGGCTAGACAGCCGTGCATCTCAGGATGGTGTATCTGCGTGTTCAACTTCGCGAAGGAGCAGACCGAGTACGAGATATGTGGGCTGAAGATAGGCGGGCAGCCCGGCGTGAATCCAACCGTCGGAATACCCTCCATCTTCTTCAGCGGACACAGCATCGTGAAGGATGAGGTCAAAGGCGTCTTCAAGGAGAAGACGGCCGAGAAGCTCGTCCAACGCCTAGAGGAGCTGAAAGACCAGACTGGGATCCCCTACATCCTGGATGTCCTCGGCAACCATGCCGAGGCCCTTACCAGGTATGTGGATTGGGTTGCCGAGAAGACCGAGGTGCCCTTTCTTATCGACGGGATAACAGCCGACGTCCGCCTGCCCGTTGCAAGGCACTGCTCGGAGGTCGG
>Ga0180300_10001654_pt1 | contig 10390 bp, 11 predicted proteins | sample GuaBasSediGuay15_FD_121798 | JGI IMG/M metagenome (GOLD analysis project Ga0180300, IMG submission 121798) | Subseafloor sediment microbial communities from Guaymas Basin, Gulf of California, Mexico - Guay15, Core 4569-2, 21-24 cm | ecosystem: Environmental > Aquatic > Marine > Hydrothermal... | reverse complement strand
TCCGATGACTTCTGCAAAGTATTCTGCTTGTCTTTCCGGTAAACCTACAGTCGCATTTTGCAAAAACTTCTCGTATATTTCCTCCCAGGTTGCAGGATTCTCTGGTTCTCCTTTTGCCAATTCTACTTCCGCTGACCATCGATTTCCTTCCTTATCCACAATCGTTACTGTAGCACCTCTTTTTTGGGGATAAGCCTTTTCCCACTTTGATCCGACTGCAAGCTTCACCTTCTGAGCAAGGGCTCGAATTTTTTCATCTTGGATATTTTCCTCACTAAATTGGGCTGCTCCGGCCCCGCCTTTTGTCAAGACCAAAGCCACAGAAAAAGGAATGCTGAATCGTGCTGCTGAAACAGTCGTCGCTTCCCTGATCCCGGCCAGCCTTATTGCCGCTGAGTAAGTTTCAACCACAATTTCCTTAATCTCTGACGCAGGAACCCATCGCCTCTTAAGCGCCTCTATGGCTGCATCTATTGACGCATGAATGTGCCGACAAGCTGCATATAGCTTCAAATAGACGTTGCAAATTTCAAAGTCTATCCCCAAATTTCGCGTCAGTAGGTTAACATCAACTTCATCCGCTACAGCTCTAAGAAAGCCATCTTCACCCTCAAGGATATAGCGAGGCCCTCGTACCCCTCTTTGGGCCAAGATGCAAGACAGCAACCCTGCCATAGCAGCCCTGGCAGGGTTAATCGGTTTTACTTTTGCACCTTCAACTTCATGATTCACTTGCAGGAAGCCAGACGCTTGTAACCCCGCTAAGCCGAAAGCTCCTTCGGTCTCCTCTTGATTCAGTCCCATAATGTTTGCAGCTGTTGCAGTGGCACCAAAAACCCCCGCGGTACCGGTGGTATGGAAACCCCTCCTCAGACTTGAAGGATTGATTGCCATTCCTACGCGGATCATCACTTCGTAGCCAGCTACTATCCCGGCGATCAACGATCTAGTTGTAGCGTTTACAAGTTCCGTCGCAGCAATACCAGTAGGTATGACCACCGCTCCGGGATGGAGAGCGCCAAAACGATGACCGTCATCCATATCCAAGGCATGGGCACAGGTCGCATTGACAAAGGCAGCGTTGATGGCAGGAAATTTGCCTTTTCTCAAGAAAATGGAGGCTTCCGCTGTCCCCCCTAGGCTTGCTATGTAATCCGAAACCAAACGAGGGAATTCCATAAGTTTGTAGCCCGCCAAGGAAACACCTATCAGGTCAAGGACAAGAATCTTTGCTTGCTCAATTACCTTCGGAGTGAGGTCCTCAAAACGTGTGTTACACACAAACTCTGCATACCTCGTTGTGTAAGCTTGCCCTGTCACTCCTGCTGCCATTATTATTGTACAGCTTTCCTGTTTTCTTTTTCCTCTATCGACTTCGCCAAGGCAAGGAGAGCTTCTGCCCTCTTAAAAGTCCCGTAATCGATCATTTTGCCTCCCAAGGAAGTGGCCCCTAACCCCTTCCTCCTGGCATCCTCGTAGGCCTCAACTACCTGCTTGGCAAAGTCAATTTCTTCTTTGGGTGGCGTGAAGACACGATTGACTACTTCGATGTGGCGAGGATGTGTCACTTGCTTACCGGAGAAGCCGAGGAGCTTAGCCTTCTCTGACTCCTTCGCCAAACCATCTAAATCTATCAGCAGTCCGAAAAACGGCGTATCTATAGCCTGTACGCCTGCAGCCCGTGCCGCTAGGGCAATGGACGACCTTGCATGAAGAATCATAGGAAAATATTCCTCAGGCGAAAGCTTAGTCACCCCCATGCCCGCTCCCATTTCACGGGAAAAATCTCCTGCACCAAATGCCACAGCCACTAATCTGTCGCTGGCTGCGATAATATCTTGTAACTTCAAGATAGCTTTTGGCGTTTCAACCAGCGCAATGAGCTTGATAACTTTCGCTCTCATTCTCTTTTTTTGTTCTTCCTTTTCTATCAGCGCCTCTACTGCCGTGATGTCTTCGGGGCTCTCGGTTTTCGCAAGCATTATTCCGTCCAGGCCTTCCCTGACTACGTAACTTATATCTACCTCTGTAAGGCCTGTCTCGAGCGAGTTAACTCTAACGAAGACGTCAAGCCCGTGCTCCTTTAACATAGGAATGCAATCACGGGCGAAAATTCTAGCCGTTTCTTTTTCCGGCATGGGACAAGCATCTTCCAAATCTAATATGATCGCATCGGCCCCCTCCGTCGCAGCAGTCATTATCATCCTCCAGCTATTTGCTGGTACGTACAACATGGATCTAAGTACAGCCGTCATCACGCCCTCCTATACTTAGTCTAAGGCTGATTGACCAAAGACTTTTTGCAAGGTAGGCCCTATCTCTTCAGGTTTGTCCACCACATAAGCTCCGGCTTCCTTCAAAGCTTTAATCTTTGCTTCTGCTGTTCCTCTACCTCCTTCCACCATGGCGCTTGCATGAGAAAAGCGCAAACCAGCCGGCATTCCCTTTCCTGCTATGTAAGCTATAAGGGGTTTGGTGTAGTCACCTCTCTTAATCACCTCAGCAGCTTCTTCTTCGTTAACCGTTCCTATTTCGCCAAAGTACACAACACCATCTGTTTCTTCATCTTCTTCAAACAGTGGAAGCAGTTCCGCAAATGTAGTTCCTAGCACCGGTTCTGATCCTAAATGCACTGCAGTACTGATACCAAATCCAGCTTTGCAAACTACCCAACTTAAAGTGGTCGTTTGACCTCCACTGCGGGAGATGACCCCAATCCTCCCAGGCTTGAACGCTATCTTCGGAAGATCTGATGAGCCTATAAAGCCCCCCAATCCTCCTAGCGAGGCTTTCCCTGGACTGACCGCTCCAGCCGAACCTGGTCCCAATAGACGTATATTATGTTTTCTCGCGTAGGCAATAATCTCTAAAGCGTCGTGTAAAGGCACTCTTTCCACACGCATCAACACCGTTTTTATCCCGGCTTCAAATGCCTCCAAGACAGCTCCTTTGGCCTGCGGTCCTGGTACTACAGTAACCGCTGCGTCCACGGGACCGACAGCTTCTATGGCTTCCTTAACCGTATTAAAGACCGGAACCCCCCACACAGACTGCCCGCCACGTCCTGGGGTCACACCTGCCACAACTTTGGAACCCACCTCAAGCATCCTTCTGGCTACACCTTGACCAAACCTGCCTGTAATACCCTGTATTAGCATCTTAGTATTTTCGTCAATTAATATAGCCATCACTCCCCTCCTGTTCCCCTCTGCTTCCTCTCGTTTTGCTGCTTATTCCATTGGAATCTCTATAGTAATACAACCGGTTCCATAGGTATCGCAGTTGTACTCACAGCTAAGACATTCATTATCAAGGCGCTGGATTTCAGCTGGGTCTGTTACTGCAAGTACTGGCCTATTGTTCTCAATTCTTAGAATGTTGCGCCCATAAAGTCTGCATGCTTTTACACATGCAAAGCCGCAAGATGGATTATTGTCATCATTGATGGCAGGCTCGCACTTGCTGTAATCAATGCTAATTGTCATCACTCGGGTATTAAATATAACTTTGTTATCCCTATCCATCTTTACTCTCTCCTTTGGAAGCTTTTTCTTGTTGATATTCTTCAACAAGTGCTTTTACTCTATCAGCCAGGAAATCCGTATTGTAAATGTATTCTCTGCCGTAGAGTTCCCATCTCAAAGGCAAGTCTTTGAAGCCTGTTCTGATGATCTCGTGTGCCTCCCGTTCTTTGTTCCCAGCTAGAAGAATTACCACTGGGAACCCAGGTCTTTTCGGTGCTTCTTCCTTAAAAACTTTCACAATAGCATGTGCATGATGCCATTGTTCTTGGTTTGCCAAACATGCTCCCATTAACACATAACCATCGATAGGTTGCATCAGAATGCATTTGATGACTTTATAAATCTTACTGGCTGTTGGATCACCGCTTGTATCGGCGTAATTAGCGATCTTGAATCCTCGAGCTATAAAGGCGCTGGCAGCCAGCATCGTACCCCCGCCGCCAATTCCGTGAAAACCGAGCCAGCCAGGCCCCTCTATCTTCGGCACCATCTGGGTAAAATATGCAGTACCACGATAGTCACCCTCTTCGATTTTCCACGCCAGCTCTTCCAAATGGGTAGGGGGTCTCTCCATGTCTCTCGGCACCTTGATACCAAAGTCCGGATGTCGGAAAACGGAGTTGTCATCGATCACCAAGTGGCAATCCGCAGCTACCAAAGCTCCATCTCTTGTAAGGACCAAGGGATTGACTTCGATACTCCTAGCATCGTACTTGGTGAAGGCTTCATAAAGCTTACAAATTAGGCCAGCAAGCGACTCAATAACTTCTGGTCCCGGTGGCTTGCCATTGAAGGCGACACTGGATACTAAAGTCCTGGCCTTCGCTAAGGTCATCCCTTCTAGATAATCAATCGGAACAGTCGCTACCTCTTCCGGGTTGCTTGCAGCAACTTCCTCAATACCTATTCCCCCTCGGCTGCTGAACAACGCCACCGGACCTTTTACTTTTATCGAATCACTAATTGTAATTCCTGCATAGAATTCTTTTTCAATATCAAGGCGTTCCTCCACTAGAACTTTCTCAACTTTCAGTCCTTTGACTTCATAGCCGAGCAATTCCGCGGCAACCTTTTCCGTCTCCGCTGGTGAGTTTGCAAACTTAATACCGCCTGCTGCAGACCTTCCCGTTGTCCACACCTGAGCTTTTATAACTACCGCCCCCCCTAGCTCCTCCGCCACTCGACGAGCTTCTTCCGGTTTCGAAACGCATCTCCCCTGTGGCACCTGAATGCCGAGCCTCTTAATTGCTTCTTTTCCTTGATACTCATAAACTCGCGCCATTTACCACCTCCTATGCCTCTTCAGCAGTTACCTGCCTGCCTATTGCCTCTTGAATGTCATAAGCTCGTTCAAAACACCGATGTCATCAAGTTTCTCTAGACTAAATACGGCGTCGACAAGCCGTTTTATTTCGTCGTTAGTCATGTATCGCTCCGCCATATCTTTAAACTTCTCCACCACCTCCTGGTCAGTCATAGGGTTCTTTGGATGCCCGCGAGGATAGTCTACTCTGCACCGAAATCTTCGACCGTCTTTGGTAAGGATTTCCGAAATACCAGCGGGTCGAACTTTGTCTAATGAAGGATCACCTACCAGTTTGATCTTTCTAATGAGTTCAAGCACACGAGGGTCATTGTACTTCTCAGGTGCAAACTGACGAGGTCCAATTTCGCGATCTATAATGGCTATAGCTGTCAAGTAATATGAGCTGTGATCAGCTGTTTCCTTATTTTTAGGATATTTCTTCACCGGATCCCCTGTGTGCTCCGCACACCGTTTACTAGTAGTAATTGTCACTTCCATTACATCTTCAGGCTTGATATCATGCTCTTTTACAAGCGTTAAAGTTGCCCATAAATGTCCATGAGATGAATAATCAGCAATAATTGACTTAATGCAAGTGTCACGAATTGCGAAATTTCCTCTAAAATTCAAAAGAGCGTCTATATCATATTCCCCATCCATAATTGTCTTGATGAAGCCATTTTGTCCCTCTATCACTTTCGTTGGGCCGGTGAAACCCTTTTGCGCTAGTAGAGCAGCAAGGACGCCGGCATAAGCCATCGTTGGGAAACGTATGTTCTTCGTCATTGTGTACTCCTCACCGGGAGCATCGAGAATGCCAAGGACAGCATGGCAACTAGCAGCAATTCCCATAGCATTTTCTAGTTGCTCCACACTTAAACCTAACAATCTTCCGGCAATCAGTGGCACTATGTAAGCTCCTCTTGTATCACCGTTCCAGCCTCTTTTCTCCATTCCCTTACCACGGACGCCTTTCAAAAAGGCCAGTGAAAGATCGTAACCTAGGTTAATTGCTGCAATTACTTCCTTACCTGGGGTATGCTGACGCTCTCCCAATGCCAAAATCGGGGGAATGAGTTCACTGGGATGATAGCCAGTTCTATATGTCTCTCCCTCAATAATGAATGCCGTATCATTATAGTCAAGATACCGAACCATCGCTCCATTTATTAGCGTGGCATTCAAACAAGATGTTTTTAGGCCACTTCCAAATACGGTGGCTTCTTGAGGACCATTTAGTTCTTCTTTGATCGTCTCATGAAGTATATGGCTTGCATCACTATCATAGCCTCCTATTGCACATCCTAATGTGTCCAACAAAACACGCTTGGTCTGATGAATTACATCTCTTGGAATGTCGTCAAACGAAAAATCTAAAACTTTCTGTGCCAACTCTCGTGCCACACCCATCCCTTCTACCTCCGACTACTTTTGTGAGCTGTTAATCCGTACTAAGCCCCCTTCTTCAACAACCATGTTACCGGTCACAGACGGCCGGAGCCCAATAGAACGTCTTCTTTGCCTTTGCTCGTTGTAACTTGACAGTCACGAAGTACTTATCTGCACGATACAGAACTGATACGTATTCCACGGCCCTATTAGCTTCATCATAAACCGTCCTTTCCATCTTTAGCAGGGGATTTCCGAGGTCTATTTCAAGGAGTGAGGATATATATTCATCAGCAGTCGTAGCTTCAATACGTTCTATGGCATGCGCCAGCCTTATGCCCAAATCATCTTCAAGGATCTTTAAGACTGGCTTTACTAACGCTTCGTCCAACGACATCCTTTTTCCGATTTCCGGGGGGAAAAAGTTTAACACATAGGAAAAAGGCTTATCTTCAACTAGGCGGACTTTCTCGATGCGTAATACCCTAGAAGCACGACCCAATTCTAAGGCTTCTCTTACGCGCTGGGGGGGCTTTATCATGCCAAAGTCCATTATTCTCACGCTGGTTCTTAACCCCATAGAAATGAGATGTTCCATAGATCCCGTGAGTTTGGGGGTTTCAAAAGAGGCGGCTTTTTCCGTTACAAACGTACCCTTCCCCCGCCTACGCACAATAAGACCTTGCGTTTCCAATCGTGACAGCGCTTGGCGAACAGTGACACGGCTCACTTTATATTCTCGTGCAAGTGCTTCCTCACTTGGCAAGCGAGATCCTGGGGCAAATTCACCAAAAGAAATCTTTCTACGAATGGCTCCTTCAATTTGATAATAAAGCGGTATAGGACCTAGTTTAAGTACTGCCATTCTCTAATGCCTTTGGTAGTGAAAACTTACAGGCCTCTTGATATAGACGCCTGTCCCTGGCTTTGCTATCAATTCTCCTTTTGCAAATATTGTCTTACCTCTCAAAATAGTGTATTCAGGCCAGCCTTTTAACCTCATGCCTTCAAAGGGTGTAAAATCTTGTGCCGAGTGTAAGAGATGAGGCTTCACTTGTCGTTCCTCTTCTAAATTGATTATTGTAAAGTCTGCATCACTTCCGATCATAAAGGAACCTTTCTTGGGATACAAACCATGATACACTGCGGGCCAATAAGATGTTAATTCTGCTATTTTTTGAAGTGGTAAACCTCGCTTATAATAGCCCTCTGTCACCAAGATGGGAAACATGAGAGCGGTTCCACCAAAACCAGGAAGACAGGTCCACATATCCCCCTTTTTTAAGTTCTTTGTAATACAAGCATGATCACTCACCACAGTCTTCACATAGCCGGCCTTGAGATTTTGCCATAGATAGTCGCGGTCATTCTCGCTCCGAATTGGTGGGTTAACTTTGGCAAGGGGACCTAAATCTTTCTCATTTGACAAGCCTAGGTGGTGCAAGGTAACCTCCAGCAAAATGTCAAGTTCCTTGAAACGTCTTGCTACCTCCTTAGCTGCGTCCATGGCCTCTCTACTACTAAGATGCAATAGATTAATAGGGCACTCAACTTTATGAGCAATTAAGGCCACTTCCCATATTGCAAGCTCCTCTTCCCAGCTAGGTCTAGCATCACTGTAACTTCTGAGACTATTAGTAGTACTTCGTTTTCTAACATCTTCTGTAGTCACCCTGATTATCTCTGGATTCTCACAATGGATACTCAGTCTAACAGGTCGCTGGTCAGAAAAATCAGTATTTACCTTGCTTATTTCTCTCATAAATCTATAAAGAAAACCGAAGTCCAGGGAATTATCAATCATCAAATAATTCAGAGCATCAGCAGATGATCCTGCAAGATTGAGCAATTTGTAAAACATATAATATTTGAAAGTACTTACTCCACATTCTTTTACAAGCCATTCTATTTCCTCAAGCTGCTCTTCGGTTATTATTGCTAGATGGTAACCATAATCTGTAACATAGCTGTCTTTTGAAAGAGCCAAAAGTTCTGGAAATATTTGTTTATATGGCCCAGTCTTATTAAGGTAGTGCTGTCCGGTACGGAAATAGCTCAAGATAGTTGTCACTCCTCCGGCTGCCGCTGATTTACTTTCTGTGGCTGCATCTTCTGATAAAGGTCTGTAAATACCTACATGAAAATGAGAATCGATAGCACCAGGAAATATGAACTTATCTTTCGCATCAATTACTTCACGCGACGCTCTTATGGAAACGTCTTGTGCAAGCTCCACTATTTTTTCGCCGTCACATGCGACGTCCGCCCTTATAACCCCCACCCGGGGCACCACTAGACGCCCCCCCTTTATCACTAAGTCATAAGTCGCCATCTCTCCTCCATGTATAGTTGTCTATATGTTAACACTTCCAGTTAATAGCACTAAAATTTCTGCTTGTCAAGTTTGGGATTTTATTTAGGGGGACATAAGTATCACCCTGAGGGGTAGGGATTAGGGAGGGTGGAGGCTGCCCGCCTCATCCTCGGGGTGTTTCATAGGGCTGGGATAGCCTGGGGTAAAGAAATCCGACCTCTAAGGGAATGGAAGGGCAGCTGTGAGAGGATTGTACCATGAGCTGAGGGAGGAGTCCCCTGAGGCAGCGAGGACCATGGTAAGGAAGGACCTGAAAAAATCAGTGACACCTAATATAGACACCAAAGGGTCCTCTATAGGACCCTTTCCGCAACTCCTTCATTTTATTGGTGGTCCCAACGGGACTCGAACCCGTGTCTCTGGCGTGAGAGGCCAGTATCCTAGGCCGCTAGACGATGGGACCCCTGGCTGGGGGACGAGGATTCGAACCTCGGCTTCAAGGTCCAGAGCCTTGCGTCCTGCCGCTAGACGATCCCCCAGCGCGCCTTAAATTTAACCAAATTCCCCAAGGGCGTCAACCCCAAGGGCGGCATTGACTTGGCGCTGTCCTTTGTGATAGAGCCCAAGGGGATGATAGTGCGCAACCTGAACGACCCGGAGGTCCTGAGGACCACCTACATCGCCCACGGGGGCGCCCTGGCCAGGATGGTGATGACCAGCAGCTTCCTCCAGGGCCTCGAATTCCTGGCCTATGCCGTCCTGCCCCCTGGCAACATGATCGAGGAGCACATAGACCCCCTAGAGGAGATCTACTTCGTCCTCAGGGGCAAGGGAATCATGCAGGTGGAGGATGAGAAGCGGGAGGTCAGACAGGGGGACGCCGTATGGATCCCCGCCGGCAGCTCCCATTCCCTCAAGAACCACACCGACGAGAGGACCGAGATCCTCGTCATAGCCGCCTATCCTCGGAGGAGATGAAGGGTTACAAGCACCTCTTCTCACCAGGTCGCATAGGCCCCCTGGAGGTGAAGAACCGCATAAAGTACGCCGCCACCGTCACCAACTTCAACTTCCGTGACGGCTACGTCTCTGACCGCGAGGTGGCCTACATGGAGGCCCAGGCCGAGGGGGGAGCCGGCATCGTCACCACCCAAGGGGCCTACCCCGACCCCAAGGGAGAGGGGAAGGGCTTCATGGGCCAGATGGCCATCTACGACGACCGCTTCATCCCCGGGCTGGCCCGCATAGCCGAGGCGATCCACCGCCACGGCGCCCTGGCGGCCCTTCAGATCATGCACTGCGGCAGAGAGGGCGGGGTGGAGCTGGACTACTGCGTAATGCCCTCCGCGGTCCCCCAGAGGCTCTCCTACTTCAAGCCCCCGAGGGAGATGACCCTCAAGGAGGTAGAGCAGGCCGTAAAGGACCACATAGCTGCAGCGAGGCGGGCCGTGGCGGCGGGCTTCGACATCATAGAGATCTCGGGGATCGTGGGTTACCTGATCTCGGCCTTCATCTCCCGCTACACCAACCGCCGTCAGGACCGTTATGGAGGGGACCTCCGGTCGCGGTGCCGCCTCATGGTGGAGGTACTCCAGGGGATAAAGGCGGAGGTGGGGGAGGGGGTCCCCGTCGGGATAAGGCTCTGCGGCCTGGAACTGCTCGATGACCGCGGAGGCAATACCCCTGAGGAGAGCCTCGAGACCTTCAAGATCGCCGAGGAGGCCGGGGCCGACTACGTCAGCGTCACCATAGGGTGGCACGAGTCAGCCCGTTCGGTGATCACCCGGGACGTCCCCATGGGACACTGGCTCCCCGTGGCCCGAAGGGTGAAGGAGGTGGTCTCCATCCCCGTGATGA
>Ga0180300_10001653_pt1 | contig 10392 bp, 9 predicted proteins | sample GuaBasSediGuay15_FD_121798 | JGI IMG/M metagenome (GOLD analysis project Ga0180300, IMG submission 121798) | Subseafloor sediment microbial communities from Guaymas Basin, Gulf of California, Mexico - Guay15, Core 4569-2, 21-24 cm | ecosystem: Environmental > Aquatic > Marine > Hydrothermal... | reverse complement strand
GAGCAGTCCCTCTCTTAATCATAGTGTAGGCCGCCAGTACAGCTTCCTTCATTCCACCAACATCAGCGCAGCGAACACGAACACACGTTCTGTCAGTAGCTCTAACCAAAGCAAAAAAGGATGGCACATAGTGACCTGTATCTTCATCATAAACAAACACTGGTATATGATAATATAGTTCAGTACCTATTCTATATAAGAGAGCTAAAGGTGTTGAATAGTATCGCCCCTCAGGTAGAGATGGTAGCTCAGCTTTTGCAACCCTTTTAGCTTCTTCTGGAGATATAAGAGCCATATGATCTAGACTGTAAAGATAAACCCCGTCCTTTTTAGCTATTATTACAAATTCAAGTAAACTAGGATTACGTTTGTTACAAAACAGGTAAACCGCGACCAGCTCTCCGTCCCATAGCTGGTATCTAAGCCCTTCTGCTTCAGCTGGACTTGCTGACCTATCGCTATATATTGGTATGCCATTCCAAAAGTTTAACTCATTCTCAGCTGTCCATCTAAAATCTCCAAAAGCATCTCCCATCCTCTCAAGCCACTTCTCATCCCATCTCTGAACAACCCACTCAGGAGCATCTTCCGGCTTATATTGCCCAAGTAAAGCACCAGTAACAGGATCCCAAATATGAACCATAGGATCCACAAGGGGGCCAAACGGAACTTCATAGTAACTGGTCGTTATGTATACCAGTCTCTCCGCTTCTGGATCCCACGTAAGATAAGCTCGACTAAAAGTCCTCAACGGAAACATATCTTGAGCATGTACCCTAATATCTTTATCAAACCATAGACCTTCTCCATATTTTGCTTCTATCGGTATTATTTGAGCTCTTTCACCAGTTGCATCTGTAACGGGTATAATTATGATTTCTCGAAGCCTGTTGCTTTCACCTATTAGAAGGGAGCCAAGCACTGGCGGCTCGCTTATTGTAGCTATCCAAGATAACTCACCTTTGTACATGCCCAAGTGAACGCTTGTAACCCAAGAAGCGGCACTCGTTTTCTTCATTTCAGCAATGGCCCTAGCAACACTACTTGTAGTTACCCTGAGATTTTCAACATCTATCTCTGGAAATAATGTAACATTTCCAACCGCCATAACCTTAAAGTAGTTTTTCATAGCAGAAGCTCTTGCAAAACCTATTGACCTACCCAGAAGACCGGGTAACCCGAAAAGCACATTAAACAACACAATTAAAACTAGTGCAAAAAGCACAAACTTCCTTGAGAAAGACACCTTTCTCTGACTAACTTTCCCGGCGTGAGTTTGATATTTTGATTTAAACAAGTCTCTCAATCTAACATCCGGGTTCTTTGCTGCAATGGATGCCAATTTCTTGGCTATCAGAAAGGAAATGACAAATATAATTACTCTTATGGAAATAAGCCAAATAAAGTAAATGTGAGCTGGGATAAGTAATGTTGCGCATCCATGAGCAAAACCGATGAGTATAAGGAGTAAAAATACAATAAATAGAGCCGGTCTTGGGAATAAAAAATTCGGTCTCACCTTTTTTATCTTGTTTTCAATAAACTTAACATCAAGAATCCAACTAGCCCAAGCAGCGCTAGTTATATAAAGAGACACCAGCATGGCTTTTCCCCTGAAACCTTTATCAATATAATTTCAATAAGGTTTTTACTTTTATCTCTTTAAATCTATTCGCCTACCACCATCATACATACACTAATAATGACTGCGTTGTTTAAGTTCTGCTTCAGCGGGCAAAGATCGTGGTTGAAAGATTAAAATGTTAATCGACATTAATTTAAGGGAAACATAAATTTATTCTTTGAGGAATGAGGACATGAGAGTCAGGTGAGTAGGGAAACGATGATCTAAACGCCGACCCGACCTCAAGGTTTTTCTTTACAAAACACAATATCATGACCTGTGTACAAGTAAGAAGAACACTTACACTCCTATAAATTTCTAATTGTGTTCAGTTTGGTGTCCCTATACGTTTTAGTAAAATTTGCTAGGGTGATATTTATAAAGTTGAGGGATGTTGTTGTTAATTGTTAAAATGCTGGTGGGTTTATTTTGGATGAGTGTTTAGAAAAAGTTGGTAGATTAGTCGGCAAAACCACCACTCATACCGTTACTGTGAAGTTATTATCCGAGAGAGTTGGTAGAAACGATTACTTACAAATTGAACATGAGGGTCGTAATTTTCTTTTTATGATTAAAGAGCTTTGGACCGAAGACTCGGTGATGTTTGCTAAATGTTCCGTGGTTGGTTCGATGCCTAAAACTCCCTTTAAACCAGAAAGCATTGTTTTTAAAGCATCCACTAAACTTATTAAAGACGTTTTAGGTTTAGATGTTCCCTACGAAGAGGCAGTATATCTAGGCAAGCTTAGAGGACTACCCTATAAAGTTTTTCTTCCGGTCAAAAGACTTGGTAGAATCTTTATTACAGGCAAAACAGGTTCTGGCAAATCCTACACTGTCGGTGTCCTAATCGAAGAATTCCTAAAAAAGGGAATACCAGTTGTGATCATTGATCGCCACGGTGAATACTCTAGCTTAAAAATCCCAGCTGAAAACGGATCAGAAGAATTTGAAGTCGAACCTAAAGGCTATAAAGATCATATCATTGAGTTCGCCGATTTACATGTAAACCCCGGTGGGGATATCCCTGTTGAAGCCGTCTTAACCACCGATCCGAAAGATATTGTTGTCTCCGGTCAATGCACAATTATTAATCTTAGAGGTTTACCCACCGATATGCAGCAACTCATTGGTGAAGAAATCCTTACAAAGCTATATGAAGCATCCACTGGCGGTGACATTCCGCCCTTCTATTGCATTTTAGATGAAGCGCATCTGTTCGCAGGTAAGACAAAATCTACAATTAGAGAAATTGTTAGGCTTTTTGCCCAGGAAGGCAGAAAATTTGGTGCAAATTTAATTTTTATAACTCAAAAACCCCAACTCTTGGACACAACAATACGTGCTCAGGCCGGTACTTGGATCATCCACCAATTAACTGATTACACCGATATTTCTGTAACGGTAAAAAGTGCCGAAGGGCTAAACGAAGATTGGTCTGAGGATATACAACGACTAGAACCTGGAGAAACCGTCATTGCAGGTGATGCTGTTAGAAGGGTTCCTCTAATAGTTAAAATTAGACCTAGGGAAACCCGTCATGGCGCAATAGGCTTTAATCCCCTTGACTACGTTTCTCCGGAAACCAGAGAGGAATTGGAAAAAAGAAGAGAAAGATTAAGAGCGCAGTTTGCTATGCAGGTTCGAGAAGCAAAAACCCGTTTGGAAACTTTAAAGACTGGAATCAAGGTTCTCAGTATCGTTGAGGCGAAAAAAATAATCGCTAAGCTAGAGGAAGATTTAAAGAGGAAATCCGAGGAAATCGAAATTCTAAAATCTAGAATTAAAAACCTAGAAAACGAGAACGCCGAACTAAAAAGTAAATATAGAAAAGCTTTAAAGACAGCTGAAGAAGCCATTAAAGAAGCTAAAAAATACGAAAAAATAGTTGAAAACTTGAAAAGAAAATTACTTTAGTTACGATGCATCCTTACTCTTCCCTTTCAACAATTAGTGTTAATTTCTCGAGACCTACTATTTTAACTTTTGTTTCGGGAGGAATTTCGGAGCCGTTACGTGTTGTTGCAGTCCAGTCTTCTCCTTCAGCGTATACAATTCCTCTCGGGCTTAATCTTGTTTTTGTTATCCCTGTTTTCCCTATTAAAGCTTGTAAATCATGAATTTTCTTTAGTTCACGTACTTTTGTTGCTTTATAGATTATAAAAGCTATAAGAGGAATTAGTATCACATCTAGGCCGAATGTTAGTATTATTAAAATTTGATGAATTTCTCTTGGGAGGGTTGGAGGAAATAACAGGATTATGAAAGAGGTTATAATCATTAGAGCAGCGCCAAAAGCTCCAAGACCACCATGACCTACTTTTGCTTCTAAAAGCATGAATACTACGCCTAAAATAAATAGCATGAAAGCCGCAACCTCTATCTGCATGCTATATCACCTATTTTTTAGCCCAAACTATCAAATATGTACCAAGACGATTAAAGGGGGGAAGCCATCTCAATTTATCCTCTATTTTCCCTAGTAGGTATTTTACTCCCTTCAACTCTGTTTGTGGAGTGTACTTAAACTCAGGTTTGAAAAATATTAAGATACTACCAACATATATGCTTCGAAAACCTGCATCTCTTAACAATTGTTTAATCTCATCATATGTGTAGAGATGAGTCCATGCTTTGTACTTTTTTCTTCCCACTCTATGTCTTAGATATGTCTGCTTACTTTTTAATGCTTTCTTAATCCATGTAGTTTTAAAAGTGAATATACTATAAAGCCACCATGTTAACCGATATTGATTAAGTACGGAAATCACAGTTTCCCCATTTCTCTTAAGAATTTTCCCTAAGCGATTAAACCCTTCCCTAAAGTTTAAAGCATGGTTATACGCACCAAAAATCGAATAAGCTCTATCAAAAACACCCTCTTGAAAGGGCAAATAATCTGCCGACGCTTGAATAAACTCTATTTTATCCTGTAAACCTAAACTGTAAGCTTTTCGCCTTGTAGTCAAAAGCATTTTCCTTGAAATATCAACCGCATAAACTTTACAATTCAGTGAAGCCAAAAAAAGAGTTTGTTTCCCAGTTCCACAACCTATATCGACAACGGTACCTTTTGGTCTGCTTAACGATATTACATGGTTCTCTACCTTCCTCATATAGTAAAGTTCTGGATTATGATAGTTTATGTCATGTACTGCTGCGTAATGGTTATAATACTTCTCCACCTGGACATACTTATACTTTATTAGGCTTTTTCCAGCCCTTGACAAATTTAAATCAGGTATTCCCTCAACTATTGGATAACTATTTCTACATTTCTCGCACGTAAGCATTCCAGCCCAAATATGCTCTTTCCACCATTTTTTTACATTCAACGTTAAACTATTTCCACAAAGTGGGCATGCAATGATGGATAACGTCTCTTCACGCAAAGATTTCCACCACTAAATTAAAGGTAGGTTAGCGATAAACTATCAATATCAATATGTTGTCATTCAATAGGTCGCTAAAATTATCAACATTATTAAATCCTCTTAAAAGGTAATTAAGTAAACATATAAAGGTGGTGAAACTTAAATTGAAACTAGTTTTCTTAGGAACTTCTGGGAGCTTTCCTTCAAAGGACAAAATGTGCCCAGCAATTTTAGTGGAAGATAACTTTTTAATTGACTGTGGAGAAGGAGCTGTACACAGGCTTCTCAACTTAAATGCAAATTTAGATGAAATAGAGTCAGTATTTATTTCTCACATTCACGCAGATCACATTTCAAGTTTACCAATGCTTTTATGGACCATGTGGCTTCAAGGAAGAAAGTCAAAGTTAACAATAATTGGGCCTCCAAACATTCAAGAAGTTACTGAATCGTTACTTCAACTTATGGGAACAAGTCCAAAAAGGTTTTCTTTTACTATTCAGTATAAAAAAATCAATGGTAGTGAAGATTTAGGAGAATTCGCAGTACTTCCAGTTAAACACGGTGTTCCAACATTTGCGATAAAGATCGGTGATAAATTTGTTTATACAAGCGACACTGCTCCTTATGAATCGCTCATAAATTTCGCGAAGAACTGTAAGCTATTGGCGCATGAAACAACTTTTCCAGACGAGATGAAAGAAGAAGCACACATACATTATCATTCCTCTCCTTCTGATGCCGCTACAATAGCTTCAAAGGCCAATGTAGAAACACTTTTACTGTTTCATATACCGCCACCCTTCCAAAACTTGGAGGAAAAATTTATCGAACAAGCCAAAAAATACTTTAACGGAAAAGTTTTTTCAGCCAAAGACTTGCAAATTATTAGAATTTAAATTAATTTAGCATCTTTCAACATCTTTTTGTGATCAAATGCTAGCTTCAAATTTCTAACTTCTTTGAGCGGGAACACTGAAACTTTCGCTGCATCAGTTGCAGCTTCTAAGGTTCCGCCTATCCTACGACATAAGAAACATATAGATATAAAATGTCCTCTAGGATCACGATTGGGATCGGAGTATACATTTACAAGTTTTTCTATTTCCACTTCTAATCCTGTCTCCTCTTTTACTTCTCTTTTAACAGCTTCTTCTACAGTTTCACCGTATTCAACTATGCCTCCAGGTAAAGCCCACCAACCTTTATACGGAGGATTCTTACGCTTAACTAAAACTATTTTATCGTCATTTGTTTTTATTATTGCATCTACGGTTAATGTAGGCTTTTTCTTCAAAAATATCACCTCTAAAATCTAAGATTAAAAAGTTTTTTTGCATTTTTTGTCGTTATTTCAGCAATCTCAACTATACTGCTTTTCTTTATTTCTGCAACTTTTTCTGCAACTACTTTAACATGGCTGGGATTCGCCGTTATCCCCTTAAAATCATAGGGGCTATCTGATTCCAAAACTATTTTATTCAACGGGGTTCGTCTAATGATTTCCATAACTCTTCTGGAATAAGTAATAGAAAGATTCGTGGAAATATAATATCCACTACTTAAAATATCTTGAAGAGTTGTAAATGGGCCAGTATACCAATGGAACACTGCTCTTTCGATATCATACTTATTTAATAAACTTATGATTTCTTTTTCTGCGTTAACCGCATGTATATTAAGTGTTAAGTTATATTCAGCAGCTATTTTCACAAAGAATTCAAAAACTTCTCTTTGTCTTTGCCACTTGTCTGCTCCTTTTATAAAGCGAAAATCCAAGCCTACTTCCCCTATACCAGCTAAAACTTCAACGTTCTCTTCAATTAGTTCTAATACTTTCTTTATGTCATCATCAGTGCTTTTCCAACTTTCCCATGGATGTATGCCAACACATGGGGTCAAGAAATTGTTTTCCTTCGAAGCATCTAAAATTTTTTTGCTACTTTCAAAATCCATTCCCACTCCAACTATACAAACAACGCCACTCTCTAAGGCTTCTTGAAGAACTTTTTTAGCAACTCCTTCATCTATATAATCATCAAAATGACAGTGACAATCAACTAATTTAATTAACACAGTCCAGCCACCAGTCCAAGGTCGGTAAATACGTTGAATTATTATCTAAGTTTTTTTCTACACACTGGGCAGATTGATCTAACCATTAACCATGTATCTAAATGTTCTTTATGGAAAAGGGTCCTACAGTGTGGACATTGTGATGTTCTTTCTCCAGCTTGAATCAAAACATCACATATAGGACATATAGGTATTTTATTACCGCAGTTTGGACACGTTTTCGCACTTACGGGCATCTCTGCTCCACAATAATAGCATAATGTGGTTTCTTCTTCGACGGAAGGAGTAGCAACTTTAACTAGAGGGATAACGGAAGTGGAAGCTGCAGCTAAACCAACACCTAACGATGCGAATGCGGATGGAGGATCAACAGTTTTAAGATAGAAGTAACTAAATCCACCTATTATAACTGCTAAGCCTCCGAAAACCAACATAATCCTCCGGTTCTGTAACACTGCTGTTTCTCCCGAAGCTATGCCAACAATTCCAAGAATTAAAGCAATAATTCCATAATATAAGTCTGGTGGAAATTTCCACCACCAATAGCAAATGATTCGATAAACGGCCCATAATGAGAGAAGAGTCGAAGAAGATAAGGTTATAATTGAAGTAAAATCTTTCTGGAGAAGTCTTACAATTAAAATTAAAACTCCAAGAATTATTGGAGAAATGACCGAAGGCATATGAGGTATATAAAGGGACGAAAACATTCCAAAGGAAATCAAAGATATAGACGATGAATACAACGCAGGGATGATCAATTTTTCCCTATTTATGAGGGACGTGATAAAGAATAAATCTCCCACAGCCACCATGAGATAACCATACATTAAATCAAGAGGAGTTGCCCATATATAATAGCAGTAAAGCCTCCAGATGCCCCACAAAATTACAAAAATGCTTAACGCTATTCTTAAGTACTTAGTGTCTCTAACAATCTTGTAACGCTTTTTAAAGCTGTCCTCTGTCAACTCCTCCACCATCTACTTTATCGTAGGATAGCTAATATTTAGGATATTAAATTCAAAACCCAGAATATAAGAGTGATGTATAATCACTAAGATGTTACATAGATTACAACATGCAGGTGTTTTTCAAATGATCTTTGACCCCCTTGAAAAACTAGAAAAAATTCAAAAAATAGTATGCAATGGAGACCAAAGAAAATATTATAGGTTTAGAATTAGCAAGCAGTATGCAGGAGACGTCACCGCTGACTGCGTAGGATGTTTCCTAGATTGCGCTTTTTGCTGGTCCTCAAGAGTAAATAGTAGACCAGCCGAAATAGGCAAATTTTACTCCGTTGAAAAAGTCTTCAAAAAAGTTGTAGAAACAGCTAGGAGAAAGAAGCTCCACAGGGTTAGATTATCAGGCGGTGAACCAACACTATGTATAGAGCATTTCACTAAACTTATTGAACTCTTTGGTGAAAAAGCTCCAGATCTTACATGTATTATTGAAACCAATGGAATATTGATTGCCAAATTCCCAGAACTAGCGAAACTTCTAGCCAGTTATCCGAACATGGAAGTTAGAGTGTCAATTAAAGGTTTTGACGAAGAATCATTTGAAAGGATCACAGGTGCAGAGGGAAAATACTTTTGGTGGCAAATAGACGCCATAAAAATCTTACTGAAACATGGAGCCTACGCGTATTGTGCAACGATGTGGGAGACAGCTGGCCCAAGAGGTGTTGAAAAACTTATGAAAACCTTATTAAAGCATGGTGTTGACGGTCTTGAACTTGAATGCCTTTATCGATATGACTTTGTAATGAAGAGAATAAAAGAAAGGGGAATAAAATTATATTGAGTAAAACTACCAACAGTTCTAAGGATTAACAACCGTACTTGTAAAAAGACTTTCACAATGAAGGTGGCATAATGACTACCAGCATTATATTGAACAAGGCTATTGAAAAAGTCAAAAAAGATAATATTGTCAATACATTAAAGAAATTAATAAGTATTCCGAGTATAACCGGGATGGAAAGGGAAATTAGTGAGTACATCTTCAACACACTAAGCGAATGGGGAGTTTCTGTCCAAAAAAACTGGGTAGATAAAAAACGCTTTAATGTAATTGCTCATGTTGGAGTTAAAGAAAAAATTCCATCGCTTATGCTTAACGGACATATGGACACCGTATTTCCAGAAACAGGTGAAGAATCCTTTGAACCCAAAGTCGTTGGCGATAAACTTTATGGATTTGGGTCAGTTGACATGAAATCCGGGCTATCCGCAATGATGGAAACAGCCAGAATTCTTGTTGAATTTGAAAATCACATGGATGGAGAAATTATTTTCTCTTTTGTCGTTGACGAAGAGAAAGATGGTAAAGGTACTTTACATTTAGTGGAATCCGGTATCCGTTCTAGGTGGGCAATTGTTACCGAACCGACAAACATGAAGATAGCTCCTTGGCAAATGGGCTATCTGGATGTTGCTATCACTATTTACGGTAGACCTGCCCATGGAGGTTTCCCTACCAAGGGTTTAAATGCTATCTATGGTGCATTTAGATTCCTAGAACTATTTGCTAATTCGAAACTATTTAAAGTCGAGGATAAAATCTTCGGAAAAGCATCCTTCAACGTAAATAAAATAATCGGCGGCTCAGGCCAACTAATAGTACCACATCAATGCAGAATCGAAATAAACATTAATCTTCTACCTGAACAATCCGAGAACGTTGTCAGAAAAGAAATAATAAGAATATTAAGGGGTCTTAAAAACAATGGTCATATATCCAACTTTAAAATAACACTATCGGACTACGGACCAGCTGTGAAAATAAGTAGTAATGAGCCAATTGTACGTATTGTGCGTGATGCATATCGAAAAGTTTTAGGGGTTAATCCAGAATTAAGCGTTATGAAGTCTTGGACAGATGCTGAAACCTTAATCACAAAGGCCAAAATACCAACTATAATTTTTGGACCTGGTGATATAACGATTGCACATACGCCGGAAGAACACGTATCAATTAAAGACGTTTTGGATACAACCAAAATATATGTAGCAACCGCATTAAATCTACGTCTTCTCCGACGTAACCCGTAAGAAATCTATATATGTGTGTTGCTCAATATTTGCAACAATTAAACTCAATATTTTGCGAAAATTTAACTCTAAATAAGTAGAGAAATGGAGGAATTAATATGAACACTAAAAGTCTCAAAATTTTAGAGTCGTTAGCAAAAGAAGCATCTATGAAAGGTGTTGTTAAAAGAGAAGTGTCAATCGAAGCAGTCAGAAGAGTTATTCGCGCATTATACAGGTTGGGTATTGCTGATTTTTGGACGGTTACATCAAATTC
>Ga0180300_10001651_pt1 | contig 10395 bp, 13 predicted proteins | sample GuaBasSediGuay15_FD_121798 | JGI IMG/M metagenome (GOLD analysis project Ga0180300, IMG submission 121798) | Subseafloor sediment microbial communities from Guaymas Basin, Gulf of California, Mexico - Guay15, Core 4569-2, 21-24 cm | ecosystem: Environmental > Aquatic > Marine > Hydrothermal... | reverse complement strand
CCCCGTGACGATAACGGCGCCCACATCCCCCCTCTCCATCACCCTCGCCGCCTCGACGACAGTCTGACCCTTGCTCACCGTCAGAACGGGGCTGGACATGATCTCCCGGACCACCATCTTAGGGGTCAGCTCGAGTCCCAAGATCCCACCTCCCGCTTATTAGAATGGGTGAGAGGGGAGATAAATAATAAGGTTTTCCTCCCATCGGGGACGGATCAGCATAGAGCAGTTCTGAGTGAAATATTTAAAAGGATCAGGAGGCTATCCTAAGATTACAACCCCCTAAACCATGGGGAGATGTTTTTATGGACGAGGAAAGGACCGAGGGGATAGGCTACCACCTGGAGGGTATCGCCTTCGGCCTCGCAGATGGCATCATCTGCTACCTGGGCCTGATCATAGGCTTTGCAGAGGCGACGAATGATACCTATATGGTGATAGTCGCCGGCGTGATCGGTGGGATCGCGAACGCCTTCGGGAACTCCATCGGGTTCTACATGTCCCAATCGGCGGAGAGGGGCCTCCAGATCCACAGGATCGAGGAGTACAGGGTCCAGACGAGGGTGCACTCGAAGAGGAAGATCGTGGTCAACAGCTTCCTGGCCTTCGTGTTCTCGATAATCGCCGTGCTCGCTCTCCTCCTCCCCTTTGCCTTCCTCGACATGGCCCACTCCACGACCATCACCTTCCTCCTCGGGACCCTACTATCCTTCTCCCTCGGAGGCTATGTGGGGAAGATCAGCAGGGAGGGACAGTTCAAGACGGGATTGAAGTACGCCCTCTTAGCCGTTGCAGGGGCGGCCATCTCCCACCTAATGGGAGACGTGCTTAAGGCCCTTTTATCCTAAGATAAACCTCATGCCCCTCCACAGGTAAGGGATCTTAATCTTTGAAGGGGATTTTAGTAGTCCGTCGGCATCAAAAAACTTATTATGAATAAGCTCCCCTTCTGAGGAGAAGTTAGAGAGTAGTGGTAGGGGTTCATGAAGGCAGGGAAGCAGCTCTTAGACGCATCATCGAGGTTCTCCAAGCGTCTCTTCAAGAAGATCTTGAGCCTGGCGGTGAGCTTCAACTCCCTCATGGCCGCGGCCTCGGCGGGGAGGAACCTCCTTGACTTCTATCTGTGTGGGGGTGGTTGGAGGCCCTACTCTCCTTATCTCCTGGATGGGAACCTCCTCTGGGCGGCGGTCCTCTCATCCCTGGTGAATATCCGCTCTTCGGTGAAGATCGGGAAGGTGAGGATTAAGCGGATCCTCTTCCACCACTATGTCTGGGGCTTCATCGTCCTCATCATCTCGTCCCTCCTCCTCCTCTGGCACTACTCCCTCTCCCCCCTCCAGCTCTTCACGGAGGTCTACTTCACAGGGGATTACAGGATCTTCGTCTTCGCCTTTCTCATCATGGGGGGCATAACCCTCATCCTGGACGACCTACAGGACATCAGGCCCTTAAACGGTCTCCTCACGCGTCTCTCCATAAACCCGAAAAATCATGTAAGGGCTCTACGTGTAGCCAAGTACCTCTTCCACACCCTGTCCATCTACATCTCCCTCTCCATACTCCTCTGGCTCCTGGACCACCCCTGGCGGTTGGACCCCTCATGGGTCGTCTACATCGGCAGTCTCTTCATCAACGGCCTCCTGGGCTTCGTGATCTCAAGGGATCCAGCCGTTTGACATAGATGGCCTTGGAAGGGCTGATATCCTCTTTAGGAGCGACCGCCTTCACCGGAGACCCGAGTTCTCTTCTTCAACTCCCTCAGAAGGGGAATCTTCCTCAATCTCTCCTCAGATATCCTATCCCAGATGACGCCCTCTGGTCTGAACCGCGGTCCCACGGCTCTTAACAGTTGGGTCGGCGTCGCTATGATGTCCAAGGTGAAGTCGAATTCCTCCCTTGGGGCCTCTGCAACGATCTGGAGGTCATGGACCGTCGTCGCGATCGGCGTCTCCTCTTCGATGACGCCTACTTCACGGAGAATCGCGTACTCGAGCTCGCTGTAGCCCCCGCCCTTACCTATCCTCAGACCTTCCACTGTGACCGCGACGGAGCCGCAGACGATGAGGTCGACGGGAGGTAAATCTTCAAGGCTGAGGGGGACTCCAAGTTGGAAGGCGCCTCTGATCGTGGATGCTTTCCTGTACAAAGAACGGGGGATCCTCTTAGGGTCGAGGAGGAGGAACCCCTCTCTTAGGCGGGGTGTGGGCATGATCAGGCTCTTACCCGCCTCGAGGATAAGCCTCCTCACAGGGCTCTGCGGCGCGTCGGGGTTCACCTTCACGACTTGCGATCTCAGGAACTCCCCGGTGGTCGCGAGCCTTCGGGCCGCCCTCTCCGCCCCCTGGAAGTTTGGTATCCTGCCGAAGACGGGCCTTGGAAATCTGGAGACCCCCTCCTCCTCCAAACTACGCCAGACCCCCTCCCTTATCCTCTGCTTCTCAAGGCCTATATCAGATGTCACAAGACCACGGTCCTTGATCCCATTCAAAAAGGTCTTATCTCCGCTTCGATATTGTATCAACTAAGTTCTCTTCCGGGCGAGGTCTCTACAAAATGTTCCCTCAGTGTCGTGCATAGCTTACAGAGGCTCCTCGAGATCTCCTCAGGTGATTTCTCCCCGATGGCTATCTGCCGGGCCGTCTCCCTCGCGAATTCCCGGAGAGCCGGATTACGCTCAAGCTCCTCCAGCGCCCTCTTCCCCCGCTTGGAGTGTAGGTAGTGACTTATGGAGGCCTGGGTGATCCCGAGGCCCTCCGCGGCCTTGGTCTGGGAGAAGTTATGCCTCGTAACGAGTTCCCTCGCCACCAGTGCCCTGAAGGCAGGGAGCAGGTACCTGACGGCGAACTCGCATGGCGTCCTCAATTCGGTCGCTTATATCATCGTTATAACTCCTTAAAATCGGTTTCCTTTCCCCCTTCCGGGGTGAGGTCCTCCTTGAGACTTTCGTCAAGGATCTTTTACGCTTACCTCAAATTTACTCAATCTACAACCGAAGAAAGTCGCTTTATATCCTCTGGAGCCGGGGGAGGGACTTGAACCCCCGTGGAAGCGGTCTGCAGCCGCTCGCCTGTGCCACTCGGCCACCCCGGCACCACAACATTCATCCCCGTCAGACCTTTATAAGTCGTATCATAGGGGCAAGATTTACCCCGATACTCTGTAATACTTCCTCCTCAAGTCGTCCAGGCTCCGTCTCTCCTCGAGGAAACCCTCCTCCCTGAGGATCCTCAACGCGTGTTTGATCGTCCTCCTGGAAAGGTTCGTCTCCTCCGCGATCTCCCCCTGCGTCATCCAGCCATTTGCCATTAGAACCTTGAGCACGAACTTCGCCGCTGGCGTGAGCCTACCCTTCGAGGCAAAGGCGATCCCCCATGAGGAACACCAACATTATAACGAGGTTATACACTTATAAGGATTGTCTTCACCCCTTCGTCAAGATCATCACCTCTCGAGAAAAATATTAAAAGCCTGAGGGGGTCTCCTTCAATTGGTGGATTCTGATGTCCGAAGGCTCGAGATATAGGGAGGGGTTTGTAACCGTCGATGGGTACAGGATGCATTACTTGGAGTGGGGGGAGTCGGGCCCTCAGATCGTCGCCCTCCACAGCATGGGGATGGACGCCCACGGGCTCGACCTCTTCTCGGAGTCCATGTCCAGGGATTATCGAATACTGGCCATAGACCTCTTGGCCCACGGCGACAGCGACACGCCAAGGGGACCCATCGGGTTGGAGGAGCATACCGAGATCGTCCGTGGCGTCGCCCTCGAGAGGGGGTTCAGAAAGATCACCTTAGTGGGGCACTCCATCGGGGGGATGATCTCGATGGTCTACGCGGCCAAACACCCGGAGGAAGTGGAGAAGGTCGTCCTCGTGGACATCGCCCCCTTCGACATCTCCGCCCTCCCCAGAAGGAGGAGGATGCCACCACCGCCCCCCGAGTTCTTTGAGAGGGAGGAGGCCCTGAAGTACTTCAGGGAGAGGTACCCGAGGTTCACAGAGGAGGCCCTAAAGAACAGGATGAAGTACGCCCTCCAACGCGGTCCAGATGGACGACTACGGCTGAAGTCGAGCCCTGAGCGCACCGCGTCCCTGAGGGGGGCACTCGCCATCGATCTCTGGCCCTTCATCGAGAAGATCCGCGCCCCCACGCTCCTCATCCGTGGATCAGAGAGCCAACTTATCACCGACGGGGCGGTGAAGAGGATGCGCGAGTTGCTCAAGGACTTCCAGGTCGTGGTGATAGAGGGCGCGACCCATATGGTCCCCCAGGACCGGCCTGAGGAGTTCGAGAGGGCCGTGAGGAATTTCCTCGAGGGAAAGACGTAGTCCCCTTCTTTTATTTAGAAGCGTGGACGGGGAAGAGAATTCTTAAATCCCTTCCTCTGGATATTCAGTGGGGTTCAAGTATGAACTATAAGAGATATCTTCTGGAGGTTGGGGCGGGCATCGACCTCCATGGAGAGGACGACACCAAGGCGGCTCAGAGGGCCGTGAGGAACGCGATAAATTGGCAGAGCATGGTCGGACTGAGCCAGCTCTTCAAGTTCGAGAGTTGGAAGGAGCTAAGCGACGCCCTCTTGGTGGATGTGACGATCGCGACGCCGCACCCGGAGAAGGTGGATAAGGAGAAGGTCCTCAGCGTCCTTCCCATAGGGAAGAAGCAGATCACCGTCGTGAAGGGTGGACTCAGATTTCCAACGCCTGAGACCAGCGAACTCAGCAGGACCCACGGAGTCGTCGTCGCCGTGGCCGCGATCGTCGTCCTCATAGACTTGGACAAGGTGGAGAGGGTATAGCCGTCAAACCTCTACTATTTTTCGATATTCAAGATTAAATCATTGATTAGATGGCTCAGGGAGAGAAGATGTTGATCTCACTCGACGAGATCCTCAGACATCCAGACCATAGGAGGTTCTCCTTTATACTCTGCTACCCCCATCCCATGGACTCCGAGGTCTCCTCCAGGATCCGGGAGCTCCAGTCCCTGGGGGTCGAGGCCCTCGTATTCAGGGGGAGGGCGAACCTACATGGAGTCCCCGTCCTGGGTAAGGGCCATGTCGGGGTGGTGGTGGTAGCCCTCCGTGGAGGTCGAGAATGCGCCCTGAAGATCAGGAGGGTGGACGCGGATAGGGGGAGCATGAGGAAGGAGGTGGAGATGCTGAGGGGGGCGAACAGGGTCTCCGTGGGTCCGAGGCTCCTCGGATACACTGATAACTTCATACTCATGGAGCTGGTGGAAGGAAAGAACCTAAGGGAGTGGCTAAGGGAGGCGCAGGGGGAGGGGGCAAGACGGACCCTGAGGGATCTCCTGGAGAGGTGTAGGAGGCTGGACGTGGCGGGGATAGACCACGGGGAGCTCAGCAGGGCCCATAGACACGTCATCGTCACGCCCCCCGGGGAGGCCCGGATCATCGACTTCGAAACGGCGAGCACCTCAAGGCGCGTCTCCAACGTCACCTCCATCGCCCACTACCTCTTCTTCCACAGGGAGAACTCCCAGATCCTCCAGAGGATACTCGGCCAGATGGACCTCCAAGTGCTCCGGTCCAAGCTGAAGGAATATAAGAAGGAATTGACGGACGAGAGGTTCAGGGAGATCCTCACCCTCACCTATTTATTGAATGGTAAATGATAAGGTGGGAATAAACTTAAGAAACATAGATAGAATACCGATACTCGTTGACATCCACATCGTTAAAGCACCTTTACTACAGGACGCTTAACCGGTAAGTATGCTAAGAACAATATTCTGATGTAGACACCAAGATAGATAAATCTTGGGAAAAAGCTAGAATTGGTCAATCATCCCCAAATTAAATACCATCTCCAGTTGGATGAACCATCATGTTATTTAGCCTTTTTAAGCCTCCAGTGGAAAAAAGTTGAACATGCATGGATAAAATATATATAAGTATCTTTTTTCTATTATTAATTATGCCAAACGGATTCATGAATAAAATTCTAAAAGTCGATCTGACGACGAAATCTATAAAGACTGAACCTGTAGATCTTGAAGTTTCAAAGAAGTATTTGGGTGGCAAGGGATACGCAATCTACCTCCTCTATCAATATATCAAGGAGTATGAGGCTAAGGGTATATCACCTAAGGACATCGATCCCTTGGGCCCGGAGAATGTTTTGATCTTCGCAACCGGTCCGGCTACCGGAGTGGCTGGATTCCCATCACCCGGCAGGCATCACATAATGACGCTTAAAGCACCGCTGACCGGATCGATAGGGAGTGGGAACTCCGGAGGGGAGTGGGGGATTTACCTGAAGTTCTCAGGTTTCGATATGATCGTTATAGAGGGTGCATCAGAAGAGCCCGTATACCTCTCCATAGTAGATGGCAATGCCGAGATTAGGGATGCAAAGGATCTGTGGGGCAAGAATACTTTCGATACCTCGAGGATACTGCAAAAGAGGATCGGTAGGAAGAACACTCGTGTTGCATGTATCGGACCCGCTGGAGAAAATCTAGTTTACATGGCCAGCATAATAAACGACAAGCATAGATCCGGAGGAAGGGGGGGCCTAGGGGCCGTAATGGGTTCTAAGAAGCTGAAGGCCATAGTTGTCTCAGGAAGTGAAAAGGTCAAAATAGCTGATCCGGAGAATTTCAAGGAGGTTTCGAAGAAGGTCATAGAAAAGATGAGGAAGAATCCCGTAACGGCTCAAAGCCTGCCCTCTTATGGGACGGCGGTCCTTGTTAAGGTAATAAACAACGCTGGGATTCTCCCTTATAAAAACTGGAATACAGGAGTTAACCCAGACGCTGATACCATAAGTGGGGAAACCATGGCCGAAAAGTATCTGATAAAGAGAAAGCCATGCTGGGGCTGCATAATCGGGTGCGGTAGAGTTACCAAGGTGGAATCCGGTCCTTACCAGATTTTGTACAGCGAGGGTCCGGAATATGAGAGCATCTGGTCGCTCGGTAGCTCGACTGCGGTTGGAAACATTGAAGCGATAATCAAGGCCAACCACTACTGTGACGAGCTTGGCATGGATACGATAAGCATGGGGTCGACCATAGCGGCGGCTATGGAGCTGAACGAGAAGGGATACATACCTGAGGAGGATCTACAGGGGTTGGATCTGAGATTCGGGAACGCATCGGCCATGGTAGAGGCGGTCTGGCGTACTGCATACAAAGTCGGATTCGGGAAATACCTAGCCTTGGGGTCTAAAAGGCTTTGTGAGATCTATGGCCACCCGGAATTTTCGATGAGCGTTAAAGGACTCGAAATGCCCGCATATGATCCTAGGGGTGCGAAAGGAATCGGGCTTGGATACGCCACATCGAACAGAGGCGGTTGCCACGTCACCGCCTATACGATATCCCCAGAGATACTGGGGATACCGGAAAAGATAGATCCCCTTACGCCTGAAGGAAAGGCCAAGTGGGTCATAACCTTCCAAGACTTCACCGATGTCGTAAACTCAGCAGTTAACTGCCTATTCGACACCTTTGCACTAGGGATCGAGGACTATGCAGAACTCCTGTCCAAGGTTACAGGATGGAATTTGACCGCTGATCAATTGATGAAAATAGGGGAGCGCATATACAACCTTGAAAGGGTGATCATAAACAAATACGGGTTCGATGGAAGCCATGACACCCTACCGAAGAGGCTACTGACCGATCCCATGCCGGAGGGCCCCGCAAAAGGGCAAGTGGTCGAACTCGATAAGATGAAGAAGGAATACTACGAACTGCGTGGATGGATCGATGGTAAGCCGACCCCTCAGAAGTTAAAGGAACTCGGAATAGAACTATAAAAACCCTCCCTTTATTTTTGGATACTGCCTAATATCTATAGATTGATTACCTTTTTCCTATTCTTGATCTTATTTTTTAGGTGCACGGAATATTAAATCTACGATATAACGATTGATCCATAGATTCCTTAAAACCACTCAGCATCTTAAACTATTCAAATAACATTTAAATCATCTTTATATAGAACCTTCACTCGCCCTAAAAAGGAAAATAACTTAAAAGGTTATCTATGATATAAAAGAAGGATAAAAAGAGAAGGTATCTTATTTGGAAGTCTTCCTAACAGAAAAGGCCTTCGTAGGCCTCATCTTATCTGCGATAGAGGTCTACAAGAATGAATGCCTTGGGGCTCTCCTTGGCTATAACCTCCGAAACAAGATCGTAGTAGAATACGCCATACCGTACCAATCAGCAAAGAGGAAATATACCGAAGTCGAACCTAACTGGAGGAGAGAATCAAAAATCCAAGAACTCATCCCCCTCCTCACACCACTCCAACACCTCGGATACTTTCACTCCCACACCCAATGGGGAGATACCAAAGCCCTATCCGCACTTAGTCAAGTAGACAGAGAAACAATCGAACCAGCCCAGATAGAGATCGTAATAGCCGTTAACGATTCAAAGAGAAGAATAAAATGGGAAACCACAGGAAAAGAACTCTACGGAACAATAAGAAACCATAAGATACGGATGGCATGTTAGTACAAACGCTCCTTGCTTCTATCTCTTTAACAGTCATCGAAAATGTAAAATAGATGCAGAATCCGACAGCATCGCTTATCGTTAGGACTTGGGTCACACTAAGATCGCGACAACGATGATCTACACGAAGCTTATAAAACCGGCGAGCGAAGAATATATATGCCGAGTCGCTAAAACAGTCGAGAAGGCTGCAGAGCTGATAGAGGCGGGATTCGAGTACGTATGCGAGGTGGAGAACGTCAAACTCTTCCGCAAAAGGAAGACGCTCTCAGACGCACTAAGAGGAGATGGACAAAAACGCTAAGTGGACCCAAAGAGGGGGCGTGGTCCTGTAAAAAGGGGCCGTGGTCCAGCTTGGCCTAAGATTCCTGCCTGGGGCGCAGGCGGTCGTGGGTTCAAATCCCACCGGCCCCATCATTAACGAGATCCTAAGCAGTGAGTAGAGAAAAGGGGGTTCTGTCTATTTTGATCTACTTCGTGAGTTCCTGTTTTCCCTCTTATATAAATCATAATATGGGCAGTTCTCGCAGTCGTTGTGGTTGTCCCTTAGGCAGAGGGCCTTCGGATAGTACTTACATTTAAGGTTTGAGTCTTTCCCTTCCTTTCCCGCCATTCGACCCGCCCTTCAACTTCAATAATCTTTCTATAGTTGGGTTTCTTAGACCTATTATAATTTTTGAGGGAACCCCTTAAGGGTGACGTGGGATGAGGGGTGCTCATTAGTTGATAAACCCATTTAAGGCTTTTCTAGGGAGCATAAATTGAGGGCAGTGGGATGTATGATAGGAGATCTGTGAGAAGATTAATGGTTGGTATGGGCCTTGCTCTTATAGTCCTCTCCTTAGTCTTACCATTAATCCTTGAGGATAAAGCCATTCTCTATAGCAAAAAACCATTATCAGTTGGTGGTGAGGTCCTCACTCCCCTGATGTTTGGCGGTGAGTTTACAATTCCAAGGATCGTAGCCCTATGTAGCCTATTGGCTATTGGGGGTGTGTCCTGCCTCCTATTCTCCTTATCGTTGCGTACGACAAACGGGGAGCATTATGTTTACTTGCATGTGAAGATAGATAAGGAGCTTAGGGAGAAGTTTATCAAGAAGTGTAGGAGGCTGGGGCTCTCGCCTTCGGAGACCATTAGGCTCTTAATCGAGGGGTTCTTGGAATAATTGAGGGGGTTTGGGTGTTGAAGAGGATGAAGGTGGCCGTGACGGGGGGTGCCGGCTACCTCGGCTCGGCGCTTGTCTCACGTCTCCTGGAGGAGGATTATGGGGTCCTATCCGTGGATAATCTGAGAAGGGGAGACTATGGATTCCTGAAGGGGTTGGAGGGAGACCCCAGGCTCAGGCTTGTTGTGGCGGATATACGGGATAGGACCCGGCTTGAGGAGGTCTTCAGGGACTTTGGGGGGTCGAGGTTATATTTCACCTTGCCGCGATTCCCGGTCTCAAACTATGTCGAGAGAATCCTGAGGAGGCGATCGAGGTGAATATCCTCGGAACCTTTAATGTACTCGAGGTCGCCAGGAGGTTGGACATCCGGAGGGTGGTCTTCGCGTCCAGCGCCGCGGTCTACGGGGTCCCTCTGACGTTGCCTGTTGTTGAGGAGGACCCTCTACGACCTACCAACCTATATGGGGTGACGAAGTTGGCCGGTGAGCGTCTTGTCTCCCTTTATCATGAGAACTATGGGCTTGAGATGGTGACCCTTCGCTTCGGGAACATCTATGGGGTGGGGGTGTTCACCCGCTGGGATACGGTGATACCACGATTCGTGAGGCTCGGCTTGGAGGGGAAGCCCCTGACGATCTACGGGGATGGGGGAAGTAGCAGGGACTTCGTCCATGTCTGGGATGCGGTCGAGGCCTTGAGGCTCTCGGCGGAGGCTGGGGGTGAGGGGGTGGATG
>Ga0180300_10001648_pt1 | contig 10397 bp, 9 predicted proteins | sample GuaBasSediGuay15_FD_121798 | JGI IMG/M metagenome (GOLD analysis project Ga0180300, IMG submission 121798) | Subseafloor sediment microbial communities from Guaymas Basin, Gulf of California, Mexico - Guay15, Core 4569-2, 21-24 cm | ecosystem: Environmental > Aquatic > Marine > Hydrothermal... | reverse complement strand
TAAAATAAACCTTTGGTATCTGGTAAAAGAAAGAATAAAGACTCTTTTTTTTAATGAAGTGGAGAAGTCTCTCATACTCTATCATTTAATAGAAAATCTTCAAAGGAAAATAGGGGCTGATTTCATACTTATTACTGGATACACCAACCCTGTAGATAAGGTGTTAGCAGCAGCATCCAAGAATTTCAATATTCCAAGTATAACCGTTCAGCATGGTCTGATACCTGTGTATGGTATTCCTGGTTATGGTTATGTGAGCACGATAACTGACAGAATAGGAGTATGGGGGAGAATTCCTTTCGATACGTTAAAGAATCTTGGTGTTTCTGGAAAAAGAATTGTCATAACCGGCTCGCCAAAATTCGATGAAATCATGAAAAAAAGGGTTGGTAAGGAAGAAGTTTATGGTAACTGTGGATTTGATCTGAAGAAAAAGATTATTTTCTTTGCTGCTCAGCCGTATGGAGGAAGATTGTTCTTTGAATCTCCGCTGCACAGGGAAGCCATTCTAAGAGAGGTGCTGAAAGCCGGGAAAGAGTTGAAGGATGTTCAGATAGTTGTGAAGACGCATCCTGTGGAGGATAGGGGTTATTATGAGAGCATGGGGTCGGATAGGTATAAAGAGATCATAGAGGAGATGGGCTCAGATGCGCTTTTGATAAAACACTCAAGGATACTTGAAAAAACCGATACACAGAAACTCATAGCAGCATCAGATGTGGTCATCACATTTGGGTCGCTCTGCGGTCTTGAGGGTCTTGCTCTGGGAAAGCCCTTGGTTATCATAAATCTCACGGACTATCCCGATTATGTCCCATTCGTTAAGGAGGGCGCTGCCCTGGGCGTTTATGAGAGGGATAAGCTTAAAAGTGTTCTGGAGCAGGTCTTAAAGGGGGATTATCCCAGAAAAGGTATGGAGAAGTTCGTGAAAGGTTATCTCTACAGACTGGATGGGAAATCCTTGGAGAGGCTTTCAAAGGTTGTGAAGGAGATGTTAAATGAGGATAAATCCCGGGTTCAATGAACTGATGGGTACTGATGAAAGAGATGATTGTAATAAGAGTTTCCCGAAGGAGTTTTTCGAATACAGGGAAAAATGGGAAAAGTATCCAAAGGAGGATATAGTCGGAGATTTCCCACTTCATGTTGATATAGAATCAACAAATGCGTGCAATCTCAGGTGCGTGATGTGCGGCAGGAATTTTATGAAGGAAAAGATAGGTTTCATGGAATGGAGTCTGTTCAAAAAGATTATAGATGAATGTTCTGAAAATAACCTGCCATCCATAAAACTCAATTACAGAGGAGAGCCGTTGATGCATCCAAAGATTGTGGATATGGTCAGGTATGCAAAAGAAAAAGGAATACTGGAGGTTCAGTTCAATACAAACGGTCTGCTTCTCACAGAGGAGCTTAGCAGGAAACTGATAGAGGCCGGGCTTGACAGGATAATATTTTCTTTTGATGGTGCGAAGAAGGAGACATATGAGAGGATAAGAACTGGTTCAAGTTACGATAGGGTTCTGAAGAACATAAAGGACTTTGTCAGAATAAGGAATGAAATGGGAGGGAAGAGGCCGTGTGTGAGGGTCCAGATGGTTCTCATGGAGGATACGGAAAAAGAACTTGACGAATACATAAAGATGTGGAAAAACGTGGCAAACAGAATAGGTCTTATAAAGAGAAGGGAGAGAGACCCAAATGCAAGGGAGATTGGGAATGAGAACAGATTCCCGTGCCCGCAGATATGGCAGAGAATGATGATATGCTGGGATGGGGAGGTTAGAATGTGCTGCGGGGACTGGCATGGAAAATATATCATAGGTGACGCCCGGAGGGATTCTTTGAAAGATCTGTGGCTCGGTGAAAAGTACAGTTTTGCCAGGGAGATGCACAGGCAGGGAAAATATGATAAGGTTCCCCCATGCAGAACATGTGAGATAAATGTAAGGTAATCCTATGTTCGGTTCACTGTTTATAGTTGCTGAGATTGCTTCTGCGCATTGCGGTTCGCCTGAAGTGGCCAAAAAACTCGTGAGGGCTGCGTCTGATGCTGGAGCAGATGCTGTGAACCTGCAGAAATTTTGCAGAGATTCGCTTCTGGTTCCTTCTGATCCAAGATACAAGAATTTTGAAAGGATTGAGATTGAGGAAGATGAATGGAAAGATATTATAAAGTGCGCGAAGGATGCAGGAATAAAGGTTATAGGAGAGGTTTTTGATGAGAGAAGCGCTGATTTCATGGTCGGGGAGGGTATTGATTTCATTAAGATACACCCAACGGATATGCTGAACCCGTTCATGCTGAAGCATGTGGCCAAAGAAGATGTTCCAATTATTCTTTCTGCAGGTGGCTGTACATTCGATGAAGTGGAAAGTGCTTTAAATATCGTGAAGGATAATGGAGGAGAAGTTGTCTGTATTGTTTACGGGTTTCAGAATTTCCCCACAAAACTTGAGGACACAAACATGTTAGTGCTGAAATCTTTGAAAGAAAGGTTTGGATTGCCTGTTGGATTCCATGATCACATAGATGCGGAAGATGAACTTGCGCTCTATCTTCCTCTCGTGGCGGTTGGGTTGGGTGCAACCCTTATAGAGAAGCACATAACGGACGACAGGAGTAAGAAGGGATTCGATTATCACTCGTCACTTGAGCCACATGAGTTCAAAAGAATGGTGGAGATACTGAGAAGAGTGGAGAAAAGTATGGGAGATGGAAAATTGTGTCTATCAGATGCTGAAAAAAATTACAGGGAAAGAATGATGAAGAAGATTGTGGCTTCAAGGACCATACCAAAGGGAAAAGTGATAGAAATGGAAGATATCACATTCAAAAGGGCAAAGGGGGGTATATATCCAAATGAGTTTCAGAAGATTGTTGGAAGAAAAAGTAGGGTAGAGATAAAAGAGGATGAGGTCATAACACCCGAGAAGGTGGAAGAATGAAAGTAGGGATACTGATAGCCGTAAGGATGAAATCAACCAGGTTGCCGAAAAAAGCAACCAGGGTTGTTTCCGGTAAGACCATAATAGAACACCTCATAGAGAGAGTGAAGAATTGTAAAAGGGTTGATGAGATTATACTGTGCACATCCACACATCCCGATGATTCTATTCTGGTTGAGATTGCGCAGAAGAACGGAATAAAGTGGTTCAGAGGAGATGAGGATGATGTGCTCAAAAGGTTCATAGATGCTGCGGAGAGGTTTGGACTGGATATTGTTGTGAGGGTAACCGGTGATAATCCGCTCACCGATCCTGAGTATATTGATAAGATAGTTGAAAAACAGATGGAGAGTGGTGCTGAGTACGTTTATATCGAGGGGCTACCGGCCGGAACCAAGGCAGAGGTTATGACTCTGGAAGCTCTGAAAAAAGCACGAAGACTCGCTGAAAATCCTGAGATGAGTGAATATATGACCCTTTATTTCAGGGATTCGGGTCTGTTTAAAGTTGAGAAGGTTGTTGCCGATAAGGAGGTTTACAGACCGGAATACAGGCTCACGGTTGATACGGAAGAGGATTTGGATGTAATCAGAGAGATATATGAAAAACTCTATAAGGGTGGTTATTTTCCGCTGATAGAGGTTATAAAGTTTCTGGATTCGAATCCGGGGGTGGTAAGAAGAAATATAAATGTTAAGAAAAGGTCTATATTTTTAAGGGTTGGTGAAGGGGGGAGAATGTATATAGGTGAAAAGAATGGTGAAGGTTAGTGTTATAATAACTGCACATAACTATGGTAGATATCTGAGGGAATGTCTGAACAGTGTATTGCGTCAGACATTCGATGACTATGAGATAGTAGTCGTGGATGATGGTAGTACTGATGAAACACCACAGATACTTGAGGAGTATGTTAAAAAGTATCCTGAAAAAATAAAGGTTGTCCGACTAAATGGACTCGGTCTTCCAACTGCATGCAATCATGGGATAAAGGCATCCTGTGGAGAGTATATAATAAGACTGGATGCCGATGATTTCTTCGATGAAAATATTCTTTTGATAGAGAGTACCATACTGGATAAGAATCCTGATATAGACCTTGTTTATCCGGATTATTATGAAGTAGATGCCGACGGAAACATAAAGCATTACAAAAGATTGATGAGAGTGAATGATGAGGTGAAACTTCTTCACAGAAGCCCTCTGGCTGCGGGGGCGATGTTCCGGAGAAGATGTTATGATGAGATAGGTGGCTACAATGAATCCCTTAAGTATCAGGAGGATTATGATTTCTGGTTACGGTTCACGAGCAGGTTCAAAGTATACAATGTAAACCTCCCGCTTCTTTATTACAGACGGCATGGAGCAAACATGTCAAAGAATTTTAAGGGAAGGATGGAAGCGAGAAGAGTTGTGAAGGAAGAGTTCGTGAAGAAGCATCTCAAGGAGAAGCTCGAGAATCTCAAGGTACTTGGACTTATACCCGCCAGAAGAGAATCTAGACTGAATGGTGAGAGTATAGCTCTCACAGAAGTTGCCGGCAAACCGTTGATTGCTTATACCATAGAGGAAGCGCTTAAATCAAAGAATCTGGACAGGGTGGTCGTTTCTACGGAGGATGAGGAGATAGCGAGGGTCGCAAGGAGGTATGGTGCGGAGGTGTTGATGAGACCTGAGGAACTGGCGAGAAGAGGGGTCCCTGTGGAGAATGTCGTGAAGTACACTTTAGAGAAACTGGAAAGGGAAGGATATGAACCAGATATAGTCGTACTTTTACATGTGGTATCACCCTTAAAGAAGAGACATCATATAGACGAGGCTGTGAATACGATGCTCATATTTGATATGGATTCTGTTATCAGTGTGACTCCTGATATAAAATTTCACTGGAAACCTGGGATGTACGGTCTTGTGCCGTTATTTGAAAAGAGATTGTTGAAGGATGACAGGGAGACGCTCTATCTTGAGAATGGCGCAATATATGCGTCTAAGAGTGATGTGTGGAAAAGTGGCAGGGCTGTCGGTAACAAGGTCGGACACATACTCATGAGCGAGGATGAATCCATACACATAGATTCTGAGTATGACCTCTGGTTGGTTGAACAACTGATAAAAAGTGGTAGGCATGGTTAAGGTTCTGGGTATCATACCTGCAAGGAGGGGTTCCAAAAGAATACCGGATAAAAATTTGAAAGAACTTGCAGGAAAGCCGCTAGTCTCTTATGTTATAGAGGAAGCGCTCAAGTCAAAGAATCTGGACAGGGTGGTCGTTTCTACGGAGGATGAGGAGATAGCGAAGGTTGCAAGGAGGTTCGGTGCGGAGGTGTTGATGAGGCCTGAGGAACTGGCGAGGGATGATGTTCCTCTTGTGGCCGTGGCAAAACATGTGATGGAGAGTTTTGATAAAATCGGTGAGATTTTCGATATAATTGTTTCAATTCAACCAACAAACCCGTTCATAGAGGCAAAGGATATAGATGAGGGTATAGAAAAAATTATCGATAGTGGTTGTGACTCTGTGGTCTCTGTGACAAGAATTATCGGTACTCATCCTATGAGGGCTTACAGAAGGGAAGGGGATAGACTATATCCGTTCAGCGAGATAACCACAGAAACATTCCTTCAGAGGCAGGACCTTCCAGAGGCTCTGGGGTTTACGGGTTCAATCTACATAAGGAAGAGAGAATTGCTTGAAAGATGGGATGGAAAGGGGTTTGCACTTGGAAATGATATAAGGTATATCTATATCGAACCGGAAAGGGCGGTAGATATAAATGAACCGATTGATTTTATTCTGGCAGAGGCTATAATGAGGGGAAAGCATGAAGATAGGTAAGTGCGATCTGAATAAGAGTGTGTACGTAATTGCGGAGGTCGGTGGAAACCACGGTGGTGATTTTAATCTTGCCAAGAAGTATGTGAGAGAGGCCGCAAAGGCCGGTGTGAATGCTGTTAAATTTCAGATGTACAGGGGAAGGAGACTCGTGACCAGAGTTATGGAACCGCTTCCTATGGTAAGTGGAAAGTATAAATCACAACTGGAAAGATTCGAAGAACTTGAATTTTCCAATGATGAATTTGTTGAGTTAGCGGGATATGCCAAGAAGAAAGGGGTGGATTACTGTGCGAGTGTGTGGGATGAGGAAATGGCCGAACTTCTGTATGAGATAGGTGATTTCTTCAAAATAGGTTCTGGTGACCTGACAAATCTGCCTTTACTGAGGTATATAATCAAAAAGGGAAAACCAATTCTTCTTTCAACGGGTTTTGCAAGAATTGAAGAGATTGAAAGAGTTCTGTCAGAAATCCCAAAGGAGAGACTCGTGCTTCTACATTGTGTAGGTTCATACCCATGTCCTTTGGAAGATGCGAATCTGTCAACAATACCATTTCTGAGGGAAAGATTTGGAGTTATGGTCGGTTACTCTGATCATACTATTGGAACCTTGGCTTCCAAAGTAGCTGTTCTGCTCGGTGCAAGGGTTATAGAGAAGCACTTCACTTTGGATAAAAATAATCCAATAGGTGACCACAGACTCTCTGCAGACCCAAAGGAGATGAAAGAGATTGTTGATGACATAAAGAAGATTGAGAGGATGATGGGTACAGTTAAGACAGGTCCTTTATCATCGGAATTGAAAATAAAGAGGATGATGAGAAGAAGTCTCGCAGCAAAAGTTGATATACCTAAAGGAAGTATCCTGACACATGATATATTAACCTCATTAAGACCGGAAGATGGTATAAGTCCATTGTTCGTTGATGAGGTTGTTGGCAAAAAGGTGCTGAGAGATATCAAAGAGGGGGAAATAATATACTATGAAGATATTCATGGATTCCCCCAGAGAAGGTCGAAATAGTGGTTCATGGCTCTGACCAGTTTTGGATTCTCCGAAATTATCACCTCTTTCTCAAAAGGTATAACTTTGCCCTCATCCACTGAAAGGATGCAGATATCATTACCAATCGTTCCTCTCAATGGTGTGTCATCAACCATTCTTACTTCTGCTATGTTGTTCAATTTGGATATGACATTATTCTGTATCATTTTTGACCTCTTATCCTTTACATTTTTCTTAAGAATGACCTTAATTTTAACCCCCCTCTTTTTCGCATCAATGAGTTCATCCATAACATGTGGTAGGTATTCAAAAACTCCGGATATTATTTTTAAGTTATTTCTTGCCTTTCTGTAGATTTTTCTTGTCTCTGCTTCAGAAACTTCGCCCCCTGAAAGTATTTCGAAAATTGGGTGTGTGGTGGTGGTTTTCTCGTGTTTATATGTTTCCAGTATTTTGAATATTTCTTCGCCTTCCTCCTTAAGTAAATTCATCTCTTCAAGTAGTTTTTTCTTTTTGTATTTCATCAAGTTTTTCATAACTTTTTCAGGCTCCAGAGACCTGTAAATGGCTGGCCTCGTGGGTTTTTTTCTTATCAAGCCAACTTTCATAAGCTCTTCGAGTATCTGGTATATTCTTGCCTTTGGTATTCCTGATATATTTGCTATTTCAAGGGCTTTTGCCTCTTTGAGGATCAACAGTGTTGCAAGAGCGCTGGATTGGTAGGTAGTGAGACCGATGTTTTCGAATTTTTCGGAAAGGATCTCGAGGTCGGATTTCTTCATCAGCTCACCGGTTACTTCATATTATAGTAAACTTTAAATAAATATGTTACTCTAAAATGAAGTGATAATATGAAGGTCATGGTTCTGGGAGCAGACGGGTATCTGGGATGGCCTCTGTCTATGAAGCTTGCAAACAAATATGATTACGAAGTTATTGGAGTTGATAATTTCTCGAGAAGGGAGAGGGTTAGGGAGATTGGCTCGGATTCTGCGCTTCCCATAAGGTCTATGGATGAACGCATTCGGGCCTTTGAAGAGAATTTTGGAAAGAAGATAATCTTTGAAGAGGGCGATTTGAGAGATTATGAATTTGTGGAAAAAATAATAAAAAAATATAGACCTGATGTGATTGTACATTTCGCTGAGATACCATCGGCACCCTATTCAATGATAGATGTTCACCATGCCGTTGAGACGCATGAGAATAATGTAAACGGGACGCTGAACCTGCTTTTTGCCATGAAGGAGTTCAGTCCAGAGGCACATCTTATAAAGTTGGGGACAATGGGAGAGTACGGAACCCCAAATATCGATATTCCTGAGGGTTTTTTTGAGATTGAATATAGAGGGAGGAAAGATGTTCTTCCCTTCCCGAGACAGGCCGGCTCATTTTATCATCAGACAAAGGTGCACGACAGTAATAACATAATGCTTGCATGTAAGATATGGGGTCTGAGGTCTACGGATATAATGCAGGGAGTTGTTTATGGGACCCGGACAGATGAGACGGCGGTTGACGAGAGATTGGTTACAAGGTTTGATTTTGATGAGGCATTCGGCACCGTTATAAACAGGTTCTGCGCTCAGGCTGTTATAGGTCACCCCCTCACACCTTACGGTAAGGGAAATCAGACACGTGGTTTTTTGAATATAATGGATACAATGAGATGTATAGAGACCATAATGAGAAATCCTCCAAAGGAGGGCGAATATCGGGTTGTAAATCAATTAACAGAAGTGCTGAATATAAATGAGATTGCCGAGAAAGTGCAAAATATTGGAAAAGAACTGGGGCTTGATCCTGTGATAGAGAGAATAGAAAACCCTCGAGTTGAAGCAGAGGAGCATTATTACAATGTGGATTACAAGAAACTTGGTGAAATGGGTTTCAGAAGAAAGTACACAGTCGATGATTCGATAAGGTATATGCTTGAAGATCTTATCCCCCACAAGGAGAGGATAGAGAAGTATAAAAGACATATAATTCCGAAGATAAAGTGGAGGGAAGGTCTGAGCGAATGAGAATCGGTATAACTGGTATATGTGGCTATGTGGGACTTGCGCTGGTGAAGAGGTTAAGAGATAGATATGATGTTGTTGGCGTTGATAACGGCTACAAAAGTCAGTTGAAAAAAATAGATGGTGTGGAACTGTTCGATGTTGACATAAGAGATTCTGATTCTTTGAAGAAAGCGTTTAATGGTGTGGATGTTATAATTCATCTTGCTTCTGTAACGGGTGTGGATGCGTGTAATGAAAATCCCGATGTCGCGTTTGGGGTGAATATAAAGGGCACGGAGAATGTGTGCCGTGTAGCTGGCAAGAATGGTTCTGGTCTTATATTTGCCGCATCCATGGCGGTATATGGCAATCCTATGATTATTCCCATAACTGAACTTCATCCCCGAGAACCTGTGAATATTTATGGAAAACAGAAATTGCTTGGGATGGAGGTTGTAAGAACACTTTCACATATGGAAGGTTTCCCGGCATTCGTGTTTGTTAAGAGTAACATTTACGGTTCGTATATCTTTGATGGAAAACTGATAACAAAACCTACTGTGATAAACAAGTTTTTCATGAATGTCACAAAGAATGAACCACTCAGAGTGTTCTCGCCGGGAATACAGAAACGAAATTTCATTCACGTGGAGGATGTTGCTGAAGCATATGTCAAAGGTATCGAGATGATTGAAAATGGCTTTGAAATCTATAATATAGCAAACAGTTCTTCTGTTAGTATTGCAGAAATAGCGGAGAAAATTGCTGATATATCCAGAAAATTCGGATTCTCACCAAAGGTTGAATATGTGGAAAACCCCAGAAAGGATGAAGTGGTAAGTGAGTCGTTCGATGTGGATGTGAGTAAAGCTAGGAATGAACTTGGTTTTGAGGTTAAAAGAAAGATAGAAGAATCTATTGAAGGGATGTTCAAAATCACCGAATCAGTTTCCTCATAACTCTTCTAATCCACCCCAACCTTATACCTGTCTTCTTCTCAAGTGCCTTTATTATCATCAAATCCTCTTCGTCAAGTGACTTAAAAATTAAAAGTAAAAATATGTACAGAAACAGAAATAAGACAAAAGACATCAAGAGAAATGGTAATGGTATTAATGTAAAGGTCGTTTTAAATATAAAATATATTAGAGAAGAGGAGATTAGAACCGCACATACCGCTTTGATATAATGGAGGTTAAAAGGCTGCGTCTTGAGGAATTTGTAAACAAAGAGGAAGAGGATTGCTGTAAAGGATACTTGAGATATTCCTGTGGCAACAGCCGCGCCGTTTATACCGTAAATCGGGACGAGCACGATGCTCAGAATTACGGTGAGAAGCGCAGAAATTATCGAGACCAGAAGGTTCAGTTTGGTTCTTCCGAGTGTGAGGATTATCGAAGCTACAGGGCCTACCGAAACGCTGAGAAAGAATCCGAGGGATAAGATGGAAAGAGCCGTGGCGCCGGACACATACTCTTCACCGAAAAGAATCCTGAGGATTGAATCCGGGAAGAGGAGCATCAGTACCAAGAATGGTAGTGTGAGGAAGAAAGTCCATTTTGTAACAACTGTATATGTTCTTTTGAGTTCCTTTATTCTGTTC
>Ga0180300_10001646_pt1 | contig 10401 bp, 7 predicted proteins | sample GuaBasSediGuay15_FD_121798 | JGI IMG/M metagenome (GOLD analysis project Ga0180300, IMG submission 121798) | Subseafloor sediment microbial communities from Guaymas Basin, Gulf of California, Mexico - Guay15, Core 4569-2, 21-24 cm | ecosystem: Environmental > Aquatic > Marine > Hydrothermal... | reverse complement strand
GTTAGTTTCTCCGGGAGGTATGTGTCCGTTACGTAGTTGAGGCCGTACTTCGCAAGGGCCTGCTGTTCGGATTTCTTTTTTATCTTAAGCTGTAGGTTGATCTCCTCCCTCCACATCTCCGTGTTAAACCTGGGGTCAGTGAGCTCGGCCTTCAAGGCAGCTATGTCCTGCTCTGTGAGCTTGTCCGCTGGCAGCTTGTAGTTTATTATGTCCGACGGCGTCACCCCCAGGAACTGCGCTGTAGGGGTGGCCAGGTATTCGGAGATGTAGGCAGTCTTTATGGCGCCGTAGGCCACGGAGGCGAAGATCCTGTAGGACCAGGGGTCCCCGTCGGTGAAGACCACAACGGGCAGTCCCGACTCCTGGTGAAGCCTCTTTATGAACCTGCGGGTGGACCTGGCTGGCTGTCCCTTGAGGTGAACGAGTATCGCACGATGGCTCTCGTCAAAGCCGTTCTCCACAAGCCGGTCGAACATGCCGCCGGTCTCTATTGCCAGCACAAAATCGGCGTCCCAGTCGATGAACCGTACCTTGTCCTTCTCAACGTTGTAGGGTATGCTGTAGCCGGAATCCCCCACGTCATCCCTGCAGTTTATCCTCTTGGGGATCCCCTTTCGGTTCACCTCCTCTATTGTGAGGTTCCCGATGATGCTGGCACCGTCCTCCTCGGGCCGAAGGCGGAAGTCCTCCCTCAAAGACCCCGTCAGTATCTCCAGGTCCTCTGCAAGGCGGTTTGACTCGTCCTGGGAGGAGAACTTTGCCAGGTTCCAGCCCTCAGAGATGTAATACAGTTCCCTGAGCGTGGAGGACTTCCTCTCCTTTATCATCTCCCGTATGAACTGGATGGTGTAGAGGGTTCTCAATATCATAAGCGCCCCGCCCAGGTCCTTTGCCCTTCTGGCCACCTTGTTTCCGCCGTACTTCCACACCCTATGCTTCTCGCTGTACTCGATGTTGCTCTTCGTGCGGGAGGAGATGTGTATGGAGGGCACCTCCCCCTTCTTGAGGTCTCTGTAGACCCCCTCCACAATCTTAAGGAGCCTCTCGTAGGCCTGCCTCTCCCTCTCAGGTATCTCCCCCATTCTATCACCTCACTCGTAGAACCTCTCTGCCCCTATCACCTCCCCCCTCCCACCCCGGTAGTAGATCTCAACGTCGTTCTCGTCAAAGCTCTCAAGGCCATGCACCTCAAAGGAGAGAGAGCTGGTCTCCCCGGGGGAGAGGGGCCCCACCTTCCAGTAAAGCACTTCCCCCTTCCTCTTTGCGGGCTCAGGGATAAGGGACTTCACCTCACACTTGGGTAGCTTCACAATGAGCTCCATGGATCCCTGGCGCGGGGTGTAGTTACTCACAAGGATTCTCGTTATGTAGCCATCCTCCCCCCTCCTGGACCCGTTTATGGCCTCCACCTCGCTTCTCACAGTTATGACGTTCATCACCTTCGCGAAGACGGGCTCCATGGGCGGAACGTCCTTCTGAAGTATCTCGGCACTCTTCCTTGCTATCTCCGGGAGTACCTTCGCTATGACGCTGTACTTCTCCTCCATCTTCTTCAGTCTCTCCCTCTTGTGGATGTAGGTCTTAAGCTTCCTCCCCACCTCCCTTAAGGCTGCTATTATCTCGCTCACGATCTCGTCCACCTCCGCCACCGCCTCCTTGGACTCGGAGGTGTAGGGGATGTTCACCGAGCAGAGGTGTATCAGTATAGCGGCGGGTCCGTAGGGTATCCCCGTTCCGCCCCGTTGCTCGAGCCCGTAGAGCCTCCAGTTGATTCTCTCAACAGCCTTTGTGAGGGCACAGGAGCCCTGCTGATAGAGGAGGGGCACCCTGTTGGCAAACCTGAGGATCTGCACCTGCTGGTCCGAGGGGAGCTCCCCGCCGTAGACCAGCCCCACCTCCACCTGGAAGGGTGTTCCCAAGAAGACCTTGGGGTCCCTTGTGACTGTGGCCACGAACTTGGAGTCTATCTCTTTATTGAGCCCCTTCTTTATCAGGTCGCTGCCAATGGGCGAGAGGCAGTCCGTGGGAGGCGCCATGAACTTCATGCCAGTCATTACCCTCAGGAGCTTCTGGGCTTCCTGATGGGTGAGCTGGTAGGGCTTCTTCTTCTCGTCTATCCCAGCCCTCTTCACGATCTCTTTGGCGGTGGTGGGGGAGACCCTGGAGAACTCGCTGCTCAGGAAGGAGGTAACCCTTCTGGCCTCGGTGTGGCGAAGCATGGTCAGGAACGTTCCCAGCTCCACTCCGTAGGGGTGGGGTTTGATCTCCTTCGGAGGCACAGGAAGCCTCTCGGTTGCCCTGTGGAAGCGGAAGACTTCCCCAGAGGGGTCACGGAACTCTATCTCCACGTGTGGATTCACTATGGCGGTGCTCCTCAGATACTCCAGGACAGACTGCTTCCTGTCCCTGTAGTACCTGCCTTTGAGGATGACCTCCACCCTTGTGCCATGGGGCCTCTCCCAGAGAACAACATCCTCCTTGAGGACCACCGGTTCGTTCCTCTTCGTGTCTATACTGAGCTCGAACCGGTAGGCGGGGTGGTCCTCACCGATGCGTGTCTCCACCACTGCGGGCTTCCCCGCAGTGAGCTGGCCGTAAAGAACTACGGCGGATATCCCTATGCCCTGCTGGCCCCTTGACTGCTTGAGGGAGTAGAACCTGGAGCCGTAAAGGAGCTTTCCGAAGACGTTGGGGACCTTTGACCGGACGATGCCGGGCCCGTTGTCCTCCACAACCACTCTGTAGAAGCCGTCCTCCTTTGAGACCTCCTCTATCTCCACTCTGATTTCGGGAAGAATTCCAGCCTCCTCACAGGCGTCTAGGGAGTTGTCCACCCCCTCCTTAACGGAGACTATGAGGGCCTTTGAGGGGTTGTCGAATCCCAGTATCTGCCGATTCTTGGCGAAGAAGTCTGATACCGATATCTCCTTCTGTCTCTCTGCCATGAGCAGGGCGAAGGGCTCTTTATGGCCAGCACTCATATTTAAAAAATGATGGGGGGTTAGATATAAACTTTCTCCTCAGGGATGCGAAACTTCTCTCTCCACCCTCTTGAGCTTCACCCTTCCACCGCACTCGGGGCATCTGAAGTGGGTCTTTTGGAACCGAAGCCCCACCCTCCCGCATTTGGGGCAGCGCAGGTGTCCTCCCAGCTTCTCAAGCCAGATCATGATCACCTCTCTCTCCTGCGAGCTCTCTATCAGAGAGATGATCTCCAGCCCCCTATCATCGGTAGCCAGCCTCTTCACATCCTCTCCCACATCCACGCTCATGGCGGTGGGCTTGAGGGTCTCCTCACCCTCGTACCCCGTTCTTTGAATGAGGTATCCCAGAAGGACCCCCCCAAGCATCCCGCCAACGTGGGCTACATGTCCGATGTTGTCCCGGGCACCCACTACTATGGCAAGGAAGTCCATAAGAAAGTAGAGTCCCACAATATGGACTATCCTGAACTTCCTGAATATTATGATGGGGAAGAAGATCTTCTCCCGGGGATAGAGAATGAGGAGTGCACCTGCGATTCCGAATATGGCGCCGGAGGCCCCTACACCGTAGGTGAAAGGGCTCTCCCCCCAGACCCCGTATAGGGCCGCCAGGGTGACCAGGAGCTCTCCTATCAGTCCGCCCAGGTAGAAGCTGGCTATGGTGACTTTCCTTCCGATCCTGCTCTCAAGGGCGTATGCGAATATTATAAAGAAGATCAGGTTGTTCAGGACGTGGAAGGTGTTTAAATGAACGAAGAGAGAGGTGAAGCATCTCCAGAGCTCCATCCTCTCCATTACCGCCACTACCTGATATCCCAAGACTTCAACAGCTTCCGTGAAGGTGCCGGAGGAGGGGAGGAAGAACCCCCCGCCCCCCAGGGTCTTTATATCCACGATAAGTTGCACAATAAAGGCTACGGAGATGGAAATGGCGGCGTACCAGGTGAACATCCCTCTCCTTATCCAGGGGAGAATGGCGGGAGATATGGAGAGTATGAGGAAGACACCTATAAGAACTGGGGGAGGGATGTACATCGCCACATAATGAGCGACACTTATTAAATTCCTTCCGGCCCTTTAGGCTCAACTCTCCTCTTTTCCGCCCCCCCACCCCTTGGGATAGACCCCGGGGGGCATGAAGACCTTCTCTATCCTCACAGCAACGCCGCTTCTCCCCCGGGAGTAGGAGGAGGCGTTCTCCTCCGAGGTTCCCACGCACACCGCCTCCCCTTTGAGGGTCTTCACCACCACCACATCCCCCTTCCTTATGCCTCCCGAGAGCTTCACAACCCCGGGGAAGTAGAGGTCTGAGCCGTGGGCCAGAGCGTCAACGGCGGAGTCCTTGACGTACACCTCCCCCATCCCCCGGAAGATGTCCTCGAAGGGCCTTATAACGCGCCTTAGCTCCTCTTCTATTCCCTCTTCCCTCCAGAAGACCACAGCGTCCTTCAGGTCCTGCAAGGTGACGAGGTTCTCCTCCCTGAAGGGGCCGCTGGAGATTCTCCTCAGCTCCACCATATTTGCCCCTACCCCCAGCACCTCCCCCATGTCGTGGATGAGTGTCCTTATGTAGGTCCCCGGGTCGCACTTCACCCTCAGGAGCACCTCCCTCCCCTCTGCCTCAAGGATTTTGATGTAGTGCACCCTTCTTGTCCTCAGTTGCCTCTTCACGGCGGAGCGAAGGGGAGGCATCTGGTAGATCTCCCCGGTGAACTCCCTCGCCAGCACCTCCAGCCTCTTAAGCGGCACATCCCCGTGAAGCTTCATGAGGGCTATGTACTCCTTGGGCCTCTCTGTGATGTATTTAAGAGCCCTGGTAGCGTTCTCAATGGCAACGGGTAGGACCCCGGTGGTGTGGGGGTCAAGGGTCCCACTGTGACCCGCTCGTTTCACGGAGAGAATCTCCTTGACCCAGGCAGAGACCTGGTGGCTTGTGGGCCCGTGGGGCTTGTCTAGAACCACAACGCCCAGGTGTATGTACTCCTCAATGGGTCTCTCCGTGGGAGGGTGGCCGTAGCGGACGTCCGTCCGCTCCTCAGCGAGAACGATGTACCCCTCCGCCAACGTCTCACCCCAGTAGTTCAATCCTTCCGAAGATCTCTTCCACCTCCCCCGAAAGCTCTCTCAAGAACCTTTCACTTCTCCTTGTGCACTCCTTGCACTGGGCGAGCCCCAAGCCCTTAAGTCCCGTGTCCTTCGGGGTCCATTCCAACGGGTTGCTGTCAAACCTTTGAAGCTCCTTTTTCAGGAGCTCCGAGGGGGAAGAGGGACATGTGCTGCACCTGCGGGGGGGTTTTCCAGCCTTCCCCTGCGGAGGCGTAGCGCTCTCTGAGAAGCGTTCAAGCTTTCTCCTTATCTCCGAGAGTTTTTTTAGCACTTCAAGGGGCCCTCCGGCGATTAGTGTCTCCTTAAGTCCCCCGGTGACAACCCCATCCACCGTGGGATACCTCTGCAGGGCCCTTATTACAGCCGCCAAGTGCTCGGGCCTCTCGTAGCTGAAGGCCTCCTCCCCTTCCAGCTCGATCACCAAGTGGTTCATTCTCCTTGAGGTGAGGAGCTTCTCCTGAACTTTCAAATCCGTCACGCTCCGAATCCGGAACTGTGCGAATGTACTAAAATGTTATTACACCCGAGCGCTATGGTGGGGTTGGTCGTTGAAATGCGTGAAAAGGGTATGGGTCTCCCGGAGCTGGTGGAGGAGCTCCTGAAGTACCATCGGATGGATGAGCACTTCTCCAAGGGAAGGATCTTGGGGTCCATGTGCACCGAGCCCCATCCCGTGGCCAGGGCCGCCCATATGCTCTTTATAGAGGCCAACCTAGGGAACCCCCGCCTCTACAGGGGAACGGCCTCAATGGAGAAGGAGGTCATAGGCGACCTCGGAAGGCTTATGGGGCTTGATGAGCCTGCCGGCTACATTCTCTCCGGCGGCACCGAGGCCAACATAACAGCTCTCTATCTTGCAAAGAAGAAGACAGGGGGAAGATATGTAGTCTACCCCAAGAGCGCTCATTTCTCCATCCAGAAGGCCATAAAGCTCCTGGATCTAAAGCCCCTCCCGGTGGAGCTCACCGAGGAGTACGTCATGGACGTGGATCATCTGAGAAAGAGGCTCGAGGAGGTTTCCCCCGGCAGGCTTGCTGCGGCCGTTGCCGTTGCTGGCTCCACAGAGCTCGGTACTGTAGACCCTGTAGATGAGATCTCTTCAGCCCTCCCCCCCGGGGTGCCCCTCCACGTGGATGCGGCCTTTGGGGGATTTGTGCTCCCCTTCTTGCCCTTCAGGGGGAAGTATAATTTTGAGGTGGATGGTGTGACCTCCATGACCGTTGACCCCCACAAGATGGGCCTATCTACCATCCCCTCAGGAGCCCTTCTCCTTAGGGGTTTTGAGGATTTCAAGAGGATTGCGGTCTCCTCCCCCTACCTCACAGAGCCCTTCGCTTATACCCTTGCGGGCACCCGTGCCTCTGCGGCGGTGGCGGCCACCTGGGCGGTGATGAACCACCTGGGAAGGGAGGGATACGGGAGAGTCGTGGAGGAGTGCATGGAGAACACCCGCTTTCTGGACAGGGGTATGACAGAGCTTGGGTTCCCTCACATAATCGAACCTGTCATAAACGTGCTGGCCTCGGGTACCGCTGATCCAGAGGGTCTTCAGAGGAGGCTTGAGGATGCCGGTTGGTATGTCTCCAAGGTCTGCAAGCCCCCTGCACTGCGTTTCGTCCTTATGCCTCATGTGAAGAGGAGGCACTTAGAGGAGTTTCTGAAGGATTTTGAGGCCCTAATTCAAACCTAGATACAAAAACCTGAAATACCACCCCCACAATTCATACACCATGAAGCACAAATTCTACCTTGTTGTCCTCCTTATCGCCATGCTCTTTTCCCCCTCCGGGGGTGCCTGCGCGGACAGGGGGATAATCTCGCCCTACGATTATGTGGAGGTTGAAGAGCCCATGCAGAAGGCCATAATCCTCTGGAACGGGTTGAGGGAGGCGCTGTACCTCACAACGGATGTCTTCCCGAGGCATCTGGACGGAGGGAGTGGAAAGATAGAGCTTATTGAGGTCCTGCCCCTCCCCTCTAGTCCCGAGGTGAAGATGGCAGATGAGAAGACCTTCTCTAATCTGAACCGCCTACTTCAGGAGAAGAAGGCGAGGATGAGCATCTACGGATATGGTCCCGCAGCTGAGAGTAGTAAAGTGGGATTTGACCTGATTGAAGAGGAGTATCCGGGAGTCTACATAGAGTTCTATCGCATGGTAGGTCTTCACAACCTCACTGTGGTGAGAGTTGAGAACTTAGACAGCTTCATTAGATGGATGGACAACTACTACAAGGGGATAAAAGGAGAGAACTTCACCCTCCCCTCATGGATGAGGGTGAGGGTGGAGGACTACCTCGCCAGGGGCATAAACCACTTCGTCTTTGACTACATAAGCGTATATCTGAACAGAGTCAACAGCGTAAAACCGTTGGTGTTCTTTTTCAACACCACACGTCTTTACTATCCCATGTACATCTCGGCGGGCCTTCAGGGCTACGGCCAGGTGAGGCTGTTCATAATTACGGATCAGGTGCTTCCAGAGAAGACGATCTCCCGTGATCTCGGTTTCAGGATTGACGATAAGATTCCCCTAAGGAAGTCCGAGCTGAAATCCATAAACTCCACTATGTATAACTTCCCCTTAAAGAATTACCTGCAACTCTATGTGGTGACCTCCTACGTGAGCTATTCAACAGGGAGTACAAATCTTGATCTGTACGTTGAATCGGAGGGGGTGTACACCCCACCGATGTACAACTTGATAGACCTTTTTCTTTTCATCGCGATCTTTGCCGCCCTTATGGGGATTATCTATTTCCTGTGGAGGAGGAACCTTCGTAAGAAGTGAAAAGCGGGCTCACCCTATCGGGGAGAAGTTTTATCACCCCCTCTTTAATTCACCCCTGCCAATTCAAGGGTGAGAGCATGAAGCAGGTTGAGCCCAACATAAAGGATTATGATAAGGCATACGCAGAGTTTCGCTGGGACGTACCGGAGTACTACAACTTCGCCTGGGATTCCTTTGACAAGTGGGCGGAGGATAGAACCAAGCTGGCACTGGTCTCCGTTGGACCGGACGGGGAGAGCTTCCAGAAGCACTCCTATTGGGACCTTTCCCACCTCTCGAAGAAGTTCGCCCGGATTGCCATGGAGCTGGGGATAAAGAAGGAAGACAGGGTCATGGTGTTCATACCCCGGATTCCGGAGTTTTACGTGGTCATGCTGGGACTGATAAGAATAGGAGCTATACCTATGCCCACCCCCACCCTCTCAACGCCCAAGGACATCCACTACAGGATAAACAAGGCGGAGGCTGTTGCTGTGGTCACCGTGGAGGAGTTTGCCGACAGGGTGGAGGAGGTGGAGGCGGAGATGCCCACCCTGAAGATCAAGATATTGGCGGACGGTGACCGTAAGGGGTGGGAGCCCTTGCCAAGGCTTATGAGACGTGTGAAAGGGGACCTGAAGAGGGAAGAGGTGCCGGCCACAAGGTCCTCGGACCCCTTTCTCATATTCTTCACATCCGGCACGGAGTCCTACCCAAAAATGGTTCTGCACACCCACAGCTATCCACTGGGGCACTACTCCACTGCCTTCATGTGCCAGGATCTGCATCCCACGGATCTGATATGGGTCATAGCAGACACTGGCTGGGCCAAAGCGGCCTGGGGCAAGTTCTTCGGACAGTTCCTTCTGGGGGCCTCGGTCCTCCAGTTCAACCAAAAGGGTAAATTCGACCCCGGGCGCGTTCTCAGCATAATAGAGAACTTTGGTGTGACCATCTTCTGCGCCCCGCCCACTGCCTATAGGATGATAATATTAGATGAGAGGTTCAGAAAGACTGATTTCTCCTCCCTTCGTCACGCTCTCTCGGCTGGGGAGCCTCTGAACCCCGAGGTGATAAAGGTGTGGAAAGAGGTGACTGGCCTTGACATTTACGACTACTACGGCCAGTCCGAAACCGTGGCGGTCATAGGTAACTGCCGTGCCTTCCCCGTAAAGTATGGTTCCATGGGAAAACCCACCCTGGGCCACATCGTGAAAATAGTGGATGACGACGGAAATGAGCTGCCTACGGGGGAGGAGGGTCACATCGCCATAAAGATAAAGCCCGAGAGGCCCCCCGGGCTTATGAAGGAGTACTGGAAGAACCCTGAGGCCAATGAGAGGAGCTTCCGGGGGGAGTGGTACTTCACAGGGGACAGGGCCTACGTGGACGAGGAGGGGTACTTCTGGTTCGTAGGAAGGGCAGATGACGTTATAAAGACCTCCGGTTACCGCGTCTCCCCCTTCGAAGTGGAGTCCGTTCTGGTGGAACATCCCGCAGTGGCCGAGGCGGCTGTCATAGGGGTACCCGACGACCTGAGGGGGCAGGTGCTTAAAGCCTTTATAATACTAGCCCCTGGCTATCAGCCCTCTCAGGAGCTCGCTAGGGAGATACAGGAGTACGTGAAGAAGACCACCGCCCCCTACAAGTATCCCCGGATAGTGGAGTTCGTGGACAGCCTACCCAAGACCATCTCTGGCAAGATCCAGAGAAAGCTTCTCAGAAAGATGGAAGAAATGAAGAGAAGCTGATATCACCCGCCCTTGTGGGAGGGGTATAGACGCGTGTAGCGCCCCTCCCTTCGGATCTCTATGAGCCCCTGTCTTCTCAGTTTTTTGACGCTGTAGTTCACCGAGGAACTGGGAATTCCCAGCCTCTCTGAGACCTCCTTCTGGGTTATCCCGGGCTCTGAGACTATAAGGCGGTATATCTGTCCCATGCCGTTTGTGGGAATAACGGGCTCTACCTTATAGCCTGTGGGGTAGAACCTCCTGTAGAGTCCGTCCTTTCTGGACTTTATGAGCTCCTCCTTCTCAAGGGTATAGAGGTGATAGGCCAGCGTCCCATTGGTGAGGCCGAGGTTGAGAAGAATTGATCTGAAGTGCTCTCCGGGGTGGCTTTTTATGTACTGATAGATCTCCCTTCTTATCTTATTATTCAGGATCTCATCGGGGGAGAGCTTGCTGTAGAGGGGGATAAGAGCCTTGTGGAAGGCGAGCTGGACCCCCTCGTTTCTTGAAAACAGCATCGCCAATGCCGCCCCACCCATGGCGGAGGCTGCGGCCGCTCCCACAGCTATCCCCGTGGAGATGCCACCTTGGGCGGAGCTACCTTTGGGGAGGGTGGGTTTGGTGTAGATGGTGACTGGCAGATCAGCAGAGGCGGAACACTCCTCACTCCTAACCACAACCTCTATTCTCACCGTGGAGGGGGAGGGGGTGATGTGGAAAGTGTAGGTGCGGTTCTCCCCTGGAGAGAGAGGCGGGAGGTATTCTGTGGTATCAAGCTGTCTGCTGAAGCTGCGGGAGACTTCGTAGAGCTCC
>Ga0180300_10001644_pt1 | contig 10404 bp, 11 predicted proteins | sample GuaBasSediGuay15_FD_121798 | JGI IMG/M metagenome (GOLD analysis project Ga0180300, IMG submission 121798) | Subseafloor sediment microbial communities from Guaymas Basin, Gulf of California, Mexico - Guay15, Core 4569-2, 21-24 cm | ecosystem: Environmental > Aquatic > Marine > Hydrothermal... | reverse complement strand
ATAATAGTTTTCTTCATAATTTTACAATATTTTATTTATAATCTAAGTTTATCAATCACTCAAATTAATTTAATAGTTCCTATTTCTCTAAAATCTGTTTATTTAGCCAAATAACTGCAAAATTTCAGAGTTTGGAAGAAGTTACTCAAAATTACTCCAAAAAATTTGACAGTACTGTTATTTATCCTAAAAATACTTTTAGATTCATATGATAAGCAATATTTCAGAGATGTTTTGCTGAAATTTGAGGATAAATCACTAAATCTTAGATGGTAAGTAGAGATAAAAAGCTAAGTTACAAATTTTGTTGGGGTGGTAGATATCGATGGTAAAGTTAGGATTTACAAAGCTAATCTTAGAACAATCACTAAGATGCAAATTCCAAAACCAATACCAAGAACAATTTCTGGTTTTAAATTAATTCCTTCTTCAATCTCATCGGAGTAATTTATTAATCCAGCAGTTGTCTGGGGCAATCTTCTTCTTTCTTCTTTTGCCATAATTTATTTTTATTTATAAATAAAAGAATTATTAAATAATTTACAATCTGTAACCTTCTTTCTTCTTTCTTGTTAAAACTGTTTTTCCAACATTTTTAAAATCAATCTCCATATCGATCAATTTTTTCACAATCTTCTCCAATTCAGAAATTTTTACCCTAATCTGTTCAGTAGAATCTCTGTCTCTTATTGTAACAGTATTATCTTTTAAAGAATCATAATCTATTGTAATGCAATAGGGAATTCCAATTTCATCAGCCCTTGCATATCTCTTTCCAATGCTTCCTTTTGAATCAAAGAAACAATCAAATTTCTTTTTTAATTCTTTATACAATTCAAATCCTTTTTTATCTAAATTATCCTTATTTACCAGGGGAAAGATTCCAAGGGTGAAAGGGGCTATCTTTGGATTTAACTTTAAAATTTTGTTTGAATATGAAAGTTCAAGTAAAAAATAAAAAATCCTGTCCACGCCAAAAGACAGTTCAAGAACATGAGGAATGAATTTTTTACCTTCTATATTAGCATGCAAATTTTCACCAGAAATTTTTTCATGCCCTTTCAAATCGTGGTCGGTTCTGTAATGAACTCCTCCAACTTCTTTGAATGTATCAAATTTTTTTGAAAAAATCTCAACATCAAAATGGTATTTATTATAGAAAGCCTTTTCCTCTTCTCCAAGTTCTCTCAATCTGAATTTTTCGGAATTAACTTTTAAAACATTTAAAAAAAACTGCTGAACTTTTGCAAGATAATAAATATAGAATTTCGGAAGTTTATCCAGTAATTTTTTGCAGGAAATTTCCTCAGCATTTTTATTATTGGAAAATTTGATTTTTAGTTTGTAATTTTCCACATCTTCAAAATTCTCGCATTCATTTATTTGATCAGGGTCAAAAAAAATCTGCAATTCCGCCTGAGTAAATTCTCTCATCCTGTAAGTTCCCTGCCTTGGAGAAATCTCATTTCTGAAAGCTTTTCCGATTATTGCAAGGCCTAGCGGAAGTCTCTCCCTTGTAGCATTAAACATTCTCTTAAAAGAAACATAACAACCCTGAGCTGTTTCTGGTCTTAAATATCCTTTTTCATTTGAGCCAATGGTTAAAGGAAACATCAAATTCAAATACTTTACTTTTCCGAGTTCTCCACCGCATTCCAAACATTTTATCTTCAATTCTTTTATTTTTTTGGTAAGTTGCTCCTCTGTAAGATGTTCTGCACTTTCTTTTGTTTTTTTTTCGATCAGATGGTCTGCTCTGAATTCGCTTCCGCATTTTTTGCAAATTACAATTGGATCAACAAAATTTTTTATATGCCCGGAGGCAATAAATACTTTTTCCGGCATTATCTCACTCGGTTCAATTTCATAAAAATTTTCATTCAGATTTAGAAAATAATTTCTCCACAGATTTTCCAATTTTCTTTTCATCAAAGTTCCAAGATGCCCGTAATCATAAAAACCGGCAATTCCTCCGTAAATCTCCGAACTTTTAAATAAAAAACCTCTCTTGGTCAGAATTTCTTCCATTATTTAAATTAAATTAAAATTAACATCTTTTCGATTTAAGGTAAATGTTTTGAAAATTATGGAGATAAATAAAAAAGAACTGGCCGAGAAAGTAAAAGCTGAATTTATGCACGCCTGGAATGGATATAAAAAATATGCCTTTGGGCATGATGAACTCAGACCTCTCAGCAAAACCCCTTATGACTGGTATGACGATTCTTTGTGCATTACGCCAATAGACGCCTTTGATACTATGGTTTTAATGGGTTTAACGAAAGATAAAAATGAGGCAAAGCAATTAATATTTGAAGAACTCTCATTTGATAAAAACATTTATGTATCTGTTTTTGAAATTACAATTAGAATTCTTGGGGGTTTAATATCCGCCTATCTTTTAGATGGTAATAAAAAATTTTTAAAATTAAGCGAAGACCTTGCCAATCGTTTGTTGCCAACTTTCAATTCAAAAACGGGAATGCCATTTCGGTTTGTTAATTTTAAAACGGGAGCCGTGCGAGGTAAAATAAATAATCCAGCGGAGATAGGAACTCTGCTCGTTGAATTTGGATCTCTCAGCAAATTAACGGGAAATCCGGTTTATTATGACAGAGCAAAAAAAGCCCTTGTAGAACTATATAACAGACGTTCAAAAATAGGTTTGGTTGGTACAACAATTAATGTAGAAACTGGAAAATGGATTAATAAAGAAAGCAGCATTGGAAATAAAATAGATTCTTATTATGAGTATTTATTGAAATCCTATCTTCTGTTTAAAGATATGGATTGCAAAAAAATGTGGGAAACCAGTATTAAATCTGTAAATAAATATCTTGCCGATTCAAAAAATAATGGTTACTGGTACAGACAAGTTGATATGGATACCGGTAAAAAAATATCAACCAAATTTGAAGCTTTAGCCGCTGTTTTTCCTTCCATTTTTGCATTGAGCGGTGATTTAACACGTGCAAAAAAATTACAAGATTCGTGTTTCAAAATGTGGACAACTTTTGATATTGAACCCGAACAAATAGATTATAAAACTATGAAAATAAAACTTGCAACATACAGGTTAAGGCCAGAAAATATAGAATCCGCATATTATCTTTATCATTATACGAAGGAGGAAAAATATTTAAAAATGGGCAAAATCTATTTAGAAAGTATTATTAAATATTGCAAAACAGAAGAAGGATACGCCGAATTAAAAAGCGTAATTACAAAAGAAAAAAGAGATCGCATGAGTAGTTTCTTTCTGGCAGAAACTCTCAAATATCTGTATCTGTTGTTTGCGCCTAAAAATACTTTGAATTTTGATAAAATAATTTTTAATACCGAAGCGCATCCAATTCAAAAAAATATATGTGGGTAAATATAGTTATATTCAGTCCGCCTCTGCCAGCCTTAAAATTAATTTTCCAATTGATTCCAATTCTCGAGAAGAAAATTTAATCTTTGATTTCTTATTTATGATATAATCATATAATTCATCTATTGTTAGAACTGGAACGGTAGTATTTGTTAATTGTAAATCAACATTAGGATTTGTAAAAACGACAATTCCTTCAACCCATATTTTTATTGATTTTTTGAAAATTTTTGAAGATTCAACAATTTGTTTAATTTTGACAGCATTTCTTTTTGCTTGTTTACTTGGACTTCCAATATCATAATCCCTATCTGATACCCAATAAGGTCTCCTTCTCATACTTGTTTTTAAGCCCCCTTCATAATGCCTTATCCATTCATCACCTTTACATATTATTTGACCACTATAATTTTTTGTTTCAATAACAAAGATTCCATTCGGTCCAAGAACTATGTGATCAATATTTCCGTAGCTATCTTTGAGTTTAATATCATTTATCAAATAGTAATCATTACTTAAACTATAAAGAGATCTTGTTACTAAATTCTCTGCTTCTAGACCGCCTTTATAGTTTGAGTAGTTTTTGAAAAATAAGTCTCCAATAATTAAGATTATTATAAAAAGGTAAATTAAACTAAAATTTAATGATAGAAAAGAATATAATAATCCACCAAAACTAATTATAAGTAAAGGTATTGATGTATTTCTATTTAGCTTTGCTTTGTTTTCTAAATATTTTCCACCATGTTTTAAGATTCTCATTTTTGACTTTCTCCTTTTAAATTAGTAAATAATGTTTTCGCAAATGGTTCTACGAATCTGGCTTCTCTAACCAGAGCAACATTATTTTTAACAAATAAAATACCAATACCCAACTCTTGATGTATATTTTCCAATAAAGATTCTCTTTTATAAAATTCAAAACTATTTTTATTAGGCAACATATCCGCCTCTACTTCTATTGCTAAATAAGATAAACCAAAAACTCTCTGAAGAATGTAAGCTTGTCCAACTCCAGCCATTAATTTTCTGAAATTATTACTATCTTTGAGAGTTTTACATTCTACTCCTATCTCTCGGTTTGTATTTTTATCTTTTACAATAAGATCTACACGAAAGAATTGTTTATTTAATCCTTTTCTTTGTAAATTAATTTTATACATAACTTCTTTTTCAATATCACAATTAGAAATATTATCTTTAAACCAATCACTAACTTTATTAACTATTATTTGGTGTTCCATAAAATAAGTAATATGGACATATTTTTTATATATCTTCCTTAAATTTCGGTGGGCTATGGCGGACTTCTCCATTACTTGGCTTATCCCTGTGCTACTTGACCTTCACTATTACTCAGAGAATATAACAACCAGATAAATAGTTCGCCTTCGGCTCACCCAAATTGGCTCGCAAGCTCGCCAACTTCGTTTATCCGCAGAACGTTATACGCAATCGGCTTCGGGACGCCTGAAATAAAAATACATAAAAAGAAATAATAATTAATCTATGAAAGGAAATAACAAAATGGAGAGAGGCAAACTGCGAAAAATTGTTGTGGCTGCGCTTTCAGTAATAGTAACAATAAGTGTAATAGCATATCTCAATACGCTACCGAAACCAGTTCTTGAGAAACCATACTGGATTAGTATTGTCGCATTGCTGTTCATGTATTGGATAATTTTCATCAACTGGTATTCCAAACGTAAAAGAAAATAAGCATGACCTCCATTCGCCGACTCTTCGGATTGCTTTGTAATCCTCGTCACTGTCAGTAGCGTATAACAACTGATAAAGGGAAATCAAAGATTTCAACATGACTTCGGAAGCTTAAAAAAATCTATCAAAAAGAGCTATCTTCTTCTCTGATTAAGAGAGAGTAGAATCTATCGTAAAATATCAGAATTCTATCTTGCATATTATATCTTGTACCTATGTGATCAAGTTTGCCCTCTAAAAGTTTACCAAGTAATGGAAGATAAACTTTTACATCTATTCCTTTTTCTATTATTTTCATTTTGGTGTTATCAAAAGGACAGATGTTTGACCACTCATCTGAACTAAATCTTCTTTTACATATATCACATTCGTATACATCTACACATCTAAAATAGATATCATTACGAGCATATTCGCTATTGAGTACACTTATATCTCTAGTAGCTGTTAATGTCAAAGTTTCTAATACCTTTAAGTCACGTTGTGGTTTGCACTCTATTTCAGCAATTATTGAATGATATTGTCCTGCGCGAAGAGGGTCTTCTTGACGAGATATTCTCTGACAAACTTTCTTAATATCGTCCTCTGATAAATAAACATAAAAATCAGTATCACATTTCTCTACTCTCATTATAATTTTAATTAAACACAAATGAAAAACAAATTAATAAATTAAAACAATCTTTATTATGATATCTGCAAGAGAGGGAAATATTGTTTTTCTGAAATTATCAAAAAATGAGAATTTCAATGATCTGCAAAATTTAATTGAAACATATGAGATAAAATCTGGTTTTTTAGAGGGTTTTGGAAAACTTAAATATATAGAAACTGAAGAAGAGGTTATAGATGTAGAAGATGCAATTTTGTTTGGGATAATTTCAGAATTAAAAGACAGTCCTTATATGGAAGTATATTGTTATTCTGATAAAAAAACAGGAAAAATTAAAAATTTTGTTGCTGACAACTTAATAATCATTATAAGACGATTTGATGAAATAAAAGTTTATTCAAGATTGAATGAGAAAGGAAAATTGGAGTTAAGTATTGGTGAAGAAAAAACATGAAAAAAATAGAATTTGAAGATAATAATGTAAAATTTATCAGACCGATTTTTGTTGATATTTTAGGAAGAATGCTTGATTTTACTATTCCTGTAGAAGACTTTGAAGATTTGATTAAAGATGGGAAAGGATTTGATGGGTCCTCTGTAGAAGGTTTTGCAAGAACTGAAGAAAGTGATTTGAGATTTATCCCTGATATAAATACCCTAACAATTTTACCTTTTGAATACAAAGGTATTGAGAAGTCATGGAGGGAAGCAATAGTTTTTGGACAGATAATTAAATCTAATGGAAAAGAGTATGAAGGTGATACAAGAACCCTGCTAAAAAATACAATAGAGAAAAGTAAAAATATTGGAATTCCAAAATGTGGAGGTGAATTGGAATTTTTCATTTTTGAAAATGATAAAAATCCAAAACATACAGACAAAGGTGGATATTTTAGGTCTGGATTATATGGAGAAATAAGAAAAGAATCTCAACTTGCTCTTTCTGAGATGGGAATAAAAACAGAATTTGATCATCATGAGGTTGCAAAAAGTCAGCACGAGATAGATTTAACATATTCTGATGCTTTAAAAATTGCTGATGAAATAATTTTAACAAAATATGTTGTAAAAAGGATTGCAAGAAAATTTGGAGTCTACGCTTCTTTTATGCCTAAGCCAATAACTGGAATAAACGGAAACGGAATGCACTTACATTTTTCTTTATGGAAGAATTCAGAAAATTTGTTTTTTGATAGAGAAAAGCAAGGATTAAGTGATATTGCAAAATCATACATTGCTGGATTGATAAAATATGGAAAAGAAATTCAGGCAGGTTTAAACCAATGGATAAATTCGTATAAAAGACTTTATCCTGGTTACGAAGCTCCTACATATCTTGTTTGGGGAACAAAAAATAGGTCTGCCTATGTAAGAGTTCCGGAATATCAGAAAGGAAAAGAGTCTGCAACAAGAATTGAAATAAGAAGTCCTGACCCTGCTTGCAATCCTTATCTTGCAATAAGTTTAATCCATGGTGCAGGAATACAAGGGATAAAAGAAGGATTAGAACCACCAAAGTCGGTTGAAGTTGATGTCTTTCATTTATCTGAGTTAGAAAAAAGGGAATTAAACATAGGAGAACTTTCAACTTCCTTAGAAAAAGCTTTGGAATTTTTTGAAAAGAGCGAATTGGTAAAGAATATTTTACCAGAGCACATTTATCAAAAATTCATAGAAAACAAAAGGATTGAGTGCAACAACTTTAATAGAACTGTGACAGATTATGAAATAAAAAATTATTTCAGTGTGTTATAATTTTTAACAGTAATAGAAAAAGATTAATATCTTATTCAACCTAATTATTCTCTCAGAAGTTTTCCAATTCCTAACAAAAACAAAATAATTATAAAGCAGATAATTACAAGAATTATAGTGAATTTGTTATAAATTCCGCTAAAAAGATTCATAAACATTCCAAAATAATTCAATAGTTTTGATAAATTAGAAGTTCCAAACCAAATATTGGATAAAATAATTAAACAAAATCCGCAGACTATTGCAATTATAATCCAGATGATATCAAAAAATAACTCTTTATTCATAAAGATTATTATGTTGCAAAAACTTATACAGAAATTGATTAAAGGATTAAAGAAAGAATTTCCAGAGATTGAAAAAGAAAATTTTCAGTTTCCAAGCAGATTTGGGGATATTTCTTGCAATATTTGTTTTGTTGAAGGCAAGAAAAAAGGAATAACTCCCAAAGAACTTGCTTTAAAAAAAATAAAAAAAATTGAAATCCCTTCAGAATTTGAAAAAGTTGAAGAAAGAAACGGTTATCTGAATTTTTATTTTAATTATAAGAAAATTGGAAAAGAGATACTAAAAAATTTCAAGAACAAAGAAAAAACTAAAAAAAGAATAATGGTTGAATTTTCGAATCCAAATCCATGCAAAGCAATGCATATAGGTCATGCAAGAACAACTTTTCTTGGAGATTCAATTTCAAGAATTCTGAAATTTCAGGGGAATGAGATCATCAGGGCAAATTATTACAATGATATGGGGAAACAGGTGGCAAAAATGGTGTTCGCCATGCAAAAATATAAAATTGAAAATAAAAAGAAAATAGACCACGAACTTGCAGATATTTATGCAAAACTTCACAAAGAGATTGATGAAGAAACTTTGAATAAAAAATCACAGGAAATTTTATATGAATTAGAAAATAAAACCGGGAAGTTTGAGTCAGAATGGAAATTTGTCGTGCAAAATGCAATTAAAGGTTTTGAGGAAACTTATAAAAATTTGGGAATAAAATTTGATGTTTGTTTCTATGAAAATGAATTTAAAGAAGAAGGGAAAAAGATTGCTTTAAAATTGCTGAAAAAAGGTTTTGCTTTTAAACACGAAAATTCAATTGTCATAAATCTTGAGAAATATGGAATTCCAAACACAGTTCTTGTCAGGTCTGATGGTACAACTCTTTATTTAACTTCTGACTTAGCGCTGACAATTTATAAATTTGAAAAATTCAATCTTGCAAGTTCTATTTGGGTTGTCGGGTCTGAGCAAAATCTTCATTTTAGGCAGTTATTTAAAATTCTTGAACTTTTGGGTTATAAATGGATTACAAACTGTAAGCATATTAGTTATGGAATTGTGACTTTGCGGGGTTCAAAAATGAGTTCAAGATCAGGAGAATATATTTTAATTGATGATTTGATTGACGAAGTTGTTGAAAAAGGTATAGAAGAGGTTAAAAAAAGAAATCCAGATTTAAGCGAAAGAGAAATTAAAAAAATTGCAAAGAAAATCGGGATAGGGGCCTTAAAATATGATATTTTGAAAACGGATAGAGACAGAAACGAAGAATTCAATCCAAACAAAGCGATTAAATTTGAAGGAAACACGGGACCTTATATCCAATATACCGTTGTAAGATGCAATTCTATTCTGAAAAACATTAAAGAAAAAGATTTAGAAATCGGAAAGATAAATAAGTTTGAGAAAGAACTTTTAAAGAAATTTTTAGAATTTCCAATAGTGATAGAAAAAAGCAGAGAAAAACTGAAGCCCAATTTAATATGCAATTATGCTTTTGAACTTGCGACAATCTTTTCAAAATTCTATGAAAACTGCAAAGTTATTGGCAGTGAAAATGAAAGTTTTAGAGCGAAACTTGTAAAAAAGACAAAAGAAATTTTGGAGATTTGTTTATACCTGCTTGGAATTGAAATTCCAGAGAAGATGTAATTCAAAATTGAAGATGTTTTTCAAATTCAATTTACTAGTGTAATAGAAAGATAGATTGTTATTTTTGACTTTTCTCAATAAAACAATCTTTATTTATCTTTATATAAATGTATATAAATTATTGGAGTTAAAATGGGAAAGAAAACTATTTCATTAAGTATTGACTGGAAGACTTACAAAGAATATAAAAAGATTTGCGAAAAGAATGGTTGGATTTTATCAAAGCAGATTGAGAATTTTATGATTAATGAAATTAAAAGGAATGGTGAGAAGAATGTCAGATAAACATTTATGGACTAAGGAAAGAGAGATTGATTTTTTTACTAAATCATTAAAAATAGGAACACCAGAACAACTTTTTTATGTTACAAAAGATGGAAAGTATTACGCTTATTGGCCAAAAAATTACAAAGGTGTAAAAACTACTCTACAAAGCAGAAATGCTTTTATTGGTGCTTACACAGAAAAATGGGCACAAGAGATTCTTAACCCTATTGCAAAAGAATTAAATGCTCATGCTGTAAGAAATGTTGTTTGTGAAGAGTTAGAATTAATTAAAGGTTCCCCTGCTGATGTTGCCATATGTAAGACTAATTCTATTTTTCAGGAACCAGAGGATATAATCGCTATTTTTGAAGTTAAGATGTCTATTGTATGGAATTGGGAATTACTAAAAAATTCTGAATTTTCCCTAAAATGTTTGGGTGATTATAGAACTCATCAGGGCAATCCGGGTTTGTTGAGATCAGACACTATGTTAAAAGCAATAGGTAAAAGCATAAGTGTAAGAATTGCTTCTTTAAAATCTGCAAAAATTCCTATTATAATTCTCGGAAATACACCAATCACAAGAAGTTATTATACAAAAGTTGATAATTTAAAAAATTATGGTATTATTCAAGGATTCTGGTCATTAAATCCAAAACCTTTGGATAACAACGGAGAAAATATCAAGTCAACAGAACAAGAGGGCTTCATGAGATTTGATTCCTATTCTGAGTTT
>Ga0180300_10001643_pt1 | contig 10406 bp, 18 predicted proteins | sample GuaBasSediGuay15_FD_121798 | JGI IMG/M metagenome (GOLD analysis project Ga0180300, IMG submission 121798) | Subseafloor sediment microbial communities from Guaymas Basin, Gulf of California, Mexico - Guay15, Core 4569-2, 21-24 cm | ecosystem: Environmental > Aquatic > Marine > Hydrothermal... | reverse complement strand
TCCCAACCCGATTTAAGGGGAAATCTTTTTATGCTTTTCGGTTACCAAAGCGGAAGGGAAGAAAATAAAAGATTTGAAAGCAAAAAATCTTTATGAGATGCAGGATGTGTAAAGGGAAAGCTGAGTTCTTCGTTCCTGATGCGAATGGCAAGCCAAGGTTTTATCTATGCGAGAGACACGCCGTCAGTTACATGAAGAGATATGATGTCAACTTTTTACCGGCCGTTCAGAAAACGAGGCCTCCCTCAACCTCTCCTCGACGTGCGGGTAAAGCATGAGATATTCGAACTCGATTCTCTCCAGTCCTATCTTTATTCCCCTCAGCCTTTCCTTCAGCCTCGGTATTTTCCTTTTATCTATGAGATCATAGAGCAATGCGGCGTGGCATGAGATGTTGTGCTTGACACAGTTTTCCAGTCCTTTCAGCTGAAGCTCAAACGCCTCCGGATTAGCACCGGTAAGTTTTGAGAATTCAGCTTCATCGCACCCCTTAAGGGAGACCCTTATGTGTAAATTGTCAAAGTTGGAAAGTTCAGAGACGAACCCTATGTCATAACCCAGGGCAATTCCGTTCGTTTCTAGGATGAAGTGGAGGTCATCTGGCAGATGGTGAAGCACATCAAGCAGATGCTCCTTGCATAAGGTGGGTTCGTTACCTGTAATCCGCACTTTGGTGAAGTTATGCCTCCTCGCTATCTCTGTGAGTTTCCCTGCAACTTCCTCACCATCAAAGAATCGTCCTATCTTACCGTCCCTCGCGGCATCGTTGGACCAGCAAAACACACAACGCAGATTACATCCGACGCAATCGGCGGAGGCAATGCCGCCGTAAAACCGAGCTGGTCTGAAACGGTAATACTTCCTCGAACGACCTTTACACACGAGTTTTTCTATCTTCTCTGTAAGTTCTATGGGACCGAACATGCTATTCCTCTATCAAACATTGTAGTTGAAATCGCCTCTGAAGTCCAAGCCAAAAACCTGATAGCTACAAGGAGAGGTGTATCGCTGACACCACCTCCTCCCTAAATCTATATATAGGAGCAAAAGTAGGTGTGTATTATCAACAACCACACCACACACACCGTATTTGCTTTGTCATTCTTTCAGGGGGAGGTGTGTCGAGTCAGTGAGACCTCAAACACAGCCTCATTCCCGAATCCTGATTCTATGAGCTTCTACCAAAAACAGCTTTCCCACATAATGTCCCATATCGCAATGAACGGACAGATAACCCCTTAATTTCTCCATAAGTTGCGGGATAACTTCAGGGTGGTTCCTGACTTGAAGGGCGATGATCCCTTTATAGTTTGCAGGAGGATAGGCCACGATATCAGCGAAATCTCCGTTCAGGGAGATAAGAATGGAGTCAAGTTCCTGCGCCTTTGAGATGACAATAGGATCGGGCGAATCCGTTGGGATGTAATCTTTCAACCGGAGGACTTCATGGCCCGCCTCATGAAGTACCCGGATCACAGAATTAGGGATGCAATGATCTGCAAAGAACCTCAAGCTCATGAGGCAGCAAGTTCAAATTCCGCCAGCTCACGGGCGAAATCCAGACAGGCAGCGATATGTTCCTTCGTGAGATCAGGGAACTCCTTTATAATCTCCTCCGGGCTGCTGCCAGCGGCAAGGTATCCGAGGATGAGGCTAACAGGGATTCTCATCCCTTTGATCCGGGGCTTCCCCCGCAAAACATCCGGGGTGCTCACTATGTAATCCCTCCAGTTCACGCTTATCCCCTCCTCATCCTTAAATCGCAATTAGTTTAGCGTATCCGCTATAACTTGTCAAATTTTTACCTAAACCTCACCACAACCCCCTCCCTCATCTGTAGCTCATCAGGGAACAACCTCTGCGCCGTTCTAACGGCGGCTATCACATCATTCTTATTCATTCCAAGGATTTCCGCTATTTTCTCGATCTTCATTGAGCTGCCTCTCGGTATAAGCTTCGTTATCATCAGCGCTTTAGCCTCTACGGTATCGCCATCACTATATACCAGGATGCTCTGTCTGCTCCCTCTCCCCGGTATGTAAAGGACGTTGCCCAAACTGCTGAGATCCTTCATGATCCTCAGACACGCCTGATCGGAGACTTTCAGTAAGGTCTTCATCTCCTGTTTCGTCATCTTGCCGTGCCTCTTGAGATACTCGAGAACCTTCCCTTCATTCTCTTCGTCAAGTGCCCCCTTCCTGTTGGCCATGCGTTCAAGGATCTGGATTATCCTGTCCAACTTCTCAATCACTCTCTCCCACACCTTCATAAGCCTTCCCCTTCAATTCCAGATAAGCCCTTCTCAGCAGTAGAAATCCCTTCGGCATTCTTCCCAGAATTTCATCGTCCATAAATAGAGATGGGAATGCCCCATAAATCATTTGCGCATTCCATGAAGTTACTACACAGTGCAGTGAGTGCAATAAATGGGCAACTTATAAATCCCAGCCCTTCGAAATTTCTCTTATGACGCTCATCTCCAATGAGTCGGTGTTTGACGAGGAGTTCATCCCCCAGATGTTGATAAAGAGGAAAAAGCAGATAGATCAGATCACATCCTATTTGAAACCGATCACTCTGGGCCATAAGGCGCCCAACCTTCTCCTTCATGGGAGCCCGGGAACGGGCAAGACCGTTACCGGTAAGTTCATCCTTAAAAAGTTCTCCAGAAAAGTCAGGACATGCTATATCAATTGTTCAATACACAGAAGCTTGCACTCGGTGCTCGATTATATGGTTTCCCAGCTCAGAGTTCTAGGTGGATTTCAACAGAGCGTTAACGCCAAACTGAAAGCCCTTGAAAAACATCTGAGTCAGCCGATGGTCATTATGCTGGATGAGATAGACTGGCCTTCGCCGAAGGACAGGGATATAATCCTGTATAACTTCCTGAAGTTCCCCACTGTATCGCTCATGCTGATATGCGCCTCAAGATACTCTGTCCTGGAGATGGACAAAAGGGTCATATCGAGGCTTAACCTACTGCCGGTGGAATTTCCACCTTATTCGGAGGATGACCTGTTCCGCATATTGAGACAGAGGGCAAAGCTGGGGCTCTCCCCTGGAGCATGGGATGAGGATCTCATCAGAAAGGTCGTTGGGATGACCGATTCCGATGTGAGGGTGGCGATCAAGACGCTCTACAACGCCGCCGTCACCGCCGAGACGATGAAGTCGGAAAAGATACTGCCCGAACATATAAACAAAGGGCTCGTGAGAGCAAAGGAGCTGGAGAGGAAATACAAGATCGAAAAGCTTGGCGTCTATCCGAAGATGATATATCGGATCGTTGATAAGGTCGGTCTGATATCATCCTCCAACCTCTTCAAGGAATGCCTGAAGAGATGCCGTGAGCTCAACATACCTCCTATGCCAAGGAGGAGCTACTTCTACCACATAAACAACCTGCTCAGGGACAAACTGATAGAGGCGGAGGATTACGGTGAGAGATACTTCAAGGTGAGAAGATGATAGGGGAGGTGGCTGAGATCGATGAAAGGAAGGACATAAAGGGGAAGCCCATGTTCGTGGTTCACATAATAACCGATGGCGTTTCTGAGAGATACATCGTCCCAAAGCCGCATATGATCGACGGAATAGAGATCGGGGATACCGTGGACTTCTGCTGGGTCGAGTCACAGAATGGAAACAGGATCATAACGAGGATCGAGAGATCGGCAGGATGGGATGAGCGTGCAATCAGATTGTCATCCCTCTACATCGCATCGGAGATGTTCTTCGAGGCCAGGATGAGCGCTAAGCGCAAAGTGGAGGAGCTTATCGATGCGGCCAGGAGGATAGAAAGATTCATACTCGGCAGGTGAAGGTATGAAAACGTATCAGAAACTGAAAAGGCTCATCTCGGGCAAGACAAGTGTTGAGATATGCTACAGGACACCGCTGCTGTTCTTCGATGAGTATGAGAAGGTCGCTGAGTTTGAGGTGAAGGGCAGACGGCTGCCAGACATTTTGGAGCAGACCTACAGACGGATGAATGCTATTAACGGAAGCGAAAAAATATATGAATTGAATCGAAGGAGCATGTGTGTCGGCGATCTCGTAAAGATAGAGGGTAGGACCTTCAAGGTTGATAACATCGGCTGGAGTGAAATCAGGAAATATTGGCCAAAACGCTCCAGAACGCTCTGTGAGCCGTTCTTTCACGTCAGGGTGGGGAAACACACTGGTAAACCTTAGAAAGCCGCCCAGATCGAAAATATGAAGGTGAAAATATGGGGACCAGAAGCGAGATCTATGTGAGGAGAAAGTGGGATGATGGATACTTTGAGGTGGTGGAACTGTGGAAACACTGGGACGGATATCCAGAATACATGCTGCCGTTCTTCAGGAGGTTCGCACGATTCGCGAGGGATTGTGTGAAGGAACAGAAGCACTGGCTCACATATCCGCCCGATATTGCCTCGCTGCTCATCGCCTTCGACTGGGAGGAGAAGAAAAAGGAGGCGAAAAGGATGAAGGAGATGGGAATGGAGATATACCTCAAACCCGACATAAGACCCAGAAGCGACATACAGGACGCACGATACGCTTACATCCTGGATCTGCCTCAGGAGGAAAACGGAGATATGCTCATAACCTGTTACAAGATCTATGGAGGTGGAGGACTCCTGGAAAGGGACAGGGATGAACTTCGTGAGAAGGCGTATCTCTCCGGTCACGATCATCTGGATAAAGTGAGGACGGTTAAAGTGAAGCTGGGTGATTGAGATCACCGGGGATCATATATACCTGACGGTTCTGTTTGAGCGCAAGCTGAAGGACATGGAGGAGAACGTCGATTACCTGATGGATTTGCCGAAAGAAGAGATAGCTGTGAGATACGCCGCACTACAGGAGGCGATCACTCATTTCCTCATTCGCAATCTGATATGGAGAGAATGGAGGTATTATATCAGGCTCTGGGAGAATGATCATGTCCCCACGTCTTTGAAAGGTGAGATCGATGAAAAAGGCCAGGCTCGTAAGGAGGCTAAACGAACTTCTGGGTACCAGCTTCTCCTGCCGGCAGTTCGAGAGGATAAGGAAAAGTGAGCTTAAGGAGATGGTCTCCAAGATCCACATGTTGAAGAGGGGGATCGAGGATCACAAGGATCCCATCAAGGACGGATAAGCTTTTTATCCGTCGGGATATAAGTGGTAGATATGGCGTCGAGACATATGGAGGCTTTGAGGGAGCTTATGTGGATGGCGTGTGAGCTGAGCGGATACCCCGTCGCTGTGGAGGAGGATCCCTATATGCCCCTTGACGGCAGAATGGAGCACGCAGCCGTCACGGGAAGGGATCACCACCTCATCAGATACAACCCCAACTGTGGCAAGCCCAAAGAGCATATAGTGGCACACGAGTGCGCCCACATAATAAGGCTGGGGAGATCGGAACCCAGGATGATGGGGTTCACGGAGGAGAGTATAGGGAAGGCGGTTGAGGATATAATGAGGGATGAAGGTCGGCTGGATAAGGGAACCTGCCTTTCCATGGCGGTCGACCTCCTGACGCAGCTATACAACACCCCCCAGGACATCAGAATAGAGAGGTGGTTATACGAGAGATTCCCCACGCTGAGGGGGATGCAGTCCGAATCCCTTAGGAGGACGGTTGAGGAGTACCAAATGATCCTCTCAAGAGAAGTGGAGAGGTTCACGCCAAGGAAGGTTTACAGGGCAAGCTGTGGCATGAACTCGGCTTTCACCAGAGGGGTGGTTCCCATATTGAAGGATAAAAGGATACTCAGGCCGTATTACGGAAGGGTCGGCGACGCCATCGGGAAGAGGTTGATCCGGATACTTGAGGGAGTCCCGGACAACGGCTATGAGGGTGATATAGAGGTGATAGATATGTGGGCCCAGGAGCTGGGAGTGAGGGATTGGTATGTGTGGAAGGTCATTGGTGATTGACTTTTACGTCATTTTACTTTAAAATAATTCAAACTCCGAGGGAAGGTGAAGGACAGGATGAAAAGCCTGACTGTGAGGATAGATGAGGAGACATACAGAAGGCTGGATGATTTCTGCAAGAGGGAGGGCTACACTAAAAACGGCCTTATAAGGAAACTCATACGATCCTTCCTGGATGGCGCCGGAAGGGAGGAGTGCTTCTCTCTTGATCATCCATACTGGAAGCTTATAGGGGCGTTTTCAGATGATGCCGAGGATGTAAGTGAGAATAAGGACAAATACGTCGCCCAGGCCTATGAGAGATAAGGTCTTCATCGATACAAGCGCTTTCTATGCCTCCTTAAACAGGAAGGACATACACCATCAGGAGGCCCTGAGGCTTTTCGAGAGGGCGGCTCAGGAGAGATGGGTTCTGGTGACATCGAATTTCGTCGTGGCGGAGACACACGCTTTGATACTGCACAGGTTGGGGGCTTCTGCCGCAAGGGAGTGGCTTGAGAAGATACCCGCCAGAGTTGAGAGGGCTACAGAGGAGGATGAGCAAAGGGCGGTTCAGATAATATTCTCTTACCCTGATAAGGATTTTTCCCTCTGCGATGCCATAAGCTTTGTCTTGATGGAGAGACTGGGGATAGGGAAAGTCATGTCGTTCGACAGACATTTCGAGCAGTATGGCAGGTTCATGGTTTTGAAAGTGTGATAAGAGCATGCGGTTATTTAATGCCTCAGTGCAACCCACACATAAACTTTAAAATCCCCTCAAACCTTCTAAATTCATGAATGAAGCGAGATGATGAACTCTCCAAGCTCCTGAAGAGGATCCTATTTGAGGAAAGCGAACTTCTCGCCGAATGGATCAGGGAAATTGGTGAAGAGATAGAGAACAGGAGAAAACTCGGTGCGAAGATATTGTCCCAGATCAAAGAGGACAAGGAGAGGATATACCCCGAACTCTATAAGATCCCATGGGAGGCAGGATACAAACCAAGCGCTGACGAGAGAAAATCCAACTTAGAGCATGAGCTCCTCGATCTCCACAAGGAAGAGAGGTTACAGAAGTGGCGGCTTTGGAGAAACACGGTTGACCTGAAGAGGGAGCTGAGGAAGCTACTACTCGAATACAAGCGATCTTCAAGGATGAACAGGCTCGCCGGTGATGAAGATGAGGATTGAGAAGACGCTTCAAAAACTCAAACCCGTCCTGGGAAGGAAAGCGGATGCTCTATGGCTCACATATCAGATGGAGAGAGATATCGAGAGGAAAAGGGAAATAGAGGGTCTGATAAACCTCATAGCCGCGAAACTCCTCGACGAAACATACGAGAGAAAGAGAATATTGCTTGAACCTCCTCCTGAGGAAGTGGCAGATGGTGGATACAGGATCGGGACGGTCTGTTACAGAGACGAAGGGCTTTATCCTTTTGGGCTCCGTGAGAGCGAATGGTGTCAGCACATATCAGTGTTCGGGCGGAGCGGATCGTCAAAGACGAACTGCGCTTTTATCCTCATCAAATCGCTTATCGAGAATCACAAACCTTTCCTCGTCTTCGACTGGCACAGGGAATATAGAGACCTCCTTCAACTTGACTGGGCAAAGGAAATAAAGGTCTACACAGTAGGCAGGGACATAAACCCATTCTTCTTTAACCCGCTGGATCCTCCTGAAGATGATGAGGCTGAAAGAGTCGCCTACCTTCGAGAGATCGTGTCGCTGATGTGTGAGATATATTTCTCAGGTATGCAATTGCTCTCCGTGGAAGGCGTGGAGTTTTTGATGCTTAAGTTCATAGACGACATACTTGCCACAGAGGACAATAGGTTAAGCTTCTCACGGCTTTTCAGAAAGGCCATCATCCATAAACCGTCCTTCAGGGAGAGGGACTGGATGTCAAGCATCTTGAACGTTCTCTACAAGCTCAACACAGGCCCGATCGGCAGGGTTATGAACTCGAAGGAGAAAACGCCGATAAAGAAGTTGCTGGAGGGGAACATCATTCTCGAGCTCGATTCCCTTGGAGGTCCAAAGGACAAGTCGTTCCTGATTCAATCCCTGTTTCTCTGGATATATCACTACAGGCTGAGGATGAGAGAGAGAAATGTCTTCAAACATGCGATATTCGTTGAAGAGGCGAACTCGTGCCTGAGGGAAACCCCAGGTTCCATTGCTATTCACGATTTAGTCATGATGCAGATAAGGAAGTTGGGAGAATCCGTCGTCTTGATAGGTGAGCATCCATCCGAGATGTCAAAGCAAACATTGGGCAATACCTACACAACGATAGCGTTCAACCTGAAACACAGGGATGATGTAGACGCCGTGGCAGATTGTATGCTGTTGGATAGGGAGGAAAAGGATTATCTGAACATGCTCAAGCCTGGCTATGGAATAGTCAAGCTTCAGGGCAGGTGGTCCAAGCCGTTCCTGGTGAAGTTCGAGGAGGTGAAATTGAAAAGAGGGACGATAACGGATGAGATGATAAAGAGAATGCTATAGCGATCGGAGACCGGGCATCCAGACCTCTATCCCTTCTATCCTCGTGAAATCCCTGTCTATAGTGGCTATGTGATGGATCCCGTCAAGCTTCATGATGCCGTAATGTAAGCTGTCTCTCGGAAGCAACCTGTGCTCAGCTATGATATGGAAAATCCCAAGACACAGCACCTCATCACATGGCACCATCTCCAGCCCTTCCATCCCCTCAAGTATGACCATGAACTCCATCAACCTTGGAATTGTCCGATCCAGAAGCTCGGGTTCATCTTTCAGCCTCAAAAGGACCTCCCTGTAGGACCTGGAGAGAGGCCTCAGGATGTCCATCATGAGGTTAAAAACAACTTCATCGATCACTAAAGGTGAGATGACGCCTTTGACCTGGCCATGTTCAACCTTCCTCAAAAACTCCTTGCACTCTTCCCCGGACTCACCTTCTCTTAAAACCTCAAGGAAAATGCCCGCATCTATATAGATCCTCTCATCCCCCACAAATTCATTAAGCCTTCTCATTTCTACCAGCTATTTGCTCATAATATTCGGTCTCATCATACTTCTTCCTCACAGGCGATAAGCCCGACATGAGATCGACCAGATCATACTTTTCAGGCATTATCAGGATGCCGTATTTCGTGATCATTATCTTGACGTTATCCCCGGCTTTGAAGCCTGATTTCTCGAATATCTCCTTCGGAAGCCCTATGCTTTCCCTGATATGCAGCTTGCCTTTTAAAAGTTTCATCATCCTACCCCCTTAAGAAAATTAGACGTTAAAGTTTTAAAACCTGATGTCCGATCAACTGATTGACTGACAAAACTCATAAGCCTTGCACCATAAACCCTCGTGTGATAGGACTTCTCGAGGCTTTCAATTGCTCGAGTTTTTGGAACCTCAACGAACCCGTTTTCAGGGATTCTCTTGATCAAGCAGTTAAGATTTGTCAGTCAGCAAGGCCCGATATTTCACGCTCACCTCTATTCTACCATCTCTTACCGTTTCTATCAAAGCCATTGTTCATCAAATGGAAGGCATCACGGACGAAATGAGATCATGGTATATATTTTGATCTCTCGATGTCAACGCTTCGCCATTAACATATCAGCCATGTGCAATCAGCGCATATTATGCGAAAAGCTTAAAAGCACCGTCAGCTTAGAAACTATTATGATCTACTTTCAGGAGTTCGACTCATTCGAGGAGATGATGGAAGCGATTGAAAGAGCAAGGGAAGAGGCAGATGCAAGAGTTCAGGATTGGCAGAGAGAGATAAAGGTCGGCGACTATTTCGAAAAGGACACGCCCTACGGGTTCAACATCTACGGCGAGGTTCTTGAGGAATACAATGAACCACGAATGAAGAACTTCAGATTTTGCAAGTGCTATTCCATCGCCTGTCCTGAAGGCGAACTGGGGGACGTCCATGTATCAACGATAAAGCGGAAGATGACAAAGGATGAGTTTGAGGAGATGAAGAGGAGGGGGTGGATGTGAGCAAATACAGATGAATTGTCCGTCTATCTCTTTAAAATCTCCACAATTTTATCGATTACTTCATTGAGCTTCTCAGATCTGAGATGACCAACCCGGTAGAGAATGATATGGCGATCTGCCGTAAATATACGGTTTGGTCTCACGTTGCTTCTTTGTCTAAGTGATCCTGTCTCGAAATCGCTCTCATTAATTGAAACTGCGTATCTATCTTTAACATATTGGCTGGTTATTTGACAGAGGATCAAATCATCGCCTTCAAGTTCAGCGACTACTAAAGCTGGTCTTCTCTTAGCCTGCGTTAAATCAGAAAAAGGGAATGGAACAACAACCACATCTCCTTTTACAAATCTTTCCATGCCTCATCCTCTTCAGGTCTTAACCAATCTTTTTTGAGGGATGATTCGCTCATAATAGCAGTTTCCGCCTTACTTTCCAACCTCTTATATTCCAAGTAACGTATAAAGTCTAATATCTCTTTATAGTAATCTTCAGGGATATTCTCTATCT
>Ga0180300_10001642_pt1 | contig 10407 bp, 9 predicted proteins | sample GuaBasSediGuay15_FD_121798 | JGI IMG/M metagenome (GOLD analysis project Ga0180300, IMG submission 121798) | Subseafloor sediment microbial communities from Guaymas Basin, Gulf of California, Mexico - Guay15, Core 4569-2, 21-24 cm | ecosystem: Environmental > Aquatic > Marine > Hydrothermal... | reverse complement strand
TTGATACCTACGGCTATCTGGCTGGAGAAGATCAGGATCGCGTTGATGATATTCACGCCATGTTCAGCGATTCAAAAGTTAAGGCTATTATTTGCAGCCGGGGCGGGTATGGGGCAGCGCGCTTGTTAGACAAATTGGATTATGAGCTTATTGCTAATCATCCCAAAATCCTGGTAGGGTACAGCGATATAACCGCTTTACAACTGGCCATCCTCAAAAAGACCAATGTGCTCACTTTTTCCGGCCCGATGGTAGCAGTAGAGTTGGGGAAAGGCATTGACCCTTTTACTGAGAAGCATTTTTGGCCGATGCTTAATGGGGAGGAGTCTTGTAAAAATCTTGTCCAGCCAGAAGAAACAGAACTTAAAGTACTTCGGTCCGGGAAAATTGAGGGACAATTAGTGGGAGGTTGCCTTTCTGTTATTTGCAGTTTAATAGGGACGGATTATTTGCCTGATTTTCGCGGGCGGATTTTAATCCTGGAAGAAGTAGGAGAGGAACCATATCGCATTGATCGGTTTCTCAATCAGTTGAGAACAGTTGGAATTTTGCAACAAGTTAGTGGAATTATTTTTGCACAATTTTTAGATTGTCTACCGAAGGGCAAGACACCTTCTTTTACTATTGCCGAAGTGATAGAAGACTACATTCGACCATTACAAGTTCCAGCAGTAGCGGGATTCTTGTATGGTCATACAGAGTCTAAGTTCACTATTCCCATTGGTGGTTGGGTGCAACTGGATACCGCCGAAAGGTGCGTGCTTCGCTTATTGGAGAAACCTGTTAGTTTTACTTATTCGTGAGTTTAGACAATTAGGTTAGAAAAACAGGAGTACAGATGTGGAAAGGTTAAAATCGGGAGTTTTGGCTTCGGGACGCGGTAGTAATTTCGCCGCTATTTTACGGGCAATTGAAGAAGGACGGTTAACAGCAGAGGTAAAAATTCTGATTTCTAACCGGGAGGGGGCAGGGGCGTTGGATGTTGCTCGGCAGCATAATATTTTTGCACATTGGCTTTCCCCTAAAGATTATCATTCCCCCGAGGCATACGATGCTGCCATAGCCCAGTTGTTTGATCAATACGAGGTCAATTTTGTTGTCCTGGCTGGCTACCTGCGTTACATTACTCCAAAATTCATCGAAAAGTACCGAAATCGGATTTTGAACATTCACCCTGCTCTGTTGCCTTCTTTTGGAGGCAAAGGGATGTATGGAATTCATGTTCACGAGGCGGTATTGGAATATGGGTGCAAGGTGTCTGGAGTAACGGTACACATTGTAGACGAAAAATATGACGCTGGCCCCATTGTATTGCAACGCTGTGTTCCGGTATTGGATGATGATACTCCAGAGACTCTGGCGCATCGAGTACTGGAACAGGAACATCAAATCTATGCCGAGGCAATCCAGCTTTTTGCTGAAGGTCGTATTCGCTTGGAGGGACGACGAGTGCGAATTGTGCCCAGAAGCGCTGGTGATTGATTACTAAAAAGGGTTAATCTCTTAATACATGCGTAATTAATCGAGATTACTTTGCTAGTTGTTGAATGGAAGTAATTGACTAACGAGGAGGACTGAGCAATTGAAAATTCGACGAGCCTTAATCAGCGTGTATCGGAAAGATGGGATAGTGGAATTTGCGCGTGCGTTAAGTCAGTACGGGATAGAAATTCTTTCCACTGGGGGTACTGCCCGTCTGTTGCAAGATCAGGGCGTAGCGGTGACTCAGGTTTCGGAGTACACTGGCTACCCAGAAATCCTTGATGGGAGGGTGAAAACATTGCACCCTAAGATAGTTGGTGGTATTCTGGCGCTGCGAGATAATGAGAATCATCTTCGACAGCTTAAAGAATTAGAAATTATTCCTATCGATATGGTAGTGATTAATCTTTATCCTTTTTTGGAGGTGATTAAAGATCCAAATATTTCACAGGCAGATGTATTGGAGAACATTGATATTGGGGGACCATCTTTATTACGTGCCGCAGCAAAGAACTTTTCCTCTGTGGCGGTTGTTTCCAGTCCCGAACAGTATCCGTTGGTGCTGGAAGATTTACGGAATCACCAGGGTGAAATTTCTTCGGAGTTAAGCGCAAGTTTAGCTTTACAGGCTTTTCAAATTACTGCTTACTACGATAGTATGATTAGTTCCTATCTGAAAGATCAGATTTCGGCAAAGGATGATGAATCTCTACCAGTAAAGTTTGCTGTGCCTTTGCACAAGGTGCTTGAATTGCGGTATGGCGAGAATCCGCACCAGAAGGCGGCGTTTTACCAAAGTTCCCCAAGTGAAAATATTGAAGGAATAAAGCAGTTGGCTGGTATTGAGCTTTCCTACAATAATCTTCTGGATGTGGATGGTGCTATTAATACGGTAAGGGAATTTGCTGATCCTTGTGCGGTAATTCTCAAACATTCGAATCCATGCGGAGTAGCAGTAGCTCAAACGGTAGTAGAGGCTTATGAGAAGGCGAAAGCTACAGATCCTGTTTCAGCATTTGGGGGGATTTTGGGTGTAAATCGTACTCTGGATGCAGAATTGGCTCGGCGCTTGAAAGGGCACTTTTTGGAGGTACTGTTAGCTCCGGAATATGAGCCAGAAGCTTTAGAAATTTTGCAAACGAAAAAGAAATTGCGAGTGTTGCGTTTTAGGCTCGAGTCTAATAAACATTGGTATTGGCGTAGCGCCCTAGAAGGAGTACTCATTCAGGAGGAAGATAGAGTTTTATATGATCCTCAAGCGTTGGAGGTAGTTACTCAACGCAAGCCTACAGAGGCTGAGATGCAAGCTTTGGAGTTTGCCTGGCGAGTGGTCAAACACGTGAAATCCAATGCCATTGTGTTTACCAATGCCAGTCAGACGTTGGGGGTTGGTGCTGGGCAGATGTCGCGCGTGGATGCAGTAGAGCTTGCGGTGAAGAAAGCTGGCAAAGCAGGACTTTCGCTGCAGGGCTCAGTATTGGCATCAGATGCGTTTTTCCCTTTTCCTGATGGGGTAGAGGCTGCTGCCCAAGCAGGAGCTACAGCTATCATTCAACCCGGCGGCTCGATCCGTGATGAGGAAGTCATAGCTGCCGCTAACAAGCATGGTTTGGCGATGGTCTTTACTAAAATGAGGCATTTTCGCCATTGATCTCAAAAATAATTCAAGGAGATACTTATGCATTTTTCCCTTTTTAGTTTTTTGTCCAGTGATATTGCTATTGATTTGGGAACTGCTAATACCTTGGTTTATGTTAAGGGGAAAGGGATTTTGGTTAATGAACCATCTATCGTAGCGATTCGGCGCAATGACCAGGAGATTGTTGCGTTTGGCTCGGAGGCACGTGCCATGCTTGGACGTACTCCAGACGAAATCTCTACTATCCGACCGCTTAGAGATGGGGTTATTGCCGATTTTGAATTGGCTGAGGAAATGATTCACTACTTTATTCGTCGGGTGCAAGCCAGCCGCTTGTTACGACCATTGGTTGTAATAGGTATCCCCTCTGGTATTACTGAGGTAGAAAAACGCGCTGTGCGTGATTCGGCCGAACACGCAGGTGCCCGCGAGGTTTATTTAGTTGATGAGCCAATGGCTGCCGCCATAGGCGTAGGGTTACCTATCACCGAGCCAGTGGGTAGTATGATCATCGATATAGGAGGCGGAACTACCGAAATTGCAGTAATTGCGCTTTCGGGAATTGTTACCAGTATTTCTATTCGCGTCGCCGGCGATGAGATGAACGAGGCGATTGTTCAGTACATGAAACGAAAATACAATCTTTTAATTGGGGAGAAAAGTGCTGAGCAGATTAAGTATGAAATTGGCTCTACTCCACCTTACAATGAAAAAATGACTATGACAGTAAAAGGTCGTGATTTGGTAGGAGGAATTCCTAAAACGGTTGAAATTTCCTTACCAGAAATTCAAGAAGCACTGGCCGAGCCAGTGGACGCTATTGTAGAAGCGGTAAAGCTGACTTTGGAAAAAACACCACCGGAGTTGGCTGCTGATATTTTAGACCGAGGAATTATTCTTACTGGGGGTGGGGCCTTGCTGAAAGGACTTGACCTACGGTTGCGCGAAGAAACTAATTTGCCAGTTAACTTAGCTGATGATCCACTTACCTGCGTTGCCCAGGGAACTGGCAAGATACTAGAAGACCTCGATTCTTACTCGGAAATTTTAAACAGAACTAAACGTTATTAACATGCGTAAGTTGAAATTTTTCCCCTATGCCTTCCGCGAATATTTGGTGTTGGTGGTAGTTATTTCACTTTCTGTTGGAATGCTGAATTTGAACTCTAACTCTCAAATCCGCTGGCTGCAAAGTTGCGTGTTGAGTATTTTCGGAACTTTTCAACAAGTAGTTTGCTGGTTTTCTGAGTACAGTGATTTGAGGAAAGAGAATGAACAACTACGCCAAGAAAATATTCGGTTGGCGTATGAAAACAGCATGTTGAAAAAGGCCTATTTGGAAAACATTCGTCTTAGGCGAATGTTGAAGCTACAGCAAAAAAGTAAGTATAAACTTCTCCCTGCCAGTGTGATTGGTCGTAATTACAAGGGGTTTTCACATGCCGTGCTGTTGGATATCGGGCGCCAGAATCAGGTAAAAAAGGATTTGCCAGTTATTTGCAGTTCGGGTGTTGTTGGAAAGTTAGCATTTGTTGGCGAAAAATTTTCGGTAGTGCAACTGATAGATGACATCAATTTTAGGATAAGTGGACTTGTTCAACGCAGTCGTGTAGTGGGAGTGGTTAAGCCAGGGCCGGGCAATGAATGTTATTTAGATTACGTTCCTATTCATTCTGACGTACGAACGGGTGATCTGGTAGTTACTTCGGGTTACAGCAAAATTTTTCCTAAGGGTTTAGAAATTGGAGTAGTAACGGAAGTGCATAATCCAGAAAATGCTCTATTTGAAAAAATCAAGCTTCAGCTCAGTGCCAACCTTGGGAAAATAGAGGAAGTGTTTATTGTTTTGCAAAATCAATGATTAATTATGAATATATTGAAATATGGTCTAATCTTCATAGGTCTTTATCTCTTGCAACTGACTTTTATTCCGCTTTTAGTTGTCTATGGAATTAAACCAGATATTATTCTCATTTACGTGGTTTACTTAAGCTTCAAAGAAGGACGAATATGGGGTACAGTTTCTGGATTCTTAATGGGTTTGATAGAGGATTTTTTTGGTTTTGGATTTATTGGTCTCAATGCTTTAACTAAATCATTCACAGCTTTTATTGCCCATGCGTTCCCTAGGCAAATTTTGGGTAAACGTCTACTACAAACAGGAATAGTGCTATTTTGCTGTGGGTGTATCCATGATTTTTTATTCAATCTGATCTACTCGTTTGGTGCAGGAGTGAGTGTGGTAGATATTGTTTTTAAATATGCTATCCCCACTGCATTGTACACTTCTTTGCTTGGTGTTTTAATCTGTGCTATTTTCCCTAAAATATTGGACTTCGCTGATGCGGTTTAGTAGTAACAACCGTAAAGTCTTAGAAACATTCTACAAGAATTTTTATTATCTGGTAAGTTTATTACTTTTTTCGATCTTGATTTTACGGTTATTTCAATTACAGATCATTCATGGGAAGCGTTATTTTGTACAATCCGAGAAGAATCGGATTCGGGCAATCACTTTAAAACCCCTCCGTGGTAGAATATTTGATCGCAATGGAGAAATGTTGGTAGGAAATCAACCTGCCTATTCAGTCTATGCTACACCATATGAACTACAAAGTTGGCAAGGCATTTATGCTCACTTGGCTAATATCCTCAAAATACCAGAAGATGAACTTAAAACGATAGTAAAAAAGCATCAACAAGGCAAGTTTAATCCTGTGAAACTCAAGCGACAAGTGAATTTCGAAACTTTGTCTCGGATTAATGAAGAACGCTTGGACTTGCCTGGAGTTGGCTTTTGGATTGAATCTAAACGTTTCTATCCCTCATCAGCACGTGTTGCTCATGTATTAGGATATTTGGGAGAAGTATCTCCGGATGAGCTGGAAAAATTCAAAGGTGAAGGCTACCGCTATGGGGATGTAATTGGCAAACAGGGAGTGGAACGCCAATATGAGAAGTTACTCCGGGGTCAATTTGGCTATGAATTTGTTGAAGTGGATGCTTTAGGACGGGAGGTGCGAAAGGTTGAAGAGCAAAAGCCTATTGCTCCTAAGCCAGGTATGGATTTGTATCTTACTATCGACGTGGACATCCAGACGTTGGCTGAGTCACTACTTGGATCACGTAAAGGTAGTTTGGTATTGTTGAATGTCCGCAACGGTGAGGTTCTTTGCTTGGTTAGCAAGCCCGATTTTGATCCAAGTGTATTTGCGGGTATTATTACTGAAAAACAATGGGATTACTTCCAGAATCATCCAAATCATCCTCTCTATAATCGAGCAATACAAAGTACTTATCCCCCAGGCTCAACATATAAACTGGTCTTAGCAATTGCTGCCTTGGAAAGTGGAGTAATAACCCCTGAATGGAGTATTTCATGTTCTGGAAGATTCCGTTTTGGTGCCAGGAATTTTAAATGTTGGAAATCAAGGGGGCACGGTGTGGTGAATTTGTATCAGGCTATAGAGCAATCTTGTAATGTTTATTTTTACCAGCTTAGTTTGAAGACTGGTTTAAGCCGCTGGGCTGATTTTGGTAGAAAACTTGGGTTTGGTCGTAAAACAGGTATCGATATTGGTATGGAGAGTGAAGGAGTAGTGCCTGACGAGGCATATTTGGATTCTCATTATGGCAAGGGGCAATGGACCGAAGGTATGTTGCTTAATCTGGCGGTAGGGCAAGGGGATTTATTAGTGACACCCTTACAAATGGCACAGTTAGCAATGATATTGGCTAATTATGGAAAGTATTTTCGTCCTCATGTAGTGAAGCGAATATACGAACCTGTAACCCGAAAAGAAATCCCGATAAAAGTTGATTCCAGCCAAGTGCAAGGAGTTTCTCACAGGGTGTATGAGATTGTGCGTCAGGGGATGTGGTTAGTAGTTAACGGAGCATCGGGTACTGGTCGGGCTGCAGCTTTACAAGACATTGCAGTAGCAGGGAAAACTGGGACGGCCCAAAATCCTCACGGTGATGATCATGCCTGGTTTATCGGGTTTGCGCCTTTTGATTTTCCCCGAGTTGCTATCGTTGTAATGGTCGAAAATGGGGGTAGCGGTGGAGCAGTGGCCGCACCCATTGCTCGCCAAATATTGCAAGAATATTTCAGGAAGTATCCTGTTAAACTACCTAAAAAGATGGCAATTTCTCTACCAGTTGAGTAAGATATGTTAGATGAATTTGATTTAAAGAAAAAATTCAAATATTTTGATTTCTCTGTTTTTTTCAGCATGATTTTGCTGATAGGAATCGGCATCGCGGCTATTTACAGCGCTACTTATAGCAGTGGTTCAGCAGCCCATTTGAATTACCAACGTCAAATATTGTGGGCAGGATTAGGTTTAATAGTTTTTGCCGTTATTGTATTTACTCCAATGCGATTTTTTCTGGCTTTCGCCTACGTTTTTTATGGTATTGCAATTGCATCTCTGTTGCTGGTTTTAGTGATAGGACAAAAAGGAAGTGGGGCGCAACGCTGGCTTGGATTAGGCTTTTTACATTTTCAACCTTCAGAATGGGCAAAATTGGCCACTATATTTGTCATCGCTCGCCTTTTTACCGATTGTCGGGATTGGCTTCGGCAAAAGTATATAATTGCTTTAGTTTTTGCTGTAGTACTTTTGCCCATGTTGTTAATTTTTAAACAACCGGACCTGGGCACTGCCTTGGTGTTTGCTCCATTTATCCCCTCATTGCTATTTTGGGGAGGAGTATCACCTATGGTATTGTTCTCAATCTTTGTTCCCTTTCTGACCATGATAGCGTCTTTCAATTTTTACACTTTTTTTGCTCTAATGATTATAATTGTGATGGTATTAATTCTATCCAAACGGGAGTTGTGGTATTTATTAGTGAACATTTTGCTTAATATAGTGGTGGGCATCGTAACCCCCTTTCTGTGGCATTCCCTGCATGAGTATCAGCAGAAAAGAGTGTTGACTTTTTTGGGTTTGGTAACAGATCCAAAAGGTGCAAGTTATCAGCTGATTCAATCCAAAGTGGCGATTGGCTCAGGAGGCCTTTGGGGAAAAGGATTCTTGCAAGGCACTCAAACTCAACTGCGCTTTTTGCCGGAACAGCATACTGATTTTATCTTTTCAGTTATTGCTGAAGAGGCGGGGTTCATTGGTGGGATGATTGTCATTGTGCTGTTCGCTATCATTATTTTGCGGGGGATAAAGATTGCAGCCAGTGCACGGAGTCAATTCTCCAGCTTGGTAGCTATCGGCATGGTCACACTACTGCTTTATCATGTTTTTGTTAATATTGGTATGGTCATGGGGATTATGCCTGTTACTGGTTTGCCGTTGCCATTAGTTAGCTATGGGGGGTCTTCGATGCTTGTCAGTATGGCAGCTGTTGCTTTTCTAATAAACATCTCTAAAAGACGATACGAATATTGAAAGAAAGGTTCAAACATGCATCCTGTATTGTTTAAAATCGGTTGGTTTGAGGTTCATAGCTATGGTTTAATGTTAGCACTTTCATTTTTGCTTGGATTATTGTTAGTAGTTAGGCGTGCCAAGGCCCAGAAAATTCCGGTCAATGTGGTTTTAGACATAGCCACAATTAGCGTGATTTGTGGGGTGATAGGGTCGCGCTTTTTCTATGTGATCTTCCATCTGGATGAATTTCGTGGTAATTGGTTAGATACTATTAATCCTATCCAGAGCAGTGGTGAAATTGGTATTGCAGGACTTACTGTAATCGGTGGTTTTTTGTTAGCATTGGTCACAATAACTTTTTATCTTTGGCGTAAAAATCTCCCTATTTTGAAGATTACCGATATTTTTGCTCCCTCTGTAGCCCTTGGTATTTTTCTGACCCGCATCGGCTGTTTTCTAAATGGTTGCTGTTTTGGCAAACCAACAGACTCGCCGTTGGGTTTGGTTTTCCCCGAAAATTCTCCGGCAGGTTTTGTCTTCCCTAATATTCGAATTCATCCCACTCAGTTATACTCTTCTTTTTACGGGCTGGTGATATTTATAGTTCTTTTGATTAGCGAAAAGAAATTTAAAAAATTCGATGGGTTTACATTCTTTCTACTTTTCATACTCTATGGTATAGCCAGGTTTACTGTGGATTTTTTCCGTTATTATGAAAACAGCATGACCCTCCGGCTTGGCGGGATAGCTATCTCAGTAAATCAGGGAGTATGCATTTTGTTGATGGTTGGATTTGGGGCTTTGTTTATCTATTTTTGGCACAAAACACCCTCTAAACAGCTGGACAAGGGTAGTGATTCTTAAATTATTGCCTCATTAAATGCTTGCTTTTTAGAAAATATTTTTTATCTTATTAGGTGGATATTAAATGCAACTGAAATAATGATTAATTTATTAATTTCTTGTCTTAACCGGATGAGGGAGGTAGACATGAAGATTAAACAGTTATGGGAGATTTTGTTAGTTCCTGCTTTGGGTTTGTACTTGATGTCTTGTGCAGGTTCCAGGCCCAAACCTGCTGGAATTGAGGAAGCAGAGAAAAAACAAAAGGTGAACGAAATTTTGGATCTGCAAAAGACGGCAGAAACCGATACGCAACGAACTGAAGAAGATGAGGTATTAAAGCTTTTGGGAATAACACCCGAAGAAAAAACTGAGAAGGTTACTTCAGCTACTTCAAGCGACACAGCGTTGGAGCAAAAGGTAGCCGAATTGGAAGAAGCAGTGAATAAACGCGAGCAAGAGGTGGAACAGCTTAGAGCTGAACTTCGGGCTAAAGAAAATAAGATTGTGGAATTGGAATCGATTTTGAATGATTTGAAAACAGTTACTCCAGAACCTACTACTGTTACCACCTCCACTGCTGTTAATAAGTCAGAATTTAAGTTACGGTACAACGATGCGTTGAATGAATACAGAAATCGCCATTATAAGAAAGCTATCAAACTGTTCGAAAGTCTGATTCAGCTTGACCCCAACACTTCATTGTCAGACAACTGCCAGTACTGGATTGGAGAGTGTTACTACGGTTTAGGAAAATATGAACAGGCCATTGTTGAATTTGAAAAGGTTTTTGCTTTTGTCAACTCCAACAAAGAAGATGCTGCCCAGTTGAAGATAGGACTTTGTTATTTGAGGTTAAACAACAAAAAACGGGCGAAAGAAGAACTCGAGCGGTTAGTAATGAAATATCCCCAAAGCGAATATCTCCCTAGAGCACGACGTCTCCTTAAGCAATTGTAAAATTTGCAAAATAGTTAAAAAGAAAAGGTAGAACCAGTTTATGCCAGAATTACGAAAGGATCCAATTACGGGAAGATGGGTTATTATTTCTAC
>Ga0180300_10001641_pt1 | contig 10411 bp, 14 predicted proteins | sample GuaBasSediGuay15_FD_121798 | JGI IMG/M metagenome (GOLD analysis project Ga0180300, IMG submission 121798) | Subseafloor sediment microbial communities from Guaymas Basin, Gulf of California, Mexico - Guay15, Core 4569-2, 21-24 cm | ecosystem: Environmental > Aquatic > Marine > Hydrothermal... | reverse complement strand
TTGATGCCGTCGCCCTCACCCAGGCGAACGTCGGCGTCGCCATAGGCACCGGCACCGACATCGCCATCGAGGCGGGGGACATCATCCTCGTCAGGGGCGACATCTCCGGGCTGGTGACCGCCATAAAGCTGTCTCGGGCGACCTTCAAGAAGATCAGGCAGAACCTCTTCTGGGCCTTCTTCTACAACACCGTCGCCATCCCCCTCGCCATATTCGGGCTGCTGCACCCCGTCATCGCCGAGCTGTGCATGGCGACGAGCTCGGTCTCCGTCGTGACAAACGCCAACCTCCTGAGGAGGGAGAACATCCACCCCTCATACTCCAAACAATAAAAGGGAGGTGAGAAACAGGTGGCAAAGGACCCCGTCTGCGGAATGGAGGTAGATGCGAAGACCGCCAAGTTCAAGACCGAACACGCGGGAAAAACATACTACTTCTGCGCCGCCATGTGCAAGAAGAAATTCGACGAAAATCCAGAGAAATACCTTAAGAAATGAAATAGTTCACAACCCTTTTTCGCTCAACGATTTTGAATGCTGAATCGCTCATCTAATAATTCTTTGAATTATGTCCTTTGAGGGGGGGTTGGCGCCGCGGAATAGATGTCATATCTCGTTCAAATTTCACGTCTATGTAGAGATATGAATGTTTGATCATTCTCGCGCTTGACCCGGTAAAACTAATAGGCAGAGAAAATAGGTTTGATCTCCAATATTTTGGGGGGTGTGAAATGGTGCTTGACTCCGCGCAATAAATGTTACGATTAATCAACAAAGCAAAATATTAGATATTCATAAAGCCGCCATGATTGCGAGAGAATTAGGAAGAAAAGAATATTCCTTTGAAAAAATGTTCGAAGTCGCTACAGTTGCCATGTCCAAAGTTCCAAGAGAGCGAATGAAAGAATTTCTTGAACAGGTACAAGTATTTCCAAAAATGATGCTGATCTTAAAACGTTGCTCGTTCGTCGAACCATACACCATTTCCTATCCCGAATACTACTTTTCAAAAAGTAATTACAAATAATTGAGTAATATGTTTATTACCGGCGCGGGTTCTTTTTCATATATTTCATCGAAAAAGTCAAATAGTTTGGATGGTTTATCCATCCATCAGTTAGCATGATCTTGAATACAAACAGGGCACGCTCCGTGCGGCGAGCAAGTGTTACCGCATTGATGACTGCTGCCTGCGTCTCCACTAACTACCTGCTCATAGGGGTGGTGAACGTCAAGTTTATGGACCTGATCGTTTTCGTTTCCGGTATCGTCTTCGGCTCAATTGTTGGAGCGACCGCGGGTATCCTAACATGGCTGATTTATGGAACCCTGAACCCTTACGGTTTTTCTCTCCCAATATTGGCCGCTACCTGCGCTGGGGAGAGTCTCTATGGAGTGATAGGCGGCTTATTAGGAAGAAGAACAGAAAAAAACACCTATGAAGTAACTGGTAAAAAACTATGGTTCATGAACGCAAAGTTCGCTATCGTGGGTTTCGTTCTCACCTTCGTTTATGACCTTTTCACCAACATCGTTTCGGGCCTCGTCGCGGGCATACCGCTCACAGTGGCTCTGATTGGGGGCATACCTTTCGCTATCGCCCACGAGTTCTCAAATGCTGTGTTCTTCTTCTTCGGAGCGTCGCCACTAGTAAGAGCGCTAAGTCGCCTCTTTTCGGGAGGTTCTGCTTAGGATGAATGGAAATAAAGCTTGGATGTGGGTCGCCGCGGCCCTCCTCTGCACTACAATAGCTGCTTCTTATGCAGCCATCAACTATCACTCGCAGGTCGAGTCCTATAAAAAGAACTACGAGGCGCTGCTTGAAGACCTGGAAGGCCTGACGATCCTCGTCAATATAAAGATCGACTACGGAAACGGCACCGTAGCATGGTATAATGAAACAAGGGTGCCTCTAGACTCGACGCTTCTGACAGCCACACAGATCGTGGCGTCCGTGGAATACTCCACAAGCGAGTACGGGGCTTTCGTGAACAAAATCAACGGCGTCGGGGAGGACCCCGACACCTACTGGCTCTGGAGCTACTGGGACCCCGACAAAAGGAGCTGGGAATTCGGGCCAGTCGGCGCCGACCAGTGGGTTCTCCACAACGGGGATACCGTATCCTGGACATACACCACCTTCTGACCCAATACTTTTTTCCAATAAACTGTAAAAGATTAAAACAACGTATATGATGTTGGTGAAACCTTGGATCCCCTAGAACTCCTCAACCACATAACAGCCAAAGTTTATCCCGGTCGGCCTCCAGCGTATTCAGAGGCCCACGTCTTAAAAGCATTAGAACTTATAGATTCCAGCAAGAGAATCGGGAGACAAAATCTATCAAGAGAGCTAGGGCTAGGAGAGGGAACCGTTCGAACCTTGATAAGACGATTGAAGGACGAGGACCTTATCACCGTTTCCCGTGGTGGTATAAACCTGACGACGTCCGGAGTCAATCTTCTCTCCTATTTCAGGAGTTTGATGAAAGCTACACCTTTGCCCGAAACTAGTATTACAGTTGCCTACCGGAACTACGCGGTCCTCGTTAAGGGCGCAGCGAGTAAAATCAATCGAGGTGTAGAGCAGAGAGACGCCGCTCTGCTGGCAGGAGCGAAAGGCGCGACAACACTTTGGTATAATGGTGAAAGCTTTCTAATGCCCGGGATGGAAGGTTCTCTCGAGAATTCAATTACTTGTTTTCTTCGTGAACATCTCAATCCAGAACCAAGAGACGTGATTATAATTGGAACAGCTGATAATCACCTCTCAGCAGAGATCGGCGCGAAATCCGCGGCCCTGAAGTTAGTGAAGTCCCTCTTTACGCGTGGGAAGGCTTCCTGATTCATCGGATGGACTTGCCCCAACGGAGTAGGGGCACCTTCCACCGCAGGCCTGCCTTCGCTCGTAGTTCGCCTTGTTCCAGAGGACGCTTGAGGCCTCCTGGAGCGGGGCGGTAAGGCCGTCCTCAGGGTGAAGAACGTCACGAAGAAGGCGGTGGACGAACTGATGAAGCTAGTCACCGCCGGCTCCGTCGTCATCACCGACGACTTCAGGTCATACACGCACCTCGGCGGCGATGGCTGGGACCACTGGATCGTCAACCACAACCTGGGCGAGTACGCCGGAGGCGACGACCACATCAACACCGTGGAGGGCCTGTTCCAGGACCTCAGGCCCCGGCTCGACACCTTCAAGGGCGTCTACAAGAGAAACCTCCCGCGCTTCGTCTCCATCTTCCAGTTCAACTACAACCAGAGGCCTAACACTATGGACATGTTCACGGAGTTCCTACACACAATGCTCGACACACTATCAGTAACATAAGGGAGATGAGCGAAGAAATAGATAGAGAAGGTGGCGGCTCACCAACTCGAGAGGGTATCAAATCAGATTATTTTTATTACTCGATCTCATTTTAAACTCACTTGATCTCAGTTGGTTAGAGCGGTGGTATTTAGGGGGATGAGGTGTAGGCAGGTTGGGGCCTCTGGGCTCTGGGCCTCCGAAGTTGGTTTGGGCCTGTGGAAGTGGGGTGATCCATCGTATGACGGGTCAAGGGTCGGCGACCACGCGGGATTCAAGATTCTTGACAGGGCCTTGGAGCTGGGTGTTTTCTTCTGGGACACGGCGAACTCCTACAACGGGGGGTCAGGAAATTCGGAACGGCTGATCGGCCGATACTTCTCCTCCAGAGGCAGGAAGGTGCGCGATAAGGTTGTCCTAGCCACGAAAATCACAAACCCCGTAAGGTATGAGCACGAGGAGAAAGCCGACTTCACGCCCAATCAACGGGGCGCATCAAGGGGTTACATCATGAAGGCAGTTGACGACAGCCTACGGCGTCTCCAGACCGACTACATCGACCTCCTATACCTGCACAGCCCGACCCTAGACGAGAAAGGCTGCTACGAGACGCCTCTGGAGGAGACATGGGGGGCGATGGACGACCTAATATCCCAGGGCAAGGTGCGTTACATCGCCGTGTCGAACCATAACGCCAAGCAGATCGAGGAGGCGATGGAAGCGCTAAGCACGGTCTCGAAGGACGCTTCCAGGAGGATCGTGGTTGTGCAGAACCCATACAACCTCATTGAACGGGACGGGGTTTCAAAGGAGAAAGGCGGAGACGAGCGCGCCTTCTTGGAGTTCTGCAGGGAGAAGCGGATCGGGGTCGTGCCCTACTTCCCCCTTGCAAGTGGCCTCCTGACCGGGAGGTACCGGCGTGACAACTTGGAAAAGGTCCAAGGTAAAATCATATACGATGGCATGCAAGAGCGGTTTCTAACAGACTACAATCTGAGGGTCGTGGAGCTGTTGGACGAGTTCGTAAGAGAAAGAGGGATCACGATGGCCCAGCTGGCGATAGCCTGGCTACTGACACATGACGAAGTCTGCTCCGTGATCACAGGCGTAACCAGAATGGAACACCTTGAAGACAACGTAAAAGCCACCGAGGTAGTACTATCGGAGGATGACCTAAGGATAATAGACGAGATCCTAGAGAGAGCTAAAAAGGGGTAAACGTCATATGCTCTCCTTTTTCTACTTTAAATTCATCTTTTTCATGACCTTTCCTCAGTATAGATCAAAAGCGCCGCGGAATAGATGACACATTGTGTTTAAATTTCTTATCTCAGTTAGGTCTGGATAACAAGCAAAAATAAAGGCATAAAAAGCCTCCAGTATCTTTCAATATGAAAATTTTAAGACTTCAAAAAAGGTTATTATTCTATTTCATAATCAGAAGAACTACAATATCCTCCAATTCTTTTCGACTGGTATATTGATTCAGGAGCTTTTCCAGCCAACACTCATGAAGGATGTTCTCTTGACTGGTGACCCTGGGCCTGCCCGAAGCCGGCGAGCATGACTCATCTTCTAAGCGACTTAAGCTTTACTCTATACCTCCTCTCGTTCCTCCCCTGGTAGGGCTCCCTCCTCTTGAGCATGAACCAGATTATCTTCAACATCTTGCACGCCACAGCCACTATCGCCTTCCCGCTCCCACGGCGGCGCTTCACCCTCTCGTAGAACGCCCTCATCCGCCCGTCATGCCTCACAGCCACTCACGTCGCCTCCACCATGATCCACCTCAGCATCCTGGAGCCCTGCTTCGTGATCCCTCCGCGGATCTCGACGCGCCCCGACTGGCGGATGGAGGGCGCTAGCCCCGCCCAGGATACCCGCCTCTTGTAGTCGGGGAACCTGCTGATGTCCCCGATCTCGGACTTGATGAGTAGCGCCGTGTAGACGCCCACGCCCGTCATGCTGAGGAGCAGCCTGACATCCTCGTCCAGGGAGGCCCGCCTCCGGATCTCCTCGTCGACCCGCCGAATCTGCTGGTTCAGGCTCTCAATGTGGCTCAGGTGGTTGTCCAGCATCAGCCGGTCGAGGTCTCCCAGCTCCAGCCCCCTGAGCCACTCGGTGCCTCTCCTGCCGAATGGGTCCGAGCACCCGCACCAGAGGCCGTATCTATCGATGATGGCGTGGACCCTGTTCTTCACCGTCGCCCTCGCCCTTACGATGCTTGCCCGGTGTCTGACCAGGGCCCGGATCTCCCTCAGCTCCCTCGGCGGGATGTAGCACTCGGCCACCAGGTCGGCCCGGAGCAGATGTGCGGGGATCCGTGCGTCAACCTTGTTCGTCTTGATCCTGGCTGAGGCTATGACCCGGGTCCTCAAGGGGTTCGCGAGCACCACGGGCACCTTCCTCTCCTCGAGGAGGTCGTAGAGGTTCGACCAGACGCTTCCCGTTGACTCCATCACCACCCGATCCTCGGTGTGAGCCTCGAGGCCAGCTCCTCCATGCCTATGCGGTCGTTGTTGAAGGTGAACGCTTCTATGATGGCTCCATCAGGGCCCATCACAGCTGCCCGGCACTTCCACTTACCTATATCCACTCCCACGTACTTCATCTTCTCCACCTCTTGGCTGGCTTCGGGCTGCATACACTCATCCGGTCTCGTGGACCACTACCCTAGGCAGCTCGGGTTCACCCAGTCAAAGCAAAGGTCGCACGGACCATGTGGAATAATGGGCTAGCCAACCAAGAATATCAAGGAACATCTTTCATAAGGTCAAAGCACAAACCGGGTAAAAAAACAGAGAAACATTCGAAAAATATCCGACCAAAATATGTCTCTTTTTGGTAAAAATCGGGGAAAAAACAGCCCATTTTATGGGTGAATTTGGTGCGGAGGGTGGGATTCGAACCCACGAATCCCTTCGGAACAGCCGCCTCAGGGCTGCGCCTTTGACCTGGCTTGGCAACCTCCGCCCAAAGACAGTAAGCCCCGCACCATGATTTTAAAGTTGTCCATGGGGAGGGCCGCTGCCGGGAGTCGAACCCGGGCCGAAGGCTCCACAGGCCTGTATGCTACCGTTACACCACAGCGGCCACGAGAGAAACAAAGACCATCAGACCATTAAAAAGCCTTCCGCGAGCGGGTCGCGCCGCCTTATGAAGAATCAACCAGCCCTCGGGGCGGCCTGCTTGAAAAGAGTATTGGCTTCAATCGCGCGCCGACTGAAGGAAGTGTTCTCCTATGTAGGTGAGGATATCATGATGCCGCCGCTCGTCGTCCATTATGTGGGAGAGGAGGAGTCTCATATGCTCGTCCTCCGTCTCATCCGCGAGCCTCTCGGCGAACTCCAGAGCCCGTCGCTCCTTTTCTAGGTGGTCCTTGATCGTCTCATAGCTGAATTCGACTTGGGCGGAGTCGGTCTCACACCCTTCGATGAGGTCTATGATCGCGTTGAGTATGTTGATGTGCTTTGAGGTGTCGGCGACTAGCTCGTAGAGCAGGAGCCCGGCTACGGCGCTTCTCTTCATCTTCATCCTGCTCACGTTCAGGATGATCTCTTCCTCTACGGCTATCCACTCCCTGAGTTGACCGATGACACTCATATCCAACATCCTGATAGCTACTCTCTCTGACTTAAAAAGCGACCCGCCCGGTCGCGTGGATCGGCGATCTGTATCTGGGATTCATAAATCTGTTATCTGTGTCCCCGGTAGGTATCAGAAACATTTATATTTGAGAGGTGGGGGGTTATGGTGCATATGTCGGGAAACCGATATAATGTAGATGTGTATGACAGAGATACACAACGTGGAGCGTGAAAGAGAGATGCAGAGAAACATCACGGCCGAGCGGGCTGCGGAGGCGAGGAGCTACATATTCCTCATCTTCTCGACGGACGGTGAGATCGAGAACCCCCACGAGGCCCTGTCGAGCATCCTCGACGGGGACGAGAACAGGTTCAAATTGGAGAAGGTCACCGTCCTAAGGAACCCCGCCTACAGGCCCTTCTAGAAAACCTGATCACTTCAGATCAGGTCTTCTTTCAGAATGGGTCATTCAAAGCCCTCATAGTAAAAATTATTATGCTCGAAGGAGCCGAGGCCCGCGGTTAATCTTTTGGTATCCTTTTGAAGAGGCGGTCAAACAACATCTTTTAAGGCATGTACAACGCTATGATCACCTGTATTATTGGCGGGGGATGCGTTGTTCGAGGCGCTTCTGGACAAGATCCTCGAGGCGGCCCCAGAGGTCAGGATGGTTGGGGTATTCAAGGACATAACCTCCCCCGTTTACGTCAAGGCGAGACCCGGGATCGAACATAAGCTCATCGAGGAGGATCAAGATTCTCTGAGGCTCATGTTCCTGACCATCTCGAACGCCCTCGCCCGTATCGAGGACGAGCTGGGAAGCCTCGTTTTTTCTGGCGCCTTCTTCGAAAAGCTCCACTTCTACTTCTTCAATTATAACGACCATACCGTTGCGATCTCATGCGATCTTGGACCAATAGAGGATATAGCAAAGAGGATCGGGTCGGTCCTCAAAAAATTCGAGAATTAAAAACATGATGTTTTAAGTCCATGAAAGTGTGTAACTACTTACTTCGCAGATAATATGAGAAATCGTTATATTTTCCAAGAAGCATCTACTTGATGAAGGTGAAAATTAAAGATGTTGAAATTGGGGAAGGACAGGGGTATCTCGACGTTCATAGCGGTTCTCCTCCTGATGGTCCTCGCGGTCTCCGCCGGTGTCGTCATCTACGCCTACACAATGGGCTATCTCGGGGGTCTGGGAACAAGACAGACCCCAGGTGCGATGTCCCTTGACACCGCCAGTGGCACAACCTCTCAGATAACCGCGTGGATTAGAAACATTGGTAGCAAAGACTTGACGCTGGACAGAGTTTATGTCGGCGGCGACCTTGTGAAAAACTGGGGTAACGCCTCGGGGACAATAGCTCAAGGAGCCACGAAGAAGATCGTGATCTCCGGTTCCTACTCCTCTGGCGTTACCTATGAGGTCAAAGTGATGGCGAAGGATAACACGCAGCTAACCTTCAGCGTAAAGATCGACTAAGCATATTAACCTTTATTTCTCCTCTAATAAAGGCTACGTGATCATGTTGGGGCGTAGCAGGGCCGTCAGCGAGGTCATAGCCAGCCTCATCCTCCTCCTTATCGTCAGCGTCCTCGGCACCTTCCTCTACACCTACACTCTGACCGCCACGGGGCTCCAGCAGAGCGCCCTCCAGGGGGAGATTCTGAGGGAGGCCGAGAGGGCTCAGGAGCGGTTCAAGATCATCGCCGTCTGGTGGAGCGGAGCCGGGGACCTCCTCAACCTGACGGTCCTGAACTACGGCAGGATCGATATCAAGATCGTCGACATCTACATCAACGGCGAGAGGATCACCAGCTACCACGCAGGCCGCGGCGAGGAGATATACACTTCCCGGTGGGGGCAGATCAGCTTCATGTCGCCGGTGCCCATCGTAGACGGCGGCATTTATGAGATCGTTGTCGTGAGCGAGAGGGGGGTTTCACGTGCCTACAGCTGGGAGGCCTAGGCGGGGACAGGGCTCCATCATAGGGGCGGCGTTCATCCTCCTCATCCTCCTGACCAGCTACGCCCTCTTCCTGGTGAACACCCGGTCGCAGACGGCCTACCAGAGCATCCTGAGCGAGATGCGCCAGCTCGACCTGGAGAGCTCCCAAGAGGAGATCGAGTTCAGAAAGGTGACGACGACCGCGGCGGACCGGCTGCAGTTGATCCTCCGGAACAACGGTCCGAGGACGGCCCACGTCATCTACATAGGCGTCTTCAACAGGACGGCGACGGAGACCCAGACCTACTGCGACGTCGACATCTACATCGACCCCTCCGAGACCCTCACATATACGAGCCCATCCATCGCCCTCCCCGAGGGGAGCGAATACGTCATCCAGCTCGTGACGGAGGCGGGCAACGCCTTCTCGACCGAGTTCCGCCCCGGCTCGGAAGTCTCCACCGACACGGTCATCACCATCACCGCAGGCGGCCTCTGGGCGCGGGACCGATACCCCGCGGGCTACTCGGTGGAGGCGGGGAGCCACCTCTTGGGGACGGTGCCCGGCAGCGTTCAGGCGGTCGACGGGGACTACTTCGTGGTGGGGAGCGCCCTCGGCACCTATACCACATCCTACTACCCCGCGGCCTACACCCTCCTCGGCTCCACCACCCACATCTCCGGCTCGGTCTCGGACTTGACGACGGACGACGGCGCCTACATGCTCTTCCAGAGCTACGGGGCCAACACCTCCACCCCGTACCATCCCTCCGGCGCTTCGCCCCTCGGATCGACCCGTCTCGTCTCGGGCGGCGCCTCGGATCTGGCGGCGGACGACGGAATCTATCTGACCCTCAGGGGCTACATCTCCGCCGCCTCCTCCACCTCCCCGAGCCGGGCGTTCATCGGCTACCGCTCCAACACCGGCAGCGGCACCCGATACCCCAAATACAGAAGTTTCAACGGGTCGTGGACGGCGCAGGCGGAGCTCGCCGACGCCGGCAGCCCCGTCAGGCACGTGAGGGTGGCGTACTGCACGAAGATGGACCGCCTCAACGAGCGGATAGTGGTGACCCTGAGCAACGACGGGCGCCTCGACGCCTACGTCTGGAACGGCACCGCCTGGAGCCACACCGGCTTCGGGAAGGTGTGGAACACGGCCCCTTCCTCCGCGGACCGGCCCTACGACGTGGCCTACGAGGGCACGAGCGGGAGGGCGCTCGTGGTCTACGCGAACACGGAGACCGACGGCGCCAGGGATCTGTCCTACCGCGTCTGGAACGGCACCGCCTGGAGCGGGGAGCTCTACATCGACGACCCCGGACACGCCAGCCACGTCAGGTACCGGTGGGTCGCGCTTGAGACCAACCCCGTGGCGAGCTCCAACGAGATCGGGATGGTCGCCATCGACGGGACCAACAACGACGCCAACGCCGCCGTCTGGAACGGCTCGGGATGGACGGACTGGCAGCAGATAACGGGGTCGGTCTCCACTGACACCCGCGAGTGCGCCGCCCTCGCCTACGAGTACACCACGGGGAACCTCATAGCGGTGGCGGGCC
>Ga0180300_10001640_pt1 | contig 10411 bp, 12 predicted proteins | sample GuaBasSediGuay15_FD_121798 | JGI IMG/M metagenome (GOLD analysis project Ga0180300, IMG submission 121798) | Subseafloor sediment microbial communities from Guaymas Basin, Gulf of California, Mexico - Guay15, Core 4569-2, 21-24 cm | ecosystem: Environmental > Aquatic > Marine > Hydrothermal... | reverse complement strand
GTAGTAAGAAGTTTGATTTGATGTAAAATGGATATAGATGTCAGCAAAAATTTATATAGAAATACTTGTAAAAATTATGTAATGAGGTTGGAATGAGATGATAATCTTGACTAGAAAGCTTTTCATTGTTTCTATGATTTTCCTATTATTCATTCCAATCATACCCTTATCCTCTCATAACCCAGTTCAAGCTGAACCATCTAGTGAAACCAAACTATATTTTAGAAAAGTAGATTTAAATATGAGCGGTGAAAACTATGATTCCTCTGGCATGATTCTTCTCATGAGTGAAACACCTCCAACTAGTGTTGAAGATTCATATTATCCACCTCCATTATTCAAAGGATTAAATGTAAATACAGAGGAAGTCACAGCTTGGCTAGCCTTATGGGCATTTTCTAGTTTAAATGATCTGACTGATTTACCACCTGAGTTCAAAGAGTTCCTCGATTCATATGAAATTCTCATTCCAAATCCGCTTAGAATTGTAGAGGGATATGAGAATATTGGTGATAAATCATTGAATATAAACGGGTCTTTTGACTTTGATCTATACTTTCATATCTCCTTGGCCTCTAAAAGGCATCCAGATAAAGCCTCTATTGGGATATATACCTTTAATCCAAATTCAATAATGCCTATACCAAAGGAACTTAGAAATGTAACCTTAAATTTAACTGGATCTCAAAATATTATAAATAAGAGACTCAATATCAAAGATATAAGTTATAAACTTCAACCTGGTGAACTACTATTATTCAAAGTAGAGTTAATTCCAAGTGATAAACCATTTGTATCTTCTATGCTAAAAGACCATCCTACTCTTAAGAAATTGGTAAATAAAACCTTAGCATCTCTGAAGAAAGTAGCTGAGAATAGAAATCTATCTAAAATACAGAGTATATTCGATCTAATAGAAATCGTCAAAACTGCTTCCAAAGAACTTAATTTCACCTCTGAAGATCTAAAGAATGTAACAAAGGCGATGATCTCTTCATCTTTCGTCTATAATTCTGTTTCTCATCCATCATCTGTTACAGTACCATTTACAGTTTCAACTAAAGTGGAGGAGAATAAATACACCTATTATCTACATGGCAACTCTTCTATGGATAAATCTAAGCCTACTAGCAGTCAAAGTAAAACAGTAGATCTACTCAAAGAAAAGGGCGAATGGAAAAATAATGCATTATCTAGAAATAAGATTCTAACTGAAGCTTCAGCATTACTATATCTGAAATATAAGGATTTATCTCTTAAACCAAATATGAATATAGAGGTTACTCTTCTATCTGATGACAAAATAATAGCCTCTGCGGATAAACAACTCAGTAAAACATGGAAATCTAGTATTCAACCATATGAATTTATATTTCCACTAGGGAATGGTGTAGAAGTAACGCATGATGCAGCCTTACAATTTAAAATTACACTTAAAAACGCTTCTACAGGAGTATTCAGAGAATTAGAGTTATATTATGATTCCAAAGACCACCCTTCGTATATCTCTTTAACCTTTGAAGAAACAAAACATATAACTGTAAATGGATCTTCTAATCCATCAGATGGTAAAATAATACCTGGGGACAAGGTTATCTACATAATAAATGTAAATAGTGATTTACCTGATACAATAGATGTATACATCAAAAATGAGACTTTTTCAAGTAACGAAAAAAACAACTGGAATATAATAATTAATCCTTCTTCATTTACAATAAATGGATCTAAAGAGGTTACAGTAAAACTTGTATCTAAAGATAATAGCTTTCAAGCATATGGAGAGAAATTAAATGTAACTATTATATTTGAAGGAAAAACAGGTATAACATCTTTTGATGTACATGCAGAGATTTCAGAAGATGCAGTCACATATAGTATCATCATCATTCCACCTGAGGGTAGAGAGGTTATACATGGAACAAACTATACATACAGTTTCATAGTTATAAACAATAATACAGGATACTGGCCGGATAATTATAATATCATAGCCGAATCCTCTCACGAATGGAGAGTAGAGATAGAACCAAATAGCATCCAGAATCTCTCTCCAAATATTAATAAAACAGTTAATGTGACTATCTTTGTTCCAGATAATACTGATGTAAAGATCGATCAACTTAATTTCACTGTTCTATCAAGGAAAAGCGGTGTAACAGCATCAGTATCTATAAATACAACTATTATAGGTGCTAATATACTAGAAGGAGTGTATGATTTCTTCCAATCAATTGCAACGGATATAGGTTTCAATGAGGTATTTGGATCTTATGGTGCACATGCACTTGGAGCTATTATTCTAATAATAATATTCTTCATACTGATAATTATAGCCTTGATAGTTACAACAAAATATGTAGAAATAATATGTGTTGATAGAATTAGAGAGATAGATCCTGATGAGAAAGCAGAATATCCTATAACTATAAGGAATCCTACTAAGAAACCTCGTTCTTATAAATTCAATGTTAATGTTTCCTCTCCTGATAAATGGAAGGTTACTTTAACTAGTAATAAAGCTATGCTTTCTCCAGGTCAATCTAAGAAGATTATTCTAAAAGTAGAGCCAACAGATAAGGTTGAACAGGAAGATTGGACAGAAATCGTTTTTATAGTTGAAACATTAGGTATAAGAAAAACCTCTAAGATTAATCTACTCACTACTCTTAGAAAAGGTTATATTGATATATCCGTAGAAGATGTCTCTCATTGGCCTAGGAGGTTCATAATAGGAGAAAAAGTATCTACAACATTTAAGTTAAGCAATAAAGGAAATATGCCGTCATCCCCAGTTAGCATTTCCTTTAAAATTAATGGTGAGGAAAAACATAAATTAGATGACATCGTTATACCTCCAAAGAGTTACGCTAGGGTTACTATACCCTGGATTGCAGAAAAAAGTAAAAACGATATTAGCATTCAGGTTTCGCAACATTAAGAAAAAAATAAAGTTGTTGTGTTAACCATGGCTCCGAAAACAGAGAATAAAAAGGAATTAGAAGAACTGAGAAATGCAGAGAAGAAATATCAGGCATACATTGAGAGAAGAAATGAACTCAATAATCTGGCTCGTATATTAAGAGAAGAAAGAGATATGATCAATAAGAAGCATAAGGAACTTAAAGAAGCCATGGAGAAGGTAAAAAAGGAGAGGGATGAACTAGTAGCTAAGATGAGATATCACAAAGAGTTAAGGAATAACCTTCAGAAACAAGCTAAAGAATTGATAGAAGCTAGAAGGAAGAGAAAAGGAGAGGTTTTTAAATATCTACCTTTAAGAGTTGAAGAATTAAAAGCAGATGTACAGATGCTTGAATATCAACAGGAGACCATGGTTTTAACACCTGCTGAGGAGAATGAACTTATAGAGAAGATTAGAGAGAAGAAAGCTGAATATAAAGATGCTTTGAAACAATTGGAGAAACAGAAAACTATAGAGATTGATCTATCTGATAAAGAAAAAGCGATATCAGAATTGTTTAAAAAAGCAGATGAAGAACATCAAAAGGTTCAACAGTATTATAATGAAAGCCAGAAGAAACATGAAGAATATATAAAACTTGTAAATGAATTGGCTGTAACTATAGCTGAATCTAATAAGAAGCATCAGCAGTATCTAGAGGTTCGAAATGAAGCTCAGAAGAATCATGAGAAAGCTATGGAGATGCGTTCTAAGATTATCTCCTTCCGTGATGAGAGAAAGAAAAGATGGTTAGAGGCAAAGAAGGTTATTGAAGAACAAAATCTTAAAGCTAGAAAAGCAGTTCTTGATGAAGAGAAACTTCAAGAATTAGCTGAAGAAGCATTGCATGCTCTAAAGAAAGGGCAGAAAATAACCCTATAATTTATCGTTTTTCAACGATAAATTTAACGTCATTTTTAAATACTTCTGTTTGTTTTCAATCTTCTGTGACTGATCATGGAAGATATAGGTATAGTTAGTTATGGTGGTTACATACCTAGATTGAGAATTACAGCAAAGGAGATAGCCTCCATATGGGGTAAAGATGGCGAGAGGATGAGCTCTGGACTTGGAGTCTATGAAAAATCAGTTCCATCTATTGATCAAGATACAGCTACTATAAGCGTAGAAGCAGCTCGAGCTGCTTTAAGGAGAACCAACATCAATCCCTTAGATATAGAAGCAATTTTCATTGGAAGTGAATCTCATCCATATGCAGTAAAACCAACTGGTACTATTGTTGGAGAAGCAATCGGTGCAACTCCTGATCTAATGATTGCTGATTACGAGTTTGCATGTAAGGCAGGTACTGCTGCTATCCAAAACTGTGTAGCTCTAGTTAAAGCAGGATATATAAGATATGGTCTTGCTATTGGAGCTGATACTGCACAAGCAGCTCCAGGTGATGCATTAGAGTATACTGCAGCTGCTGGTGGAGCAGCTTTTATAATTGGTAAAGAGGATGTAATTGCCTCTATAAATTATACATATTCATATGCTACTGATACACCTGATTTCTGGCGTAGGGCAGAGCGGAAATATCCATCACATGGTGGAAGATTCACTGGAACCCCTGCTTATTTCAAACATATCACATCTTGCGCAAAAGGTTTATTAGAGAAAGCTGGCACTAAACCGGAGGATTATGATTATGCTATCTTCCATCAGCCAAATGGAAAATTCCCAAAGAAGGTTGCTAAGATCTTAGGTTTTACAAGTGAACAGATCAAACAAGGTTTATTAGTACCATTTATTGGCAATACATACTCTGGTTCCTCTCTAGTAGGATTAGCATCTGTATTAGATGTTGCTAAACCAGGTGATCGTATATTTCTAGTTAGCTATGGTTCAGGTGCAGGAAGCGATGGTTTTGATATAACTGTTACAGATAATATTATGAAACTCAATAGGGAAAATGCACCTAGTATGAAAGAGATGATAGATGATAAAGAGTATATAAGCTACGGTATCTATGCTAAATATACCGATTTATTATATTGGGAGTGATATAGGATGAGAGAAGTTGCCGTTATAGGAATAGGTATAACTAAATTTGGCGAATTATGGGATAAATCCTTTCGTCAACTTATTGCTGAAGCAGGTTCAAAGGCGATTTTTGATGCTGGTATAGAAGGTAAAGATATTGATGCATTATATATTGGTTCTATGAGTTCAGGTAGATTCATCGGTCAGGAACATGTAGGAGCTCTTGTTGCAGATGCTGCTGGTTTCTCTCATCTTCATATACCAGCTACAAGAATAGAAGGAGCATGTGCATCAGGTGGTTTAGCTGTTAGACAAGGATATCTATCTATTGCATCAGGTGTAAATGATATAGTAGTAGTTGGTGGCATAGAGAAGATGAATGATGTAGCTGGTGCATCAGCTACTGAAACACTTGCAACAGCAGCAGATCAAGAATGGGAGGCTTTCTTTGGTGCAACATTCCCAGGGTTATATGCTATGATTGCTACTAGACATATGCATGATTATGGTACTACTAAGGAACAACTAGCTCAGGTTGCAGTTAAAAACCATGCAAATGGGGCTAAAAATCCTTATGCACAATATAAATTTGAGGTAACCGTTGAACAGGTTATGGCTGCCGTTCCTGTTGCCCATCCATTAGGATTGTTAGATTGTTCTCCAGTGTCTGATGGAGCAGCAGCAATAGTGTTATGTGCGATGGATAAAGCTAAGGAGTTTACAGATAAACCTGTTAAGATAATTGCATCTGGTCAAGCATCTGATACTCTACCACTTCATGGTAGAAGGGATATAACTACTTTAGATGCTACTGTTCATGCTGCTAAAATGGCTTATAAACAGGCTAATGTTACGCCTAAAGATATAGATGTAGCGGAGGTTCATGATTGTTTTACTATAGCAGAGATATGTGCTATTGAAGATCTTGGTTTTGTTGAAAAAGGTAAAGGTGGAAAAGCTGTAGAGGAAAATATCACTACATTAGATGGAGAGATACCTGTTAATACCAGTGGTGGATTAAAAGCAAAAGGTCATCCTGTAGGGGCAACTGGTGTAGCTCAGATTATAGAAATCGTGGAGCAGCTACGTGGAGAGGCAGATAAGAGGCAGGTTGAAGATGCTCGTATAGGTTTAGCTCATAATGTTGGAGGTTCAGGTGCAACCTGCGTTATCCATATATTGGAGGCGATATGATGAAGGAAAGTGTAGCGCGTTTCTGGCGTGAGATACCGCAGAGGTATAATATTATAGGAAATAAATGTACTGTGTGCGGTAGAGTATTCTTCCCTCCAAGAGAATCTTGTCCATATTGTAGGAGGAAAAGTCTAGGTAAAATGCAGAAGATTCAACTTAGTGGAAAAGGTAAAATAGTTACATATACTATTATACATTCAGCTACTGAGGATTTTGAAGATCAAGTACCTTATCCTATTGCAATAGTAGAACTAGATGAAGGGCCTAGGATAACAGCTCAGATAGTTGATTGTAAACCAGAGGATGTGAAAATAGATATGAGAGTCGAGAGTACCTTCAGAAAAATCCGGCAGGATGGTAGTACTGGTGCTATATATTATGGCTATAAATTTAGACCTATGAGGTGAATTATTGGATACGAAAACAGCTCTCGCTGAGAAGATTGCAGGTGAGATAACTCTTAGTCCTAAACCTGGTAAAACTATACGTAAATGGCGGAATATATTCAAAGTAAGTCAAACAGAGCTTGCTCAATATATGCATCTCTCTCCAAGTGTTATAAGCGATTATGAAGCTGGTCGTAGAAAGTCACCGGGTATTCAAACTATTAAGAAGATTATAGAAGCTTTGATTAAAATAGATGAAGAGCGGGGAGAGAAGGTAATTCATCAATATGATCCAATTGTTAAATCTAGAGAAGGTATAATAGATATTCAAGAGTATCCATATGCTATTGAAGCAGAAGATTTTATAAGAGCGATTGATGGAAATATACTTACATCCAACAAAGAAGGACTTAAGAAGAAGATTAAAGGTTTTACTTTAGTAGATAGTATAAAAGCTATTAAAAATATTACACCAGCGGATTATGTATATCTATATGGTTGGAGTCCAGAGAGGGCTTTAATATTTACTAGTATACAATATGGACGTAGCCCTATGATTGCTGTTAGAGTGCACCCTGTTAAACCATCGATTGTAGTATATCATAGACCTGCTTCTGTAGATCCACTTGCAGTAAAACTTGCTGATAGAGAGATAATACCATTGGTTGTAACAAAGTTACCTTTAGATGAGTTAAAGAAGAGGATGCGTTCTCTAGGGGAGCAATAGATATGGAGTTAATGGGTTTATGCCAGATATGTGGGAAACCTAGTGTTTTACATACCTGCATGCTATGTGGTTCAAATGTATGTGCAGATTGTTTTGATGCAGAACATGGAATATGCATTAGATGTAAAAACTAAATAATATTTTTATAAATATATATTCAAAAATTTTTTAAATAGTTTTATATTATAATGCCTGGGTGATAGAATTCTAGATAGAAAGGCTTCTATAAACAATTCAGCCCAAGTACTTGGTCTACCAATGTATCTGATAATTATAATGGTTGTAGCTGTAGCTGTAATAGCAGCAGTTATAGCGATGATACCAAGTGGAACAAAGACACTTCAAGCAACTGTTATTCAAAATCCTGTTATAGGTGAGAATCCTGGAAACGCCAGTGCTTTTACATTTAGCAAAACCTATGATGTTACTATAAAAGTTATAACAAATAATGATAAAGTAGTATCAGGAGCTACAGTTATGCTGATAGGAGCTGGTGTAGCAGAATCTGGTATAACAAATTCAGATGGAATAGTAACATTCTCTATAAGACCATCTCTAGGTGAAAACGTTAACGAGGATCATATAAAGATGACTGTAAAAGCAAATGGATTCCAAGATTATACCGATGAGGATGCTATAACAGTATATAGATTGTGATAAAATATGGATTCCAAAGTAGATACACCATCTATATCTATGCTCTATCAATGGATACAGAGAATCGAGCAGATAACAGAGAATATGAACACTAGGCTATCAGCTATTGAAAGAAGACTTTCGAATAATGGAGAAAATGATGCTATAATCCCTGTTCAAATAGAGGATAACAAAAGTATATTGATACTTCAAGAAACCATATCGATGCAGCAAAGAGAAATAGAAGAGTTGAAGGAGAAAATAGAAGATTATAGGAAGAGAGATAATCATCTCACCATGAAGATAGGGAAAAGAGAGGTGTCACTGGAGATAACAGGTATAATAGGTGGATTAATAACCTTTTTAATTGCAGCTTTGATATTTCTAGGTGGAAAAGATGTTGTAATATCACCTGTTTTTCTAACGATAATAGGAGTAATTCTTATATCCTCTTCCATCATTAAATCCTTCTATAGCACGCCGATATTAAAGAAGATGTCTAGTAGAATAGATAGACTCATTGAAAGATAGTAAACTATACCTGTATAACTCTTATCATATCATCTTGATGGAAATTAGGGTAATCTAAAGCTTTAACAGTTACATCTAGATAACCTTCATGTATATATTTAGGGAAAACTATTGAAATAGATATATTTGCATTACCATTACTATCAGTTATAGCAGAGGCAAAGCCATCTAAACCTTGAATTATTACTACTGCATCTTTTATAGGTTTACCATCCTTAGAAGAAACAGATAGAGATATATTCAGTATACCTCTACTACTATTCATCTTATAAAATATAGGATCAACAGATACAACCATAGATGGCGTGATATAACTAGAATCGGAGATAAAAGATAGAATCGCTGATAAAACAGCGGTTCCTATAACTATAGAAACTATCAACCGCATAGGAAGAGCAACAACTGCATTATCAGACATTCAAATATATCTATAGAAAAACCATATATAATTTTTTAGATAATTTTATATTGATTTTTAAGATTTTATGTATTGTGCAAGATATAGATAACTCAGCTTTAATAGGCTACCCTATTTTTCTAACTATAGCACTTATATCTGCAACTATAACTATAACATTTCTATATATAAATATAGAAAATCTACATAGAAATCTAGATATTAGAGAGGTAGAGGAACAACTCTCTCTTATTGTATCTAAAGCTGAAACTATGGATATATATGATAGTAATAATACTATTCAAACTCTAAATATAAACCTTCCAGATACATTATATATAGCGGTATTAGGAGGTATACCATCTGATACAGGTGAACCAATTATAAGCAATGAAACCTGTAATCAATACTATTATATAATGAAGGATGGAACTATCAAAATATATCATTCTAAGGTTTCTTTCACCTTCGGAGAATCAAATAAAGATGTTATTCTAACACCTGGTAGGCATACTATAACATTGAAGTTATATGAGAAAAACGGGAGATCCTATGTTACAGTTTATAGGAAACAATAGAGGAATGATAGGTTTAACATTTACAGATATAGGATTGATGATAGCAACTGGAATATTACTTATATCATTGTATCATCTATTCTTCTCAGATAATTTTGAAGAAAAAGATATCATGGAAAATATCGCTGAGAAGATCATAATAAATCTACAGGAAGCAGATACTGCATCTTTTGATTATATAAAAACCCTTGATATTCAGGATATAAGATATAAGATATCTATATCGCCAGAATATATAACAATATATAATGAGAGAAAGAAGATTAGAGAAAATATATTACCCAGTCTTTGGATTAGAGATAACAATGATAATTGGACTAATGGCACAGAGTTACATATATTTTTATATGAAAAATTTGGAGATAAAGGAACTATAGAGGATCCAATTCAAAATAGAATTCTAGTTAAAAGATATCTAACAGAGGAATGGAATGTAAGCTATGAAAGATTCTTAGAGAAACCTTTTATAATAGATTTATCTAAACCCATATTTATAGAGAAAACCTTCCTCTATTATGATACAAATAACGATGGAATATGGATGAAAGGAGAAGAAAAACAAGGGTTTCTTATGTTTTATCAAATCTAATTTTATAGTAAAACTCCATGATGATATTTTAACAGGTGGTATTAAAATAGTATGAGAAACAGGTTTTAAAGTTAGGTGAGTTAAGATGGATGAAGAAGAGAGAAAGAGAATGATTGATGAAAAACATAAGATAGCTGTTAGAGAGATGGAGGAATACTTTAAAAACCATTATTATAAGAAGTATCAATAATCTAATTTTAGAATCTAGTTTGACTCTTCCTCCGTTATAATTTTTTTATTTACATCTTTTTATCTATAAATGAATCTTTAAAATTATAGGCCCGGGCCGGGATTTGAACCCGGCACAGGGGATCCACAGTCCCATATGTTACCAAGCTACACCACTCGGGCCATATACGTTCTTTGTTTTTATTAAAGATAAAAGAGGCAATGTTTAAAGAGATATTTAAAATATTTTGTAT
>Ga0180300_10001639_pt1 | contig 10413 bp, 11 predicted proteins | sample GuaBasSediGuay15_FD_121798 | JGI IMG/M metagenome (GOLD analysis project Ga0180300, IMG submission 121798) | Subseafloor sediment microbial communities from Guaymas Basin, Gulf of California, Mexico - Guay15, Core 4569-2, 21-24 cm | ecosystem: Environmental > Aquatic > Marine > Hydrothermal... | reverse complement strand
TAAGAGAGCTGATGAGAAGGTGTTGAAGGAGATGTTAAAGAATGATAGTTGGGCTGTTAGAGAAGTTGCTGCTGAGGAGTTAGTTAGGAGGGGGGTGGATAAGGAAGTGTTGAAGGAGATGTTGAGGAATGATAGTCGAGTTGTTAGAGAGGTTGCTGCTAGGGAGTTAATTAAAAGAGGGGTTGATGAGAAGGTGTTGAGAGAGGTGTTGAACGAAGTGGAGGAGATACAGGTCAAGGAAATGATTATGAAAGAACTCTCCAAACGTAACCGCTCTGGAGAGATTATGATGACTCAGAAGCGCCTTTTTGCTACGCCTGATAGAAAAGCAATCGCAGAGAGAATTGAAAAACTGCACAAGGTTGAAAGGGAGCTTAGAAGGAAATTTAAAGACAAGTTTGTTGGTTTCGTTGTCTTTGGCAGTACTGAAAAAGGCTATATGACAAAAGAGAGTGATGTGGATTATGCCATAATAGCCAAGAATAAAGAGGTTGCGAGTGAATTTAGGCGCCTTTTGGAGAAAGAAGGGTTGAAGCCTTGTCATGAGCATTATATCGGAAGCATCAATGCAGAGAATATTGAAGATATTTCTCGTTTGTTCTCTGGGCTTTTCTTTGGAAACCACAAGAAGTTGAGAGCCCTGCAGAGAGAAGCATTACTGAGAGTAAGCAAAAAAGAGTGGGAGGAAGTCAGGTGGGAGATTGCCCATCAACAGCAAATATGGGAAAAAGCGGGGGAAAGACTAGATCTAAATAAGAGGGAGGCTGAGTATGCTGCCCTGTTACTTACTGTGCCCCCCACATATGAGGAAATGTTAAGGAGATTTAGGATAAGTAAGAAACAGCACTGAGTTCTTGGCAGTAAAGGAGCTGTGTTGAAATATTTTTCACTTTTTTCTGCTTTTGGGAAAAATTGTAACTCAAAAGTGGTTATTCTTTTTATCAAAGCTTTTTATTTTAGAATAACACCAAAAAAGGAAAGGAGAGGATTTAATGGTGAAGCACATAGATTCAACAATCAGAATTGTTGATAAAAAACCAATGAAACATTATGTGATGAGCAGACCGTCTATAGAAGTGCTTTTGGAAGACCCTTCCCTTGAAGAGATTATGATAAACAAGGCAAATGCCCCTGTTATCGTCTACCATAAGGAATTTGGTATGTGTGAAACAAATCTCAAATTAGATGCTAAAACACTCATGAAATACATAAGCGATTTTGCTAAACAGCGTGGAGAAAAACTAAACAGCCAGCACCCATTTTTAGATTCCCGATTGCATGACGGCTCAAGAATAAATATCACGATCCCTCCAATAACGCCAGACGGACCTGTAATTACAATAAGAAAGTTCAATAGAAACCCTCTCTCAATCATTGACCTGATAAAAAAAGGAACGATGACTACTGAGATGGCTGCTTTTTTATGGACTGCGGTTGAAGGTAGAAAAGATTATCCATTTAACATTCTCATTGTTGGCGGAGCAGGAAGTGGAAAAACAAGCACCTTGACTGCCCTTGTTTCATTTATACCACAGCAGGAGAGGATAATCAGCATAGAGGACCCTCTGGAAATCTACTTTGGCAAAAGAAAAAACATTGTTAGGATGGAGTATCACCCAAATCCAAAGGGAAAAGCAATGACAATGAACATGTTGTTAGAGAACGCACTAAGGATGAGGCCAGACAGGTTGTTGCTTGGAGAGATAAGGGGAGAGGAAGCAAAAACATTATTTAACGCAATGAACGTGGGCCATTCGGCAATGGGAACTATGCACGCAAATTCGCCCAGAGACTGTATTGCGAGACTTATGGGGGAGCCAATGTCTGTCCCTGAAAATATGCTCCATTTGGTTGACCTCATAATAGTACAGCAGAACATAAGGGATAGAGACAGAATTAAGAGGAGAATAACAGAAATAGTGGAAGTTCAAAAATCAGGTAATTCTGTGTCATTTAACACACTATTTGCATATAACCCAAAGAAAGACAGCTGCAAAAGGAGCTCAACGCCTTCTGCTAAAATAGAGATTCTCGCAAAGCTGAGTGGGGTTGAGATATCAGCAATTAACAAGGAAATAGAAGAGAAGAGGAAGATATTGGAAAAACTTCTTAAAAACGATGTGTATGACTTCGACAAGGTCTCATTGGTAATAGAACAGTATTATGAGAATTCAGACATCATCCTTGGAGAGCTTTAAACTTTTCTTTATTGACTCTATGTCCTTTCCAAAGTAGTCCTCAAATAATGGAGTGACTGTTAATACCTTTGTAGAGCCGCTTTTTTTAGCTTTAACAAAACCCCTATCAACCAGTTCCTTTATGTAATTGTATGCCTTGTTTCCTATTATCCTTACAACAATAGATTGCTTCACTGGTTGCTTGACAGCTATTAAACCCAATGTCCTAAGCACTGCCTTGGAAAAGTCAGGAGACAACGCCAAGTGAGAAACCTTGTCAGCATAATCTAGCTTGACTCGCATGTGATATCTGTTGTCTTTTGTCTTTACAATCTCTATTGCGGAGTCTCTTTTCTTGTATTCGTTAATAAGGTCGTCCAGCACTTTCAAGCTCTCAGCAAAAGAAGATGCCCCCATAACCTTAGTAAGCTCATCTAATGTGAGTGGCTGGGAAGCCATAAATAAAGCTGCTTCTGCGAGTTTTTTCATTACTGCTCACCATTCGGAACTTTTATGAAAACTTCGTCAAAAACCTTTTCCTGCCATAAATAAAGCTTGCCTTCATTAGCAAGATGTAGTAGAGGAATGAATGTTTCTATAAAAGCTGTTTTCTCTTTTTCCTCCAATATATTTGAAAGCGCAGTTAAATTATTTGAATCAACGGTACTAAGGACTTTTTTGTAAACGTTATCCAGCAATTGCTTGAAATCCTCTCTCCTCTCAACAATCTCTATGAGATTTTCTGGCACTAACTTCTCAATTACCCTTGCTTTTTTTGTTCTCTTCCTTGTTTCTTTCTTTATTGCGTCTTCTATGGCTGACAGGAGCTCTTCCAATGATATCCTTCTTGTTGTGGGCCTTATTATTGGCTCTAGCTCAGGTATCACCGGCTCTGTGTAAATTTCATCAGGAATGTAGAATATTAACTCATTTTCCTCCTCTTTTAATTTAAAGGCCTCGCTTTTATACCTTAACAATATGCTGGCTACCAGCATTGCTGTTGCAGGTATACGGAGGTTTAGCGTCTTCCTTTTCTTTATGGTCCTTATGTAATTCTCGGTCAGCAAGGATATATCAATGTCCCAGGGATTCATCTTTTCTTTTGTAACTATATCAGTAATAATAGATTTCCAATCGCGGCTCTCGGCAATCTCTGATAATTCGATTTTCATCGCTATGAATAGGGATATAGCATATAAAAAAGTAATGCAAAATTAAAATAAAACGCCAAAAAGAAAAGCAAGCAAACCTGTTAACTGTGCCTTCAATGTGTGTTCCCTGATTGCAGCAAAATCTTTAAGCTTTAAAGCGCTGTCCACGCTCGCGACAAGAAGTATGTCCGTTATCAAAACAAAGGAAAAGTAATAGATGTCACCGAAATAGTCCTCAATGAAAAACAAAGGATAAAAGGATATAAGCACGGCCAGTAAAATTAGGAAGCTCCCAATATAGGCAGAGTTCTTCTTTCCTATAAGTATCGGCAGTGTTTTTCTGCCTTGTTTCTTATCTCCTGCTATGTCCTGGATGCTCTTAAAAATTTCCCTCCCAAGCCCCATTAGGAAAGCCATGGAAGCCAAGATGACAACAGGGAGCTGTATTTTATTGTAAATAACCACATTACCAAAGATAAAAGGGACAGCCATAGAAGCAGCAATCACTATGTTGCCTATAACTGGCTTTTTCTTCCACTCATATGAATAGTAAAAAGACAGAACAACAAAGAGAAGCACCAATAAAAAGGCCGTAATGTTAGTGAAAAAAGCAAGAACAATCCCTAAAGGAAAAAAGAGCATTGCAGTTGCCAGTGCTGTTTCTTTTTTTAGTTCTCCTGTCACCAAAGGCCTGTCCTTTCTTTTATTTGCCTTGTCTGTCTCAATGTCCCAGTAATCGTTTATGGCAAAGGAAGCCATTTCTATAAAGAAAGGGGAAAGCATTGCTATGAAGAGCAAATAAAGGACATAAAGCATGTTTCCTTCTGTGTCAAATATGCTAAAGTCAACAGCTGGGTTTGCTTTAGCTGCGATTATTGCACCAACCGCCACTGCAATAGCTAAGAAGAATGCATGTTCTATCCTGACAAGCCTAATAAATGCCTTTACTTTCTTAAGCTTTCCCACAGTATTTCCTCTTTCGGGTTTACAACAATCCCTTTATCGGTTATCGTAAACGGATGCACTCTTTGGTTGTGTTTTGTTCCCCTCATTTTTCTTATGAATATTGCCCTCTGAGGAGGCATAAAGTATAACCTGATTATTCCGTCTGTTACAAATTCCTCAACACCGAACCTTGAGAAATTGTCTCTACCGCCAACGGTCTCAGAGATAAGTATTGAGGTGCATTTGAGGTCTTTCAGTTCATCAGCCAGCTTGAATAGTGAATATCTCAGCTGCTGTGGAGAAGACATCCACATTGCAAATGCAGTTGTGGAGTCAATAACAAGCCTCTTAACATTCATTTCATTTACCATCCGCTTAATCTTCTCCACCTCTACATTGAAATTCTTTGCAAAGTCTTTTGGTTCTATGGTCCCTATCCTGTAAAGCCTTATCAATTTTTCATACTTTGATATGTTCCACTTAAAACTTTTCATATTCCACCAGACGTTTGTTGGGCCTTCTTCCAGGGTAATGTAAAGTCCTGGGTCCCCATAATCCTTTGCCCCATTATAGATGAACTGCATTGCAAATATGGTCTTGCCTGTTCCTGCGCCTCCTGAAAGCAGTATGCTTGAACCTTCCAAGAATCCACCCTGGATAAGCTCATCAAGACCAGGAATAGCGCTGGCTATTCTATCTCTATCCATACTTATCCTTTTTAATAGAACATGACAACATTTTTAAAGCTAACGTGATTATTAGAGAACTATGGATTATGTTGATTTTTCGTATAAGCCAAAGAAGACAGACCTTGTCTGCTTATTCAAATATAAAACAAAAAAGAGTAGGAAAGAAGCTGCTAAAAATATTGCTCTGGAATCATCAACAGGAACGTGGACGGATGTAAAAACGAAAAATACAAGGGCAGAGAGAATAAAAGCAAGAGTGTTCAAAATCAAGGGAGATTACAGCTGGATTGCATATCCCTATGACTTGTTTGAGGCATCCAACATTCCCCAAATATTCAGCTCAATTGCTGGAAACATACTGGGAATGAAGGTTGTTGAAAGCATACGCTTGGAAGATGTGAAATTTTCCTCAAAAATAGTAAAACGATACCAAGGACCAAGATATGGAATTGAAGGGGTTAGAAAAAAATTAGGTGTAGGAAAGAGACCTATTTTGGGAACCATTGTAAAACCAAAGCTGGGCCTTTCGTCAAAAGAGCACGCGAAAGTTGTTTATGAGGCCTTATTAGGTGGTTGTGATATAGTAAAAGACGATGAAAACCTAACAAACCAAAGCTTTAACAAATTCAGCAATAGGCTGACGCTCAGCCTTGAGGCTGTGGAAAAGGCAGAGGAAGAAACAGGGGAAAAGAAAGCCTACCTGCCAAATATAAGCGCTGAAACTGAATTGATGCTTGAACGCATGGATGAGGTAAAGTCAATGGGTGGAAAATATGTGATGGTGGACATAATAACTGTTGGCTGGGCTGCTCTCCAGACGGTCAGAAAGCACTCTTCTCTTATAATACACGCACATAGGGCAATGCATGCTGCTATGACGAGAAATGAGAACCATGGCATTTCTATGCTGGTGCTGGCAAAGGCGGCAAGACTTATAGGAGTAGACCAAATCCACATAGGCACAGTATTTGGCAAATTAGAGGGAAAAAGAAGTGAGGTGGTCAGGATAAAAGAAGGCATAACAGGGAAGACAGATGGTAGGAATGAAATGAAAATGTCGTGGGGGAAGATAAAGCCAGTATTCCCTGTCAGCTCTGGTGGAGTCCACCCAGTTCTAGTTCCAAAGTTGATGAAGATGCTTGGGAAAGATATAGTAATTCAGGCAGGTGGAGGCATCCACGGCCACCCAGATGGCACAGTATCTGGAGCCAGGGCAATGAGGCAGGCAATAAATGCAGCCATGGAGGGAAAAGACCTTAGGGATTATGCTAAAAGCCACGAAGAGCTGAGAAAAGCAATTCGTAAGTGGTCATCTGTAAAATGGTAAATTTAAATACTTCTTAACATAAAATAATAGCATGGGAGCTACTGCTAAACCTAAAGACATATGCCCTACATGCTTTGCTATGTACGGCTTCAGCGTGCCTCTAAAGAAAGACGGCGAATATTACCAATGCACTAAAAACCACATGCATAGGTTCAAAAAAGACAAGAATGGCTTCTTGGTTAAGGTGTGAGACACGCGACAGGCATAGCAAAGATATTAAAAGTCTGCTTTTAGATAATAGATTATGCGTATTTTTTTCAGGCACGAAAAAGTTAGGGCAGTGCAAAAAGAAATGATGAAAGATATATACTCTGCTTTTGTTGAGTCAAAACACATTATCATACATGCTCCCACTGGCTGTGGTAAGACAGATGCTTCGCTCTCTCCTGCGATCAGCTATGCAATCGAAAACAACCTCAATGTATTTTTCATGACACCCAAAATCTCTCAGCACTTAATTGCGATGTCAGTGGTAAAAGACCTAAGGCAAAAATTTGATCTGGATATAAGAGCTGTTGACCTTGTTGGAAAAAGTCACCTGTGCATAAATGAGGAAGTTATGGACAAAGAAGTGAATGATTTCTACGAATTGTGCAAAAAGAAGGTGAAAAACCACGAATGCCCTCATTATATAATTGCGAGGGGCTACAACGTTAAGCAAAGGAGTGAGGCAAAAGCCAGGCTGGATGAGATACTAAGGTGGTATGGGGCTGGAAGAAGCTGCACAGCAGTAAAGAGGCATTGCCTGAGTTATGGGGAATCCTATGGCATAAAAGGACCATGCCCGTACGAAGTGAGTCTTGAGATTGCAAAGAGGGCAGATGTGCTTATATGCGATTACTACCATGTGCTAAACCCATATATTGCCTCATCTTTCCTTGACAGGATTGAAAAAGAACTAGAAGATTCCATCCTCATCATAGATGAGGCGCACAATAGCCCTGAACGTCTGAGAGCTGCCTTAAGCTCATCATTGGATAAGAGAGTTGTATTAAAAGCTGCTGAAGAGGCCAGAAGCATAAAAAACAAAGTGCTTGCCAAGCACATCGAAGCAGTAATCCCCTTCATAGAGAAATTAGAAGACAGAATGGACTATGAAGAAGGAGATGAAGCAATAGTATACAAGGAAGAGCTTCCATCCATGCGTGATTTCTTGCTAGACATGGAAGAAAGCGGTCTTGAGTTTTTAGAAAAAAGCAATAGGCACAGGTCTTACCTGCTTAGAATGAAGAGGTTTTTCTCTATGTGGGAGGAGGAAGACATCTCTTTCCTGCGTTTGATGAGGAAAACTGAGAGGGGATTGAAAATTGACTTCAAATGCCTTGACCCATCAGTCATCAGCTCTGAACCTTTAAACAGGGCGCATTCAACAGTGCTGATGAGTGCAACGCTAAAGCCCGGCAGCATGTATAGGGACATGCTCGGACTGGACGCAGATAGGACAGTAATAAAGGAGTACAAATCGCCTTTCCCAAAAAAGAACCGTTTGGTCTTGATAGACAAAAGCATATCTACAAAATACGAAAGAAGAACAGAGAGCGAGTACAAGAGAATGGCTGAGCATATAAGAGATATAGTAAACAACGTCCCTGGAAATTCAGCTGTATTCTTTCCCTCGTATAAAGTTATGGGTGAGGTTTTAAGGTATATTGGAAATAAAATTAAAAAGAGGATGTTCACGCAACAGGAAGGCATGAAGGCAGAAAGTGTGAAGGAAATGCTTGAAAGCTTCCAAGCTGAAAAGGAAAGGGGAGCAGTGATATTTGCTGTTTCTGGGGGAAGCCTGGCAGAGGGAATTGACCTGCCTGGCAAGTCCCTGCTGGCTGTTGTGGTTGTTGGCATCCCTTTGGGCGAACCAGATATTGAGACAAAGGCATTGATAAGATACTATGACTTCAAATACGGCAAGGGCTGGGACTATGGTTACATATTTCCAGCGATGAACAAGGCAGTGCAGGCGGCAGGCAGGTGCATAAGGAGCGAAACTGACAAGGGCCTAATAGTGTTCATGGATGAAAGGTTTGCGTGGAGCAAATACAAAAGGCTAATCCCTGAAGAGTATGAAATGAAGGAAACAAGCAACTTCAAAAAAACCGTTAGAAAGTTCTGGAGCTCTAAGAGCTAAAAAGTTCTGAAATCCAGGACAGGCCGTAAAAGCCTGCATAGGCGAGTATGCCGTATTTTACCAGCTTGCCAAATAAATTGGCAAAGAAAAACTTATGAAAGGGATAGCCAATGCTGCCAGAAAAAACACCGACCACGTCAAAAGGCAGAGGCGTTGCTGCGAAAATAAAAATTATCAGCTCAGCCCTGTACCTCTCAAAACGCTCCTCTATCTCCCTTAATCTCTCTGGGTATTTTTTCACCAAAAAATGCTTGCCTAAAGCTCCTGTGTAATAGCCGATACATTCTCCTATTGCTGCACCAAAACCACCTGCAAACGCCACAAAGAGAGGGTTCAAAATCTTTCCAGCAAAGAAGGCCAAAATAAAAGTGGGGCTTGGTAGGGGCACTGGAAGCACTGTACTGAAAAAGCCTGCTAGAAAAACACCAATGTAATTCCAATAAAGTATTAGACCTACAAAAAAGTCCTGCAATCTACCACCTTGCTAATCTTGTGGCAATTAAAATATAAAACAGTAATGTAAAAAGGCCTCTGTTAACTGATTGTTAGCATAACATATCACAAATATGCGAAGTTCGAGCGAAGCTGTCAGGACCGAAGCGAACGAATGTGAGCGGAGAGTCGCAAGGCGGCACTACTTCAAACTTCTTTTTATCCAATCTATTGCTTTTTTCACATAATATTCTTTATCATTTTCTGCTTGCTTAATAATTGACTCAATTTCTTTTCTTAATGATTTTTCTTTTTTGAAGTTAATTAACAAAACAATTCCAAACCTTCTTTTCCATAAACTTTCAGATTTCACTAATTTTCTTGAAAGTTCAAAGATTTCTTTTTGCTTTATCTTTGCTATTGGTCTTATTCCCTGTGTTGCTAAAGTATCACATATTGCCCAATCTACAATGTCATCAACAAATTTTTTTATCAAGTCTAAAGTTTTTTCTGGGTCTTTTTTACAAATCTTTCCCAAGATTTTTGCGGCCAAAATTCTTTCTTCTAAGTAACCGCTCTCCCATAGTTCTTCGACAAGCTTAAAACCACCAGAGACATATTTTGGAACAATTTTATTTATTTCAGCAAGATAAACACCATAAACTTTTTCTGAAGTTGGAACAAATTTTCTCCAACTTTCTTTTGCTTTATCGTTTGATTCTCTTTCCAAGAATCTTCTTATCTCAGTTAATTGTTCCATAATATTAAGCGAAGGTTTTGTTCTATAAAAATTTGTTGTGCTGCCGAGCGATTAGACATAGCATGTATTTCACGCAATTTTTGGTTGCGGATGTATATTTGGTGTTCAACGACCGAATGAAGTGAGGAAGCAAAATCTTTGACTTTGCGCAGAGTTGCAGGAGTTCTGGTGGGAGGAACATTTTATAACTTCTTTTCCATTATGTAAATTACTTCATCAGCATTAAATAATATCTTTAGTCTTTCTCTTAATTTTGGATCATACTTTCCTATGTTTATATAAAATATTTTGTATTTTCCTTCTGCTCTTTCATTTAGGATTTTATATCCTTTATTTTTATAATCTTTTGAAAGCTTTTCCCTTTTTACTTTTATTAAGAACTGAATGGGTTTATATCTATTTTTCAAATAAAATCCTTCAACCCAATCAATATCTGCAGAAGGAACAGTTACCTTCTTTTTACCTAGGCTTTTTAGTTGTTTCTCAAAGAGTTTTAATAATCTACTTCCTATTCCTTTCTTCCAATAATTATGTTCCACTGCAATCCCTTTGACATATATCTCTTTATCAAAAATCCCTGGAATACAAATACCAATTAATTTATTTTTAATATAACAACCAACAAATAATTTTGGATATTTTAAGTAAAGTTCTTTTATTTCTTTTAATTTGGTTTTTTCGTCCACATATTCTTTTTGAAGTTTCCACACATTTCTCAAATCTTTTCCAGAAATAAGTCTGAATTCCATATTAATCCCACTTTCCATCACTCCAAGGAGAAGGATAAAGATCTTTTATTTTGAATTT
>Ga0180300_10001638_pt1 | contig 10418 bp, 9 predicted proteins | sample GuaBasSediGuay15_FD_121798 | JGI IMG/M metagenome (GOLD analysis project Ga0180300, IMG submission 121798) | Subseafloor sediment microbial communities from Guaymas Basin, Gulf of California, Mexico - Guay15, Core 4569-2, 21-24 cm | ecosystem: Environmental > Aquatic > Marine > Hydrothermal... | reverse complement strand
GCAGGCACCCTTGAGGGTGCCTGCCCCTTCTTCTCTATCGCACCTTCTCCTTCCTGAAATCTACGTTCGGTGGATACAGAGGCAGGATCTCCTTGCCACGGATGCACGCCTTGGTGACTATCTTGCCGTTTTCTGCCTTCAGGATGTAGGTGTCGCCGATGACCTGGTGGTCCTCAGCCCGCATGATCTTGGGGCCCGACGGGAATTCGAGGCTCGCCGCGACCTTTGCCCCCTCCAGCGCCTCCATGAACTTCAGGTTGTCCTTCTTGGACTTCCAGCCGCTCTCCTCAACCCCCTTCTTGATCCAGAAGATGCCCTCCCAGCCGGCCCATATGTAATCCGCGCTTATCTTTCCGCTCCTGTCCCATCCCTCCTCGTCGAGGCCGACTATCTCCCTGTACTTCTTCTGGAAGGGCCTCACATCCTCTGGGTAACCGTCCAAGGAGCGGGACCCGTAGGTGCCGCACCACACCAGATCGGCGCCCGGCCCGAGGTCCTTGTACCTGATGGACTCCAGCGTGCCGACGAAGATCGGTATCCTCAACCCCAGTTCCCACGCCTGGTTGACCAGCTTCACCACATCAGCCGTGAAGTAACCGGCGACTATGAAGTCGGCCTCCTTGGGCACCTTGCTCAGGTAGGGGACGAAGTCGACGGTGCCGATGGGGGAGAAGATCTTGCCCAGCATCTTTATCCCCAGCGGGGCGAAGCACTTCTCCGCCGTGTCCACCACCGAGTGCCCCCACTCGTAATCAGCGCCCATGCCGAAGGCGTTTTTCCCGAGCTTCCTCGCGGCGAATTTGGCCATGGCTATCGCGGCCATTTCGGCGTTGTTGATCTGTCGGAAGACGTACCTGTTGCCCTTTGTGCCCGTGATCTGGCGGGCGGTCCCCTCGGTGAAGATGATGGTGTTCAACTGTTTGGCGATGGGGATGACGCCGACGGCGAGGGCGGAGTTACAACTGAGCAACACGAAATCACAGCGATCCTTGAGGACCAGTTTACGGAACTTCCTGATGCCCGTCGCTGCATCGGTGGCGCCATCCTCTACGATGTACTCCACCGGCCTCCCGGCTATCCCACCTCTCTTGTTGATATATTCGACCGCCGCCTTGGCCGTCATGTTGCTCCCCGAGCCGTAGACAGAGAGGGCACCGGTCAGATCGTATACCGCACCGATGCGAAGGGGCTTCACCCCCGCTGTCCCCAGGCCGGGAAGGCCAAACAGCACAAGGACGAAGGCCAGGATCGAAATAAGCGCCAACACCTTCCCTTTCATCGCCTTGCCTCCTTTCCTCCGTAAGTTCTTCAATGATCCCCCTACCCCGATATCTCCCTTCCCTGCGATGCTATCACCCCCTTTCTATGGGTATTTTCTACATCCACTCACTCACGACGACGCTATCTCTTCGATCCTCAGGTCCGTGACGAACATGTGCCCCGGCTTATGGGTGATCATGAAGGGGATCCTCGATCGCAAGGCGACCACCTGAGGAGTGACCCCACATGCCCAGAAGACCGGGACCTCTCCCTCCTCGATGTCGGGGACCTCACCGAAGTCGACGCGACGGAGGTCTGGGATCCCGATCAGGGCCCCATCCCCTATATGGACTGGGGCACCGTGGGCCTTGGGGAAGCGAGCGGTGATCTGTACAGCCCTGGAGACCAAGGATGCCGGTATGGGCCTCATCGTCACCACCATGGGACCGGAGAAGATCCCGGCGGGACGACAGGGGATGTTGCTGATGTATATCCCGGGGTCCTTCCTCTCCAGGTAGTTCCTGACGGGGACGCCCCCTCTTACCAGGGCCTCCTCGAAGGTGTAACTGCACCCGATCAAGTAGCTCACCAGGTCATCGCGCCAATACTCCCCGATGTCCTCCCTCTCCTCCACCAAGGCCCCGTCTTTGAAGATGCGATACATGGGGAGATCGGTACGGATGTCAGCCCCCGGTGCCATCTCGTGGGGGGTGGGGTCCCCTGGATCGAGGATCTCCAGGATCGGGCAGGGCTGAGGATTCCGGATACAGAATACGGTGAAATCGAGGGCAAATTCCTTGGGCAATATGACGAGATTTGCCTGCACGTATCCGGGGCATATCCCCGCTGTGGAGCTCCGCCACTGCCCCCTCCGTACCCTTTCCCGAAAGAGCCGCGGGTCCTTAGTCCATCCCTTGGCCGACATCACCCAGCGAAGGTCTCCCTGATCTTCTGTAGCGCCTGTTCCTGTGCGCGCAGGATCCCATAGGCGGTCTCAAGGTCCACCTCCTCGAACCTGATCTTGTCCCCCGGTTTTGCCTGGGCCACCCGGCTGATGTCAGTCGATATGACGGTGGCTATCTTCGTGTAGCCCCCCACCGTCTGCTCCAGCAGGAGGATGATGGGCTGGCCATCGGGAGGGATCTGGACCCCTCCCGGGACGCTGGGCTCCGAGATGATGCTTTGGGGCATCCCCTCTCGATGGGGGACCACCGGCCCCTCAAGCCGGTATCCCATGCGGTCGGCCTTGGTGCTGACCTTGAACTCCGAGCCGAAGAAGATCCTGAGGCCTCGTCGAAGTAATCGTCCTGGGGCCCCGGTATGGCCCTGAGGAGGATCTCCGAGGGGTATCTAGGGATGAAATTGGGCGGAAGCTTGCGGGGGGCCTTCAAGGGTTCCGCAGGCCCGCGTGCCAACAGATCCCCCTTCGCCAGGGGTCGACCTTGGTAGCCACCGAGTTTCCCTCCCACGTACGTGGAGCGGCTCCCCATCACCACGGGTACATCGATGCCGCCGGTCACCGCCAGATAGGCCCTGCAACCGCTCCTGACCTGTTTGAGGGCCACCACATCCCCGGGTCTCACCCTGAGGGACGTCCAACCCTCTGCTGCCTCATCGTTTATCGTGATCGGCATTTCGGCCCCGGTAACGGCTATGTCGGCCTCGGCCAGGACCTCAAGACGGGGCCCAAAGACGGTTATCTCCAGGACAGCGGCGTCCTCCGGGTTGCCCACCAGCAGGTTGGCCACACGGTAGGCGAACTGGTCCATGGCACCTGAGATGGGGATGCCGAATTGCTGATAGCCGTAGCGCCCTCTGTCCTGTACTGTAGTGTAGATCCCCGGCTCCAATACCCTGAAGATCTCCATCAGTCGCCATCTCCTTCGGCCAGACGGCGGTACTCGTCCGGCGTTATCGGTTTGAACTTCACCAGATCACCCGCCTTGAGGAGGAAGGGGTTGGGGCGTTGGGGGTCGAAGATCTTGAGCGGCGTCCGCCCTATCAACTGCCAGCCCCCTGGGCTCTCGATGGGATAGATCCCCGTCTGGTCGTTGGCGATCCCCACCGAACCCGCCGGGACCCGAGTGCGCGGGGTCTTGTGCCTCGGTGTGTGCAATACCTCCGGCAATCTCCCGAGGAAGGGAAATCCAGGGGTGAAGCCTATCATGTAGACCTGATAGGTGGGTTCGGAGTGGATCCGGATGACCTCCTCGGACGAAAGGCCGTGGCTTTGGGCGACGGATTCGAGGTCTGGTCCGTATTCCCCCCCGTAGCAGACGGGGATCTCCACCATCTCCGGGGGCGGGATCTGGATCTCTGGGAGGCGTTCCTCGAGTGCCAACAGGTCCTTCTCCAGTCGCGAGGAGGTGGTGAGGAGGGGGTCGTACAATATCAGCAGCGACCGATAGGTGGGGATGACCTCCAGCACCCCCTCCGGGGGCTCCTTCCCCAAGGCGATGGCCATGGCCCTTACCTTGCGATTGATGACGGGGTCGATGGCGTCCCCGTACTCGACGAGGAGCCCTCGATCTCCTGCCGTGCGAAAACGCGCCCTCTCGTAAAGCCCCTCGCTCATCCTGATCTCCTATCCCACGACCTCTTCCATGGGCTTGACCTCTATCCCCTCTGCCTCGAGGCGCTGTCGGATCCTCTTCACAAGCTCCACCGCTCCCGGGGTGTCTCCGTGCACGCAGAGGGTCTGGGCCACCAAGGGGATCTCCGTGCCGTCCACAGCGATCACCTTCCCCTCCTTCGCGATCTTTAAGGCGCGTTCGGCCACCTCCTCGGGGTCCTTTATCACTGCGCCGGGCTTCCGGCGAGAGACCAAGGTCCCCTCGGGGGTATAGGCGCGATCGGGGAAGGCCTCGTAGACGACCTTTAGGCCGACCTCCTCACCTATGCGCCTCATGAGCTCCCCCTTCGCCCCGGCGAGGGCCACGTACAGGAGCTGGGGGTCCACGCTGACGATGGCTTCGGCGATCGCCCTGGCGGTGGCCTCGTCCTCTACGGCCGTCAGATAGAGGTTGCCGTGGGGCTTGACGTGACGGAGCCTCGTCTTGTGGACCGCGCAGAAGGCCTGCAGGGCCCCTATCTGGTAGATCACATAGTTGCGGATCTCATCGGGGGTGCAGTCCATGTTCCTGCGGCCAAAACCCAACAGATCCGGATATCCTGGGTGAGCGCCCACCCCCACGCCGTGTTCGGCCGCCATCTGGACCGTCCTGTTCATCACCAGGGGGTCCCCGGCGTGCCAGCCGCAGGCGATGTTGGCCGAGGTGATGTACTTGATCACCTCTTCGTCCAGCCCCAACTTGTAGGCGCCGAAGCTCTCCCCCATGTCGCAATTGAGGTCTATCTTCATAACCTCACCTCCTTTCCTTCCAGCTACCCTTTGCGACCATGGCTTCAATCACCCTCTCCCTGGCCATCTTCATGGCGGCCTCCCGAGGGATCAGGCCCGTCCTTTGGCAGATTTGGAACATCTCCAAGGTGTTCTTCCTGACCTTATCCCGTGTGTATTCAAAGGCTTGTGAGGGCGTCCCGTTGACCATCTCAATATAGGCGGCGATGACCCCACCGGCGTTGGCTATAAAGTCAGGGATGAGATAGACCCCTCGTTTGTGGAGTTCCCTCTGTGCTTCTACGGTCACTGCACAATTGGCCCCCTCCGCCACGACCTTCGCCTTTACCCCATGCACGTTCTCCAGGGTGATCACGTCCCCCCTGGCGGCTGGTACGAGGACCTCTGCCTCGAGGAGGAGTTCCTCCCCATGGGGGATAGGCCTTCCACAGCGAGCCCCCTGCAGGGACCCGGTGGCCCTCTTCACCTGGAGCAGATGTTCCACGTCAAGCCCCTCGGGGTCCCAAAGGACCTTCTTGGAGTCCGATACCGCCACGACCAGCGCCCCCTTTTTGTGGCAGAAGTGGGCCACACCCCTTCCCACCGCTCCAAAGCCCTGGACGACCACACGCGCCCCCTCGAGCTCTATGTCCACGAGTTGACATGCGACCTCGATGGACTCGACCACCCCATAACCTGTGATCATCAGCTCATCGTAAGGGATACCTCCCAAACAGGCCGGTTTCCCCGTCGCTACCGCCGGCTTGCCCAGTTCGTCCACCACTAAAGCGGCGTCGTTTTCGGTCAGGCCCATGTCCAAGCCGAAGACGTACTCATCGGGGATGAGGGACCGCAGGGAACGGGCATAGGATCGAATCAGGGCTTCGCGGTTGGGGTCGTGCGGGTCTGCCACGATCCCACCCTTGGCGCCTCCCAGGGGGAGGTCAGCCGCTGCATTCTTCCAGGTCATGGTACGGGCCAATCGCAGGATCTCTTTCAACGTGAGGTCCGGCTGCATGCGAACCCCGCCCTTCCCCACTCCACGGGCGGTGTTGTCGATGACGAGGTAACCTCGCATCCCTGTCCTGGGGTCCGTGACCATCAGGACCTTCTCAGGGCCGAAGGGGTCGTTCCTCAGCTCGTTCAGGACAAGGTTGCTCATAGCTTGCGGAGCCAATTGAGGACGTTCTCCTTAGTGATCCTTATATGCTCCTCCATCATCTTCACAGCTCCCTCTGTATCGCGCTCCTTGAGCCTTTGGATGATCCTGCCGTGCTCTTCGTAGACCTCGAGCATCCGCTCCTTGCGCAGGAGGGCCTTCCAGCCCATCCAGTCGATGAGGTCGCGGACGTTTTCCAAGGCCGAGATCATGTATTGGTTCTCACTGAGGGACGCCAACGACAGGTGGAACTCCCTGTCGATCTTCAGATACCCCCTCCTGTTGTCGTTCCTTATGGCCTCCTCCTCCTTCTTGTAGATGGCCTCGATCCTTCTGATGGTTTCGTCGGTCACCCTGGGGGTGATGCACCTCATGATGGCCGTCTCCAAGGCCGCCCTGAAGTTGTAAAGGTCCCGGATGTCCTTCTCGGTGAGGACGTTCACCTGAACCCCCCTCCGCGGCAAGAAGGTCACAAAGCCCCTGGCCGCCAGGTCGAGAAGGGCCTCCCTGACGGGTGTCTTGGAGATCCCCAGCTCCTTGGCTAAGGCCTGTTCGTTGTAGATCTTGCCCGGTTCCAACTTGTTGGAGAGGATGGCCTCCTTGATGGCCTGAAAGGCCATTTCCTTGAGGGAAGGGGGGGCTACAAGGTTGGTGAGAGATGGCATATAAATCTCTGATATATTAGATCTGAGATCTAATATCACATATCTCAAACCTTTTCAACCCCGAAAGATGATCCGAAGGCGCCCTTGACTGAAGGGAGGGATCCGGGCGATATTTTCGGTTCACGGTCCTGCGTCGATTTCCGATAAGTATCTCGGCCATGGCTGCCCAACTTGTGCGAATGAGAGGGTTTGGACGGACCTTGCAGGTGGTGGGCCTTACGTCGGCAAGATCGCCATCTCCCGTCCTTTCCCCTGTCCCCTTCATCAACCCTTTGGTTTCGGATGAGACAGGGAGGTGTCTGGATGTCTCAGGATCGCTTCCTGGAGGTCGACGTCGGAGTAGGTTACAGCACGGACCCCGATTCACGGAGGGCTGGTTCGGAGGCAGCCAGCAAGGCCGTAAAGGTCTCCGGAGACCCCGCCGTTGCCTTCCTCTTCACGACGGACTCTTATGACCAGAGGGCTGTCTGGGAGTCGGTGAAGGGGGTCATCGGCGATTCCAAGCTCGTCGGCGTGTGTGCAGGGGGCATCATCGTAGGCGATTCCGTCCTCAGGAGAGGGGTGTGCATCCTGACCCTCAGCGGGGATGGCCTTCGGGTGGCCACCTCGTTGCAGAGGGGGCTGAGCGAGGACCCCCGTGGTGCGGGCCGACGGGTGGGGGAGGAGCTGCTTTCAGGGGGCCTCAGAAGGGGGACCGTCTTCGTGTTCCCCGATGGCTTTGCAGCCGATATCTCCAAAGCCCTGCGGGGCCTCTACGACGCCATGGGGCCGGATTTCACCTATGTAGGGGGAGGGGCCGGCGACAACCTGAACTTCTTCAGGACGTATCAGTTCAACGAAAAGGGCGTCCAAAGCGACGCCCTGGCCGCAGCGGTCCTGCAGGGCGTATCGATGAGCACTGCGATCGCATGTGGATGGAAGCCTCGAGGGGAGCCCCCGATAATCACGAGGGCTCAGGGGAAGACGGTCTTTGAGATCGACGATCGCCCCGCCTTCGAGGTCTACTCCGAGCTGCTCGGGGGGATCCCCCCTCGGCAGTTCGCCGAGTACGGCATGCGCCACCCCATCGGCTTCCCCGACATCTGGGGCAATTACGTGATAAGGGACCCATGGAAGCTCAACCCCGATGGCAGCATAGAGTTCGTCACGGAGGTCCCCGAGGGGGCCGTCGGCTACGTCATGACTTACAGCCAAGACCTCGTCGTCCAAAGCGCTGCCCGTGCCGTGCGGAAGGCCGTTGAGGGCATCCAACCGAGGTTCGTCCTCGTCTTCGATTGCATCTCTCGATATCTCCTGCTGGGGGCCGCCTTCGCGGATGAGATGCGGGCGATAAGGGATGTTGTGGGATCGAAGGTCCCTTTGCTCGGGATGCTGACCTTCGGTGAGATAGGTCACCATGGAGATGTGCCCTTCTTCCACAACAAGACCTTGGTCTTAGCGATCGCGGCCACCGCTGCGACCGGACAACGCAGGGCGAATATAGGCGATGGCCGGGATCACGATGAGGTGGTCACCGGGGAGCTCTCGGCGTTGTACGAGATATCGCGGATGAGCCGCGATAAGCCCAACCGCGCCCTGGAAGAGGTCCTGTCGGACCTCATGGGCCGAACCCCCCGACTCTTTGGGGTCCGCCGGTACGCCCTATTTCTCGGCCCCAGGGACAGCCGACGCCTCATCGCCTCCTTGGGGTTTCGGGACGAGGCCGAGGCCCTCAAGCAGATCGAGAGGACTGCGGAGGAGGGGTTCCGCTTCGACCTTGGGGAAGGGGGGAGGCTCGGCATGCTCTACATGGAGAAGGGGGGACCTCTGGAGCGACGCGAGGGCAGGCTTCACGAGATGTTTGCGAGGCAGTTGGAGGAGATCCTCCTCAGGAAACTACAAGAACAGGAGCGCCAGAGGGTCTTCGAGGAGTTGAAGGAGAGCGAGTTTCGCTTCCGGGCCTTGGTGGAGCAGTCGCTGGTCGGGGTATACCTGATAGATTCGGACCGCTTCCTCTATGCAAACGAAGCCCTTGCTCGGATGTCCGGTTACAGCCAGAAGGAGCTGATGGACCTGAGGCCCATCGACCTCATCCATCCCGCCGACCGTTCCAAGGCGGCTGAGTTGATCGACAGGAGCTTGAAGGGTGAGGTGCAATTCATCCGGTTCTCCTTTCGGGCGGTGACACGGCAGGGACGCACGGTGCATTGTGAGACCTTTGCTCGTGCCCTTGAGATAGGGCAACGGAGGCTCATCATAGGTACAGCGGTGGACCGCACCGAACAGAAGCGTCTGGAGGAGCAGGTCCGCCGGGGGCAAAAGATGGAGGCCCTTGGGCGTTTGGCCGCCGGCATAGCGCACGACTTCGGCAATGCGCTGACCGCCATAAGGGGCAACATCGAACTGGCCTTGCTGAAGCTCCATGAGCAGAGCCCGCTCTGGCAGAACCTCCACTCGGCCCACAAGGTCTGCGACCTTGCGGCCGAGACCGTCCGAAAGCTCCTCTTCTTCGGCCAACAGCAGCCCATCGTCAAGTCTTCGGTGGACGTCAATGGCCTCGTCCAGGAGACGCTCCACGTCCTCGATCGCCTCCTCGGGGAGGACATCTCCGTCTTTACGGAGCTCGACCCCCGCCTCGGACCGGTGGAGGGAGACCCTGCGGCCCTGTCGCAGGTGCTCATCAACCTCCTGCTGAACGCCCGGGACGCCATGCCTCGGGGAGGTACGATCCGGATAGCGACCACGGCCGTGAAACTCAGGGATGAGGACGTCCTTCAGCACGATCCCGAGGCGCGCCCCGGAGAATTCGTCTGCCTCTCCGTACAGGACACAGGCGAAGGTATGCAACAGGACGTCCTCGAGAAGATCTTCGAGCCCTTCTTCACCACGAAGCGAGGGGCGGGAAGCGGCATGGGTTTGGCCGTGGCCTACGGCATAGCCAAGGAGCACGGGGGATGGATCTCGGTCGAGAGCAAACCCGCTGAAGGGTCGACCTTCAGGGTATACCTCCCCATCTCCGGGCAAGTCCGAAGGAAACACGTCCCTCAGGAGGCCGTGACCGATCAGCTCGACACACAAGGGGAGACCATCTTGGTCGTCGAAGACGATGAGGAGATAAAGCGGATGGTGGAGATGGCCCTGGTCGAGGCTGGCTACAGGGTCCTCTCGGCTGCGGGCGTGAGGGAGGCCATCGCACGATTTGAGGCCGTTGACGGTCGGGTAGACCTGCTCTTGGCCGATGTGGTCCTACCGGATGGGGATGGCGTCGAGTTGATCGAGTGGCTCTTGAGGCGAAAGCCGACGTTGCGGGTGCTGATTACCAGCGGTTATACCGGCCAGAGGTCTCGTGCGGAAAAGATACGGGGGAGGAGCTTCGCCTTTTTGCAAAAACCTTACTCCCTCACAAAGCTACTAGGGGCTGTGAGGTCCGCTCTCAAGGGAGATCGACGTTGAAGAAAAGGGTTTACCATGGAGGGCGATGGGGGACTCGAACCCCCGACCTCTGGCTCCGGAGGCCAGCGCTCTTTCCACCTGAGCTAATCGCCCCTTGGGAACAACTTCCGCAAGCCCGTGTAATAACAGCAGGAGGAACTACGAAAGTCGTTGTCGAAAATGCGGACCTTGCCGTCCTCGAAGGCGACCTTCACGAAGGACCTCCCTCCGGGGAGGTTGGCCTGCCACTCCTCGATCACCTTGCCCACCCCCCATTGGGGGTAACGGGCGTGGATCACCTCGTCCCCCACATGGATGTAGAGATGGCGCTGCACCTCTCTATTTAATCCCAAACCCCCCTCCCTTTCAACCCTCAGTGGATCTCCCCCCAGCTCATGCCGTGGGATAGGTTGACGACGAGGGGAACCCTGAGATCGGCCACCCCCTCCATCTCCTCCCTCACCACCTCCTCCACCCTCTCCAGGGCCCCCTCTCGGACCTCAAGGACCAATTCGTCGTGCACTTGGATGATGAGCTTGGCCTCGAGGTCCTCGGAGCGGATCCTGCGATAGATGCCGATCAT
>Ga0180300_10001634_pt1 | contig 10420 bp, 12 predicted proteins | sample GuaBasSediGuay15_FD_121798 | JGI IMG/M metagenome (GOLD analysis project Ga0180300, IMG submission 121798) | Subseafloor sediment microbial communities from Guaymas Basin, Gulf of California, Mexico - Guay15, Core 4569-2, 21-24 cm | ecosystem: Environmental > Aquatic > Marine > Hydrothermal... | reverse complement strand
TCTATATACACGGTCAGGAGCGCGGCGGCGCGACCCACGATCTTATCCGCGACGATGGCTCCCCGCAGCCCGCCTCTTCCGAGGGCGTCTATGGCGTCGAGGAGGGGCTTTATCCCGCCGCCGGCGCTGGAGAAGACGATCTCGCCGTCCCTGTAGATGAGGAGGCTCAGCCCTCGCGCCTCCAGCTCCTCAAGGTATCGACTCAAGGATGCTCCTTTATGGGATATCGTCGGGTCCTTTTTTCCTTTTGCTCCCGGCGCGCGCCGTCTATGGCGGAGGCCCCTCGGTGGGAGGGGCTAGGAGAACTCGAAGAGGTCTAGGTCCGGGGCCGCTATGAGCTCCGCCATCAGGTCTTTCACAGGCGCCTCCCGCTCTTCCGCTAGCGTGCGCCGTATTCTTTCCAGCACCTCTCGTCTCAGGGTGATCCTGAGGTGCATGTCTGCGCTGGTGAACTCGGCCGCGATGCCGTCTCCCTCCCCGACCTCGATGTTGTGCTTCCCCATGGTGCAGCCCGTGGAGCTCTGGATGCCGTCGATGACGCAGGAGTCGGGCGGTTTCCATCGGAGGGAGACGCGGCATCGGAGGTCGAACCAGCCCTTGGCGTCGAGCCGCCTCAGGGCCGCCAGCCCCATCCTGAGGCCCACGACCATGAAGGGGCCGCCGTGCCCGTGGAACTCCACGGCGCGGTCGAGGAGGTCCTGGGACCACGCTCTCTGTTTCGGGATCTCCACCCTCATCAAGGCGAATCGTATTACTGTCATCAAAGATAGTAATATTGTTTTCGGGACGCTTCCCCGATCATAGCGGCTTCAGTCGCAGCGTCTTCCCTATCGGCTGGGGTGCTCATGGGGATTCGGATAAGCACAGGCGGAGGCTCAGCATTTGCTGTATCGACTACGGTTGAAGAACCTTCCGCGCCTCCAATCCCCTCACGATGGTGACGCCCAGAGCGCCGCCGATGAGGCCGCCTGCGCCGTGGAGCGCGGCGAAGAAGGCCACGCCGCCGAACATCTTCGCTAGGAACATGGGGTTCATGAAGAAGGTGCCGATGATGTAGCCGGCCACGAGGGTTGAGAGGACGGAGATGGCGATGAGGCTGACGGAGCTGATCAGCCGCCGGTCGAGGCTGTTCCTGTAGCCGATCGCCCTCGCCGCGACGTCGAAGACGAGGCTGGCGGCCGTGAAGCCGAGGAAGTGGAGGGCCCCCGGCCTCAGGACGAAGTTGAGGACCGTCGCGACGAGCCCCATCAGGGTCGCCGCCCCGGGCTTGCGGGTCCACCACAGCGTGAGGATGAGGAGGGACGTGCCGATCATGTCGCAGAGGATGGGCAGGTGGGTGAGCTGCCAGAAGATGGGCGCGACCGTCCAGTTGAGGACCGCCCAGAGGGCGGCGGACAGGGCGACGGCCGCGATGTCCCGGCTGGTGAAGTAGGCCAACAAACCCCTCCAACTGTGTTACGTATCATCGAAGTCGTAACACACAACATAAAAGGTTTTTCCCTCGGGGGACAACCTATCCCCGGTGATCCCTTGCCTCAGCGTGGAAGCGTCAAGAGGTTCAGCGTATCCCTCCCGCCGTCCCTGGTCGAGGAGTTCGACGAGACGTGGCGGAGCATGCGGTACGCCAACAGGTCCAAGGCCGTCCACGACGCCGTCCGCAGCTTCATCACCGAGGTCCAGTGGATGAAGCGGAGCTCGGGGGTCGTGGTCGGGGTCGTCCTCGTCCTCCACTACCTGGACAAGCCGGGCCTGGTGGAGGAGGTTTCCTCCATTCAGCACAGGTTCAGGGAGATCATAGCGTCGATACAGCAGCTCTACGTCGAGGAGAACAAGGTGTTGGAGATCATCGCGGTGAAGGGGGAGGTGGGGGAGATCAAGCTGCTGACGCAGGAGCTCATGGCGAGGAGGGGCGTCAAGCAGGTGAAGGCGGCCATCACGGCGCCATAAACGGAAAAGAAATTAAGGTTCGGACCACGTAAGCCTCAGTATGCACGAGTGGGCGCTGGCGGAGGGAGTTGTCTCCACCGCCACTAGGATCGCCGAGGAGCAAGAGCTGAAGGAGATCACGGAGATCACCGTCAGGATCGGCGAGCTCCAGCAGATCGACCGCGAGATACTAGAGTTCGCCCTCGACCAGCAGCGGACACCCCTCATGAGGAACGCCAAGTTCACCCTAGAATCCATCCCGGCCAAGCTGAGGTGCAGGGTCTGCGGCGAGGAGTGGAGGTTCAGCCCCGACGACCTCGGCGAGGAGATCTCGGAGGCGATACACTTCGTGCCTGAGATGGCCCACGTCTACCTGAAGTGCCCCCGATGCGGCAGCCCCGACTTCGAGGTTGTGGAGGGCCGGGGGGTCTGGCTCGCCTCCATCAAAGGGGTGAAGGACGGTGGCTGACCCCCGCCTCGAAGTCATAGGCCGGCGCCTCGCCGGCGTGAAGAAGATCATCGCCGTCTCCAGCGGCAAGGGCGGCGTCGGCAAGAGCATGATCGCGACCACCCTCGCGCTCGCTCTCAGCCGGAGGGGTTACCGGGTCGGCCTCCTCGACCTGGACTTCACCAGCCCCGCGACCCACGTCATCCTTGGCGTCGAGGGGCTCCAGCCCGAGGAGGAGAAGGGGATCATCCCCCCCGTGGCGCACGGCCTCCGCTACATGTCCATCGTCTTTTACGCCGTGGACGAGCCCGCGCCGCTGCGGGGCGCCGCCGTCTCCGAGGCCATCATCGAGCTCATGGCCATAACCCGCTGGGGGGAGCTCGACTACCTGGTCATAGACATGCCGCCCGGCATCGGCGACGCCACCCTCGACATGATACGGCTGACCCCCGGCATCAGCTTCCTCGCGGTGACGACGCCCTCCCGAGTGGCCTTCGAGACGGTGAGGAAGCTCCTCAGGCTCCTGCGGGAGCTGGAGGTCCCCGTCGTCGGCGTCGTCGAGAACATGGTGATGAACCCGTCGAGCCGCGTCCGCTCCCAGGTCGAGGGCATCGGCATCCCCTATCTCGGGGCCATCGTCTTCGACCCTGAGGTCGAGGAGGCCCTCGGCGATGTGGAGCGGCTGATGGGGACCCGGTTCGCGGAGGCCGTCGGGAGGATCGCGTCCGAGTTGAGCCAGCAGATCCCGTGAAGCTGCCTGCTACTTTTTGATGTCCTTGATGAAGAGGGTGATGAGGAAGGCGGCGGCCGCGATGAGGGCGAAGAAGTAGAAGACGTAGTCCAGGGAGTATTTGACGGCGAGGTAGCCGGCGATGGCGGGGGAGAAGCTGCCGATGCCGTATTTGATGGCGAAGTTGACGCCGTAGGTGACGCCGACTGCCTCCCGGTGGGAGATGTCGCCGAGGAGGGCGTTCATGGGCGACTGGGTCAGGAAGAAGGTGAAGCCGAGGAGGGAGACCATGAGGAGTATGAGGGGGATGGAGCCCGGCGTCAGCGTCAAGACGAAGAGGAACACCGCGAAGAGGCCGAAGCCGGCGAGGAGGATGCCCCGTCTCCCCCGCCTGTCGGAGAGCTCGCCGCCGACGATCTGGGCCAGGGCGCCGACGGTATACTTGACGGTGGAGAGGCCGCCAGCGATGACGAGCTGGACGCCCTTCACCTGGTTGATGTAGGTGAGGATGAAGGAGGAGACGCCGTTCCAGAGGGCGCCGCTGCAGATGACGATGGCGAAGACGAGGATGAGCAGCCTGAGGTGCTCCGTGGAGAACATCCGCCTCAGCGTCTCCGCGTAGCCGACGCGCCTCTCGTCGGTCTCAACGGCCTCGGGCTCGACGACGATGAGGAGGTCCACGCCGGCCATCGCGACGCCGACCAGGCCCCAGATGAGGAAGGTGTTCCTCCATCCGAGGAGGGAGCCGAGGACCGCCGAGGTGATGTAGGAGAGGGCCATGCCCACGTCGCCGCCGAGGCCCTGTATCCCCATGTAGCGCCCCCGCATCTCCCGGGAGTGGAGGGCCATGGCGGCGTACCCCGGCGGGTGGTAGAGGCTCGCGCCGATACCCAGCATCACCAGGGAGGCCGCGGTCAGGACCAGAGACCGTGAGAGACTGACCATGATGGCGGAGACGCCGCAGAGGGCCATCGACGCTACGACCAGGTTCTTCTTCGAGTAGCGGTCGGAGAGGAACCCAACTGGGAGGGAGCCCCAGCCGTAGAAGAGGAAGACGAGGGAGGCGAGGAGACCGATGGTCTCGTAGTTGCCCAGCTCCCCCTTCAGCAGCGGGATGAGCGCGGGGAGCAGGACCAGGTAGGCGTGCATGATGCCGTGGGACCCGGCGATGGCGTAGATACCCGCTTCAGACCTACTCACGGTGTCGTCAGCCCCTATGCTCCCTATTTGGGGAGCCCTTCCCCTATATATCCTTAATCTAACCCTCGCAAAGAGGCGCGCGGCAAGGCGCGAGGCTTGCCAAGAACATGAACCTGAAAGCCGCTCCCGCGTCCCTCCGGGCGAACCGGCTTATATACAAGCCGCCCGAGGAGGCGCCGCCAAATTATTTAGCCTCTTGGGGAGATAGTTGAGCGGAGGGACGGCCGTGTCCGCGAAGCTGAGAAAGCAGGCGCTCCAACTCCTCGCCGAGCAGCCCCTCACCCTGAAGGAGCTCGCGAAGAAGATGGGCCTCAAGGAGAAGAGGGCCTTCAGAATCCTCAGATCCCTCTTCGAGAAGGGGCAGATCAAGTCGTTCAAGGATCAGGACAACGTTCGACGCTACATGCCGGTCGACGCGGGCGCCTGAGCGCGTCAGAGCGACCCCCGTCGGCCAAACCACTTATACGACGATGGAAATTATGTCGCCCGAATTACAGTAGGTATAGGGCGCGGTCGGTCCGGGTTAGGAGTTCGAAGCCGTCCGCGGTCACGAGGACCGTGTCCTCGATCTGGACGCCGCCCCAGCCCAGCTCAAGGTAGGGGACGTCGATGTTGATGACCATCCCCTCCACCAGCTCCCGCTCGCTCTCCTTCTCGATCCAGGGCTGCTCGTTGCACTCGACGCCGACGCCGTGACCGAAGGAAAGGCTGAGAGGTTTCAGCCCCGCCGCCTCAAGCTCCTTCGCCGCGGCGGCGTAGACCTCGGAGACCCGGGCCCCCGGCCTCACGGAGTCGAGGGCCGCGTCCTGGGCGCTCAGGACGGCCTCCCCCCTCTTCGCCAGGGGTGGGCGTGGCCGACCTATGACGGCGGTCCTGGAGATGTTGGAGTGGTAGTGGAGCCAGGTGCAGCCGAGGGTCATCCGTATCACGTCGCCGCGGCGGGCCTCGGAGACGGAGGGGATGGGGTGGGGGAAGGCGCTCCTCTCCCGGAACCCGATGAGGCTCTGGGTCACCCGGCCGCCGTCGTAGGCCACGGAGTACCCGAACATCCCCGCGAGGTCCACCTCCATGATCCGGGACCGGACGATCTCCAGGGCGTCCTCCATCGACTTCTCCGTGATCTCCGTCGCCCGCCTGATCCGCTCAACCTCCTCCTCGGTCTTGACGAGCCTGATCTCCCGCAGCAGGTCTGCCCCCTCGACGACTTTCGCGTCGGGCAGCCTCCGCCGGATCATCTCGAACAGCCTCGCCGGGACGCCGGAGGTGTCGAGAGCGAGAACGCCTCCGGCCAGCCCCCGGTCCTCCAATGCCTTCACGAGAGCCGAGACGGCGTCAACCTCGGGCACCGCGGTCTTGTAGAGGTTGATGAGCCTCTGGGTCTGCTCCGGAACCTCGTCGGACTGCGCGATCTCAACGCTGTGGGCGCCGTAGAAGCGCACATCGCCCATCCATGTCTCACTGTCGACGATGAGGTCCGCCTCATCCAGGGGCGCGACGACGGCCGGGTCGCCGTCCGCGGGCAGGAGGGCGAACGCCTGGGTGCCGCAGCGGAGCTCCTGCCCCAGGCTCCAGTAGTCGGAGAGGTAATAGACGTTCTCGGGGGATGAGGCGATGAGGACATCTGCGCCTCGGTCCGCCATGATCTGGTAGGCTCGCTCCCTGTTTAGCGGCATCTCTGAACGGTGTAGAATCTATGCGTTCTATTTTTAAGACGATTGGACGCGGGGGAGGCAGGGAGGTGGGTGACTGCCCTCCCTCAAGGGAGGTCCCCTGATGGTTATAGTCAAACCTTCGGCACGGTCCTCTTTGCTCCCGTTTACGGGGGTCTGCACCTCAAAACGCTTTTAACGGCTGCGCCCTGTGTTATACGGGTTCCAGATTGGCTTCTTCCAATGAAAAACGGAGAGAGGTTGAAGACGAGAGGGAGGGTAGGCGTCCGTCGGGCTCGGCCTTGAGGGTGGACTACCACTGCCACATATCGATGATGGAGTACGCCGACCCGGAGCACCCGACGGTGGTCTCAGTGTCGAGGGAGGAGTTCCTCGCCGACCTCGACGCGGCGGGGTTCGACATGGCGGTGGTCCTCTCAGATTCGAGGACGACGCCCGAGATGGTCTCCACCTTCGTCAGTCAGGCGCCGGACCGGTTCATCGGCTTCGGCTACGTAAACCCCCTTCGGCGGGACGCGCCCGAGAGTGTCCTGAGGCAGAGGCATGAGCTCGGCCTCTTCGGCCTCAAGCTCTACCCGACCGTCGACGGGTACCGGGCAGACGACCCCAGGGCGTTCAGGGTCTACGAGGCCGCCGTCGGCATCGACATGCCCGTGCTCTTCCATCAGGCGGGGATGCCGGAGCCCCACGACCTGCTCAGGCATACGGACCCGGAGCAGATCGATGTCGTCGCGAGCTGCTTCCCCCGGCTCCGCATCGTGCTGGCGCATCTGGGGTATCCGCGGGTCGAGGAGACCCTCTACGTGGCGCGGAAGCACAGGAACGTCTGGTGCGACCTGAGCTGGCCCTACGGCGACATCAACCACCCCAGCTACCGGTACCTCCTCTGGCGGGACCTCCTCGTCGCCCTCAACCTCGGCGTCCTCGGCCGCATCGTCTTCGGCACAGACTACCCCGGCGTCCGCCAGAAACCCTACGTCGAGCTACTGATGTCGGTGAACAGGTACGCCGCCCACCCGGACCTGCGGATACCCGAGGACCGGCTCGCGGCCATCCTCGGAGAGAACGCGAGGCCCCTTCTCCCCGAAAAGCGGTGACCCGACGCCCATCTCCTCCCTATTTCCTACGTGGCCACGGGAGACGCCCTAAGCTGCGGCCAAGTTTTGGAGCAGAAGCGCCAGGCCGTTTGTGATGGCGTGGCCGAGCACGCATCCGGCGACGTTCCTCGACCTGAGGAACACCAGCCCGTTCAGGAGGGCGAGGAGGAAGACCGGGATCAGGAGGAGGGGGAGCCCCGCCGAGACGTGGTGATGATGGACGGAGACGAAGAGGAGGGACTGCGCGAGGTTCAGGGCGAGGTTGAAGCGGGAAAGGGGGCGGTCCCGCCGGGCGAAGACGCCGAGGAAGAAGCCCCGGTAGGAGACCTCCTCGTACAGGGGGGACCAGATGACGTCTATCAGGATCACGCCGATCCCGAGGGGCGCGACCGGCCTCCGGCCCAAGTAGTGGAGGAAGACGGGGTAGAAGGCGGCCTCCACGAGCAGCCCCGCGCCGACCCCGAGCGCCAGGGAGAGGCCCAGGCGGTCTGCGGTCAGCCCGATCCGGGATAGACGCTCCCCGCGGAGCTTAATGAAGAGGAGGGGCAGGAGGATCAGCGGATAGAACGTCCCGTTGAGCCATAGGGCAATGAACACCAGAAGCGCGAGGACGGATCGGGTTCGTCCTTCAGACCCGGCGGTCATCCTCCCCCTTCCTTCATGGGCTTGAGATGATCGATCAAGGGCTCATCAACCTGCACATCAGCAGCGTAAATGTAATAGTTTATCGGCTGATGAGTCCGACCTGAAAAAAGGGGAAAAAGGGCGGTGGTGGGTTCGGGAGAGGGGTCAGCCCGTCCGCTTCAGCACCCTTCCGGGCGTGGCGCCGGTGTGCTTGCCCTTCTCCACGACGGCGGTGCCGTTGACGAAGACGTATTCGATGCCCTTCGGGTACCGTCTGGGCTCCAGCTCGTCGCCGAGGACCTTTAGGCCGGGCAGGTCCATGAGGACGATGTCGGCGTAGCTGCCCTCGGTGAGGACGCCGCGGCCCTCCAGGTTGTGGACCTTGGCGGGCATGGTCGCCGTCTTCTGCACCGCCTCCTCAAGGGTGAAGAGACTGCCGTCGCGGACGTACTTGATGTAGAAGAGGGGGTAGGCGCTGAAGGTGTTGATGCCCGGGATGCTGTAGGGCGGGTTCTTGGCCTGGAACTTGTCATCAACGACGGAGGTGTCGAGGCCGACCATGCCGGCGGGGTGGGTGTAGTACTGGTCGTAGCAGGGCTTCGGGGTGAGCTGGGAGGTGACGCCTCGGGCGTCGGGGTCCTCGGCGATGATGTCGAACCAGGTGTCCCACGGGTCGGTGCCCCGCTCCTTCGCGATCTCGGCGATGGACTTCCCGTCGATCCCGGGGACCTTGCTCTTCACGACGAAGATGTTCTCCGCCCACCGGGGGTTGGTGTTCGGGTTGTAGAGGACCCTGATGAACCACTTGCCCCGGCGGATGGCGTCCTTCACCTCCTCCCGGAAGTCCTTCACCTTCAGCCACCTGCCGAGGGCCTCCCGGCCGCCCAGCTCCCGGAGCCAGGGCGCCAAGAGGCTGCAGAGGTAGGGCATGACGGCGAAGCCTCCCCGGGTCAGCTGGGGGATGGCGTCCCATGTGATGTCCAGCTCGTCCTTCTTCTCCCGGGTGATCATGTCGATGGTGACCTTGAGGTTGGCCGCCTCCAGCTCATCCGGCGGCGGCGGGTAGATCTGCCAGCCGGTGGAGAGGTGGGCGAAGTGGAGGCGGACGCCGGTCTTCTTGTGGACGTCGATGCACTCCATGAGGGCGGTGATCTTCTCGTTGGGGATGTGGCCGGCGGCGATGCCCCGCCTGCGGCCGGTGCGCCTCCAGTGGGGGCAGTAGATGCCGTTGTACCTCTTGAGCACCTTGACGCCGTCGATGATCTCCTCGTGGGCGGCGAAGACGTCGGGGTCGTAGTCGAGGCCGGCGCTCATGCCGATGCAGCCCTCGTCCATGGCCTCGGCGATGAGCTCCCTCATCTGCTTCAGCTCCTCGTCCTTGGCGTGGCGCTTGTAGTCGAGGCCCATCACCTTGGTGCGGATGGTGCCGTGGCCCACCAGGGGCGCGTAGTTCATCGATATCCCGACCTCCTCGACCTTCTTGAAGAAGCCCGCCATGGTCTCCCAGTCGAGGGTCCAGCCGAACAGCTCCTTCATCCACTCGTTCACCTGGTCCAGGGGGTAGTAGGGCTTGTTGGGGTAGAACTTGTAGGGGTCCAGCTCCACCAGCCGGTCCATCAGCAGCCATGGCACCCTGACGTGCTCGCCGAGGGGGGCCGGGCTGCCGCCGCACTGGCCGCCGACGAAGGTGGTCACCCCCTGCATCACGTAGCTCTGGCACTTCGGGTACCAGAGCAGCGTCCAGTCGGCGTGGCTGTGGGCGTCCACGAAGCCGGGGAGCGCCGTCAGCCCCTCGGCGTCCACGACCTTCTTGGCGTCGCCCTTCACGTCGCCAAGGGCCGCCACCTTGTCTCCCACGACTCCGATGGAGCCCTTGTAGGCCTCTCTGCCTGTCCCTTCGACGATCGTGGCGTTCTCTATCAGAACGTCGAACTCATCCATCCAGAATCTCCGAGGAAATAGGCGCCCTCTCCCCATTTAACGCTGACGGGGCGCGAGCGCGGAGCGTCGCCTTCTGTATCTGTCGTTCTTCCAGACGTCGGCGGTGTCGCTGTAGATGCCCGACTCCCAGTAGCCGAGGCGCCTCTCCGCCGTGAAGGCGATCCGGGTCAGCCACATGGGGCTCTTGTACGCGTACTTGCTCGGCACCACCAGCCTCACGGGGCCGCCCAGCGGCCCGGGCAGGTCCTCGCCGTTCAGCCCGTGGGCCAGGATCACGTCGTCCCCCGTCAGCTCCTCCAGGGGGAGGGAGGTGGTGTATCCGTCGGCGCACTCGAACCAGGCGTATCTGGCCGATGGCTTTGGCCGCGCCCTCTCCACAAGCGCCCTGAAGGGGACGCCCCGCCACCGGCAGTCGAGGACGCTCCACCCCTCGACGCAGTGGAAGTCGCTGACCGACTCCGTCTGCGGCAGCTCCATGAACGCCTCCCAGTCGAGGGTGAAGGGGTTCTCCACCTCGCCGTCCACCGTCAGCCTCCACTCCTCCCTGCTGATCTCGGGGAGCTCCTCTGTGATGCCCGGGTGATCGATGCCCCAGCGGAGGATCGCCTCGATGGGCTTCTGCCCCGGCGGCAGCCTGCGGCTCGTCTTCCCTCGGGACAAGGCTCTCAGTAACTCCCCGCGCCCCTCTGGGCAATAAAGATGGCGCCGCGAAAGAGGCATATACCGCCTTCATCAACCATAAACCGTGAGCCTGGAGGAGTACCGGGCCAGACGGGACTTCACG
>Ga0180300_10001633_pt1 | contig 10424 bp, 7 predicted proteins | sample GuaBasSediGuay15_FD_121798 | JGI IMG/M metagenome (GOLD analysis project Ga0180300, IMG submission 121798) | Subseafloor sediment microbial communities from Guaymas Basin, Gulf of California, Mexico - Guay15, Core 4569-2, 21-24 cm | ecosystem: Environmental > Aquatic > Marine > Hydrothermal... | reverse complement strand
CTGTCCAAGATTCCCCATCCGAAACTGTTGATCTACGACAGCGGCTCGCCCTATCTGGATGTCTACTACGAGCTTCGCGACCTCCTGACGAACTGCAAATCGGTTCTTCTGCCTCCCAGCGACCACCGCCATTTCAGCCCCCTGGAGGAGCCGGAACTGATCGTAGAGCATATCAAAGCATTTCTGAGCTCAGATGAGACACTGGAGGACAAGGGGGAATGACCAACAGTATCTTGGTAACTGGCACCTCCACCGGCTTGGGATTGGAGACAGCCGTATATCTGGCAGAGCGAGGCTTTGAGGTTTACGCATCCATGCGGGATCTGGAGCGGCGTAGCGCCCTGGACGATGCAGCCGCCCGCCGTGGTGTGGAACTCCAGCTCCTTCAACTCGATATAACCGATAAGGTCAGCATTGACAGAGCTGTCCAGACGGTCGTCGAGCGGTCGGGAGGGATTTATGGCTTGGTGAATAACGCCGGTATTGGCCTGCGTGGCTACTTCGAGGACCTGTCCGAAGAGGAGATCCGCCGCGTTTTCGAGGTCAACGTCTTTGGAACGATGGCGGTAACGCGGGCCGTGTTGCCTCACATGCGTGCGGCGCGGCGGGGCCGTATTGTGATCATTACCTCGGTTGGAGGATTGATCGGTTCTCTTGCTGTCAGTGCCTATTGCGCGTCTAAGTTCGCCCAAGAAGGATTTGGTGAGTCGTTGGCTCAGGAAGTCGTGCCCTTTGGGATTTACGTTAGTCTGGTGGAGCCGGCCATCATCAAGACGGAGCGATGGGGCGCTAAGCGAGGCATTGCCAAAGGGGCTCTGGATCCTGAGAGTCCATATTATGCTTGGTTCTGGGCATCGGAGCGGCTGGCCGACCGACTGGTGGAGACCTCTCCGACGAAGCCTGTGGACGTGGCGAGAGCCGTGTACAGGGCTCTGACGGCTCGACATCCTAGACTGCGGTACATGGTGGGACGCCGAGCGGGCCTGGTGGTTGCCCTACGGCGCTACCTACCCGGCGAGCTTTTTGAGCGGCTGTACTTCGGCGAAGCGGTGCGACGGGTGACCAGCACCAAGCAGCGATTGGAGTGAGTGTTATGGCAAAGTTTCTATTTACAGTATGGCCATTCACCGGCCATATTCTCCCTTGCGTCGCCATCGCGCATGCCCTGCGTGAACGCGGGCATGAGATTGCATTCTACACAGGTGCTCGGGTCAGTAGGTTTGTGGAGGATGAGGGATTTAAACGTTTTCCATTCAGGCATGTTGACGAGGAGCAGGTCTATCGCATAATGTTCTCCCGGGAACAGAATCCCTTGCGGTGGACAGGTATTCTTCGATTCAATGCCACACTGCACAAGTGGCTTCTCGAGACTGTGCCGCAGCAGGCCAAAGACCTGGAGGCAGTGCTCACCGGCTGGCGACCGGATGTGGTGGTATGCGACCCGACAATGTGGAGTCCCATCCTCATCTTCCATGAGGCATGGGGTGTACCCGTAGCCATTGCCTCGTTTATGCTTGGCTGTATGATACCAGGCCCGGATATACCACCTTTCGGCTTAGGGTTGCCGAGGCCCCGTAATTGGTACACACGGTTGCTGGCACGCCTAGCGAAGTTGGGGATGGATGTGTTCGCGGTAAACATTCGCCGCACGGCGAACATGCTGCGCAGAGGTTATGGCTTGGAGCCTTTGTCTGTCCCCATTGTCGAGTTCATGGGTAGAATGCCTCTCTATATGGTTCCCAGTGTGCCAGAACTCGACTATTGGCGTAGTGACTTGCCGGCCTCGGTGCATTATATAGGCCACTGCCTGCCGAACAGTTCACCTCAAGGATCATCGTCGAGTTGGCTGGACGAGCTGCCCCAGGATCAGCCGTGGGTGTATGTCACAGAGGGCACGGTCCGCATGGGAGATCCATTCCTTCTGCGAGCGGCAGCGCGTGGTTTGGCTAACTTGCCCATGCAGGTGATCATGACAACTGGTGGAGATAGAGATCCTGCTCAATTGAATCTGGGACCGGTCGCGCCAAATGTCCATATCGTACGTTTTGTGTCCTACAGCGAACTTTTACCTCGTACAGATGTGGTGGTCAGCACAGGTGGAGGCGGCACTGTGTTGGGAGCGCTGAATGCTGGGGTGCCACAGGTCATCGTCCCAACCGAGTGGGACAAACCTGAGAATGCGCGGCGTGTGGCGGAGGTGGGAGCAGGTTTACGTCTCACACCGCGGCAAGTTACACCCAGACGACTGCGTGAGAGTGTGGAGCGTGTACTAGCCGATTCCTCCTTCCGCGAGAATGCGCAACGCCTGGCCGTCAGCCTTGCCCGCCTCGGAGGGGCGGTACGAGCAGCCGAGTTGCTCGAAGAATTGAGTACCCATGCCTGGTAGAGTCATGCGCATCCTGATCACAGGTTCCACCGGACTTCTCGGCAGCACGTTGCATCGAACAGCTCCACCAGACGTTATGCTTTTCGGCATATACTTATCAGGTCGTCCGCTAGGTCAGTCACTGCCCGGCGCAATCCGGGCAGCCGATATCCGTAAACGAGAGCAGATTGAGGATGTCTTTGCCTGGGCACGGCCTGATGTGGTCATCCACACCGCTGGAGTGGGCAGTGTGGACTTTGCTGAGAAAAATCGTTCGGAAGCGTATATCTCGAACGTTGTGGGCACCAAAATAGTTGGACAGGCCGCGCGCCGATATGGCGCCAGATTCATTTATGTTTCCTCCAATGCGGTCTTCGATGGGGAGCACCCCCCTTACGCCGAGGACGATCCAGTCAACCCAATCAATTATTATGGAGAATTGAAAGTCGAAGCCGAGGAATGGGTGAAGAGCAGTGGATTGTCCTACACCATCGTTCGTCCTATACTAATGTATGGTTGGCCCTTTCCGGGTGGGCGTGGCAATTTGGTAACGTGGTGCATAGACTCCCTGGAGAAAGGTAAATCCATCAAGGTGGTAGACAATGTCTTCAGCAAGCCGCTTCTGGTGACAGCTTGCGCTGAGGCCATATGGACGATCGTCGGCCGGGAATGCAACGGTGTGTATCATGTTGCTGGCGCCGATCATCTATCTCTATATGAGTTCTTGCGGCTGGTAGCCAAGGTGTTTGAGTTAAATGCTGATCTTATTGAACCGGTGCCAGATTCTTACTTTTCTTCCCAGTTGGCACCACGTCCAAAGGATACGTCTTTCTCGACAGAGAAGATGGAGAGGGAGTTGGAATTGAAACCCGTCAAAGTGCTGGATGGCCTTAGATACATGAAAGCTACTCGCCCAAATAACTTAAACGATGTTAGAGGTGACAGATGAGATATCGAAAACCTCTTGCTTTCGCAGTGAAAGTATTGGCCAGTATTGTGGTCGTTGTCTTGTTTGTGGGAGCAACACAGATGGTGGGATATGGGCAGACGACTTCTGGACTGCCTCTACTGCCCCACAATTTCGTTCAGGCTGCCCCACAAGGGTTTGGAGACCGGCAGAACAGTTGGGCTTGGTCTATGATCTGGTGGCGAGGCAAGCTGTATGTTGGCACGAACCGAAACTGGATGTGTGTGCAAGCAGCAATGAACGCCTACGCTTTCCCAGGGATGCCCTATCCACCCAATGACCCGGATTTGCCCTGCCCACCACAATGGGAAGATCTGGAGCTACAGGCGGAGATCTGGCGCTGGACACCGGAAACCGATACGTGGGAGCGAGTTTATCAATCTCCCAATGACATAGAGATTCCCGATCATCCGGGAAAATACGTGGCACGCGATATCGGTTATCGCTATATGAGGGTGTTCACTGAACCAGACGGCACAGAAGCCCTGTATGTGACCGGGGTGAGCGCCAGGAGCTATATCAAAGGGATTCCGCCGCCGCGCATCCTTCGTTCGACAGATGGGGTCAACTTTGAACCCATCCCTCAAGATCCAGGGACGTTCCTCGGCGACCTGGATACCATTGATGGGATTGACATGAACGGCTTTCGCACGTTGAAGACCTACAAAGGCCGGCTATACACTACCGTCGGTCGCATATACGGTAATGGTATATTATTAGAGGCTGAGGACCCGGCTGGCGGGAACGACAACTTTCGCCAGGTTTCTCCCCCTGGCATGACAATCTTTGAGGTAGAACCATACAATGGATTTCTCTACATTGGAACGACCGACCTGTACAATGGGTACTCTATCCTGAAGACGGATGCGACCGGCGAGCCACCCTACTCCTTCACTCCAGTGGTTACTAACGGCGGCTATCGGAAACCACGGCCCAGCGGATCGGTGCTCAGCATGTTTGTTTTCAAGGATAGGCTCTACGTAGGTACCGATCGACCTGCCGAGTTGATCCGTATCAACCCCGATGATACCTGGGACCTCATCATCGGCACACCACGCGATACTCCGGATGGCCGTAAGGAGCCATTGAGCGGCATGGGCGATGGCTTTGGTAATTGGCTCAATTGGCATATATGGCGCATGGGAGAGTACAACGGTTGGCTTTATGTGGGAACTTATGATGGAAGCACGACATTTCATACTATTTCATGGTTGGAGCCAATACTTAGGCCCTATATGGGCTTTGATCTATACGCATCTCAGGACGGCGTGCATTTTACTAAGATTACAACCACCGGATTTGATCATATGTTTGACTGCGGTGTGCGCACCCTGGAAAGCACGCCGTACGGCCTTTTCTTGGGTACAGCCAACCCTTACTATGGCTTACGGATCTGGCGTGGAGTGCCAGGGGAAGTATATCACACCTACTTGCCTTTGGTGAATGTCTCTGCCAGCGAGACTACCCCGACAGGGCTGACGCGGTGACAGGGTGACACGGAGATATGGATAAACCCTACCTGTCTCTGATACAGGATGTCCATTTTGATCCCATCTTTATACTGGGAGATCATCGCTCAGGAACGACCCTATTGTACAAGCTATTGACGGCAACGGGGAGCTTCAACTTCGTCAGTGCCTATCACGTCATCAGGTACAACGAGATCCTGTTCAATCATATCAAGCAGAGAGAGGATGAGGCTCGACAGGCGCTGGACGAGCTCTTTAGATCGCTGGGTTTGAGAGACCGCATCGTTGACGGAGTGGCAGTGACCCCCGACCTACCAGAGGAGTATGGTTTCATCCTGCCGAACGCCGGCTATCGGCCTCAACTTAGTCCCAGCAACCTGCCTGGCTTCATTGAACTGTGCAAGAAGGTGCAGTTCGTGTCAGCTTCAGACAGGCCGCTGTTGCTGAAGAATCCATGGGACTACCTGAACTTCGTATATGTTAAGAGCGCATTTCCAGAAGCCAGATTCATTTTTATTCACAGGCATCCAATCCACGTCATCAATTCCCAGTTGCGTGCGACCCGCTCCCTGCTGAGTACTAGGAACGCCTACGTGGCCCTCATCGCCCGATGGTATGCCCAGCTTTTCCGGAGGCCGGCGCAGCTTTTCGCCATGCGTTTGTTGTTTTCGTCGCACTTCGACTTGGGGCTGCGGATAGCTACCCGACACGTCGCGCGAGCGACCACCTATTTCTTGCAGCATGTTGGCTCCTTACCAGAGACAGATTATGTCTCTGTCAGGTATGAGGACTTATGCAATGATCCAGAAGCAAATGTGGCCAGGATCTTGGAATTCCTCGACTTGAAGCCGATGGCTTCCATGGCGTACGATACCTTAATCAGGCCTCGGCCAGTTGACTTGTTGCCGGAAGTCGCCCGAAAGCGTCACAAAATCCTACAGAGATTAGAGCCCTATTGTGTTTATCATAGCTATCACGCATGAAATTGAGTTCCTTGGCGCATTGGTCCAGCGTGCTCACGTGCCTGACTGTGGTGCGTGTGCGAGGGTTGCCCGTCATGATGGTGAGCAACCCAGGCACAGGAAACGGAACGTGCTGTCCATAGTCTTGGCCATTGTGTTGTGTTCCTCTCTTTGTATTGTATCACCAGTGCGGGCTCATCAGCCGCATGATCCAGTTGTAGCCATAGCGGTTTCCCCAGCCTACGCGGTAGATCAGACTATCTTCTTGGCCACAGGGCTAACCACGGTGACCCTTGGTGTTCATGCTGTTCTGAAGTCATCAGACGGAGGGATTAGCTGGACGGTCGTCTCAGACCTACCCAGCTATCCGGTGAGCACGTTGGTTATTTCGCCAGATTATGCCCAAGACGGAACGGTTTTTACAGCGACCCTCGGCGGGGGGCTGTATCGGACAACAGATGGGGGTGAGTCGTGGGTGCCTGTGGGTGAACAGATAGGCCAATTCGTGACAGGTCTTGCGCTGTCTCCCAACTATGGCAGGGATGGCACCCTGTTTGCCGTCAACGCGGAGGATAACGTGTTCAAATCCACCGACAGAGGGCTATCTTGGACACAGGTCCAGTCGCCACAGGCGTTGGACGCTAACATTTCCGTAATCGCGCTTTCGCCCAACTATGAAGTGGATCAGACCCTGTTATTGGGCACCACTGGCGATGGCGTGTTCAAGACGACAGACGATGGCCAGTCTTGGATTCCACTCAGCCAAGGGCTGCCTAGCTCTGATATCACGGCATTGGTGTTTTCCCCTTTATATGCGTCCGATAAGACCATCCTGGCTGCAACGTTCGGTGATGGCATATTCGTCTCAGAAGACGGCGGCACGACGTGGAATCCCAGCAACAATGGTATCTCCGATCTGGAAGTCACCACGATTGCCCTATCTCCCTATTTTGAAGATGATTCCACTGTCTTCGTTGCATCGGCGACTGAGGGGGTCTTCAAATCAACTGATGGCGGGCGTTCTTGGTTCAAAACGGGCGAGGTGAAACGACCACTCTCCGCGCAGACCAAGGTGCACTTCCAAGCTTTGGCCATAGCCATTGATCATACGAGCGACCTTGTGATCTTTCTCGCAATGTTTGAAGGTCTCTGGGAGTCTGCCGATGGTGGGACGACCTGGCAGTACATTGAGCTCTTACCGACGTACCTGGTCCGTTCGTTAGCCATGTCGCCTAACTACGGGGAGGACCAGACCCTATTTGCTGCAACGTACGGTGGTGGCATCCTGTGGTCAGATGATGGTGGTCACACGTGGGAGTTCCGGAACACCGGACTGATTAACTCGTACCCGGACCCTACGGCCTTTTCGCCTGATTATCCAACGGATGGAACTCTTTTTTGTGGTACAGTATGGGGGTTGCAGAAGTCTGTTGACGGGGGTGCACATTGGCAGACGATGACTATGCTCGGCGTGCCGACATTCCCTAGAACGTTCGCCCTTTCTCCAGCGTTTAGCTCCGATCAGATGGTTTTCATCGGCACGGACAACAACGAGACGCCCAACCCCAGATATGTGCTCTATGGAGAGGAGTACATCAGCACCCACGGCTTCTTCATATCTACGGATGGGGGAGATACATGGGCGCCGACAGAGTTGAATGGGGTACCGATACACTCCGTTGCAGTGTCGCCTGCTTTTGCATCGGACCGAACGGTATTCGCATCAAGTCTGTGGACGGGGTTGTACAAATCCGCCGATGGTGGGACAACCTGGACTTCTCTTCAGGTGACCACGGAAGAGCCCGGTGTATTCAGCATGGTGCTTTCCCCTGTTTATGATGAAGATCAGACGCTGTTTGCCAGCACCGTTCACTCCGGTGTTTTCAAGTCAATGGATGGGGGAACGTCCTGGGTCAGAGTCCCGGGCTCAGAACAAATGACAGTACTCGACATCGTCCTGTCACCCGCTTACGCGGTGGATCGGACTTTGTTTGTGGCCACGATGCAGAGCGGACTCCTTAAGTCCGAAGATGGTGGTAATTCGTTGGCGTCTACGGCACTGCCTGGGAACTACGTCACATCGGTTGCTGTTTCGCCAGCATATGCGATGGATGAAACAGTGTTTGCCGCAACCTACCAGGGCATTTACAAGTCGGAGGACGGGGGACTAAGCTGGACTCGTGTCTCAACCTTTGCCAGATACGAGCAGGACCGGTGGACAAGTTTCGACTACACAGGGGACTGGCATCTGCTCAAAACACCATTGGCTAGCAGCAGCTATATTGTCTGGTCCAACTCACCAGGTAGTGTTGCATTCCACTTCGTTGGCTCTGGTATCCGTTGGATTGGTGGGAGAGGGCCAAGGCACGGGATCGCTGAAATCCATTTGGATGGCGTTGCTCAGGGCATTATTGACCTGTATGCGCCTGAGGCCCTTCTCCAGCAGGTGCTTTGGGAGAGGTACGGGCTTTCCTATCGCGAACATACGCTTACGGTTACAGTCACAGGATCATCGAACCCACTTTCCGAAGATAGTATTGTGACCATTGATGCCTTCGATGTCTCACTTGTCGAGAGTAAATACAAACTATACTTACCTGTCCTATATCGGTAGCCCCACCGCTGGGCATTGGCGCTATATTTCCCCCTTTTCGGTGATAGTACTGTTTATGCTGGCGGTATTATCAGTTGCTTGTGCCCAGGTAGAGCCCTTACGGGTTCAAGAAGCTGTGGGGGAAAAGCTTGTTGAGGAGCCAAAGTCTCCTGTCGTGAGCATCACGACCATCAAGGAGAAAGGCGGCCGGCTGGACTGGTCCCATAAACTAAACCTGATCGCTCTCGATCGCAGGGGGGAGGATGGATACTATGATGTGTACATCATGTCGCCTGATGGATCCGACGAGACGTGCCTGACCTGTGACAGGCCTGGGCTGCCAACTGGACACATGGGAAATCCCGCCTGGCATCCCTCCGGCGATTACATCGTGTTCCAGGCGGAGAAGCCGACTCACGGCGGGAGGTCCACCAAAGCGCTGCCAGGCTATGGGATTGACAACGATCTCTGGCTCATTACGCGCGATGGCAAGCACTATTACCAGTTGACGGATACGCCACCGGAAATGGGCGTGCTCCATCCCCACTTTGCCCACGATGGTTCAAAGCTGCTGTGGGCGGAAAAAGTTGGAGAGGGCGGGGAGTACGGGGTATGGGCCCTCAAGGTCGCTGACTTCGTCGTTGATGAAAGCGGCCCTCATCTGGCGAACGTCCAGACCTATCAGCCCGGCGGCAAGGTGTTCCATGAGGGTCATGGTTTCTCACCAGATGATACGAAGATCATTTTCTCCGGGAACCTGGAACCCGGTCAGCGCGAGTTCGGCATAGATATCTACACCCTGGACCTCAAAACCCAGGAATTGGAACGGTTGACAACCACCCTTGACCAGTGGGATGAGCACGCTCACTACTCGCCCAGCGGGAACAAAATCGTCTGGATGTCTACCATGGGATGTAAGTGCAATCCGTCCCGCTCATTGGACCTAAGGGCCGACTACTGGTTGATGAACGCCGATGGCTCAGGCAAAACGCGCCTCACTTACTTCAACGAGCCCGGCCACGCAGAGTACACGGGTGAACGCATCGTTGCTGCCGATAGCTCCTGGAGCCCTGATGGGATGAGGTTAGCCGCGCTATTGATTATTTTGGACGGTGGCTTGAGGGATTTGTTCGGATTTGCCAGCCTTGGGGGAAGAATCGTCATCATCGCCTTCGATGCCCCTCAGTAGGTCATTTAAGCCTATCCGGCAAGTCTCGCTGCTCCCGTTGGACCTTAGTCCAACGGCGGACAAGGTCCGCCTTGAGCGGTTTTCCGGATAGGTTCTTAGAACAGGAGCGTCAAATGAGTAAAATAGGGGCAGGATCTATCGAACAGCGATACGACGAGCCGATGCACCGCCCCCTGACCAGGGAGTACTACGGCTATAGTGATTTCTTCAACTTCGGGTACTGGCTCGGAGATACCAACACTCAGAAAGAAGCGTGTGAGAACCTGATGGAGAAGCTCCTGGCCTTTATTCCCGAGAAGAAGGGAACCATCCTCGATGTGGCCTGTGGGCTGGGCGCAACGACCCGGCACCTCCTGAGATACTACCAGACCACAGACGTGATCGGGACAAACATCGCCCATGCGCAATTGAAGACGGGTAGGGTGAATGCTCCTGGGTGCGCGTTTGTCGTTATGGATGCCGTGAACCTGGGATTTGGCGACTGCTCCTTTGACAACGCAATCTGTGTGGAGGCTGCTTTCCACTTCGACACCAGAGAACGGTTTCTTAAGGAAGCTCATCGCGTGCTTAAACCCGGCGGCTGTTTGGTACTCTCCGACATGCTCTTCCCCCGATGGATGGGGAAATGGAATCCACGCCAGACGGAGAAGAACTACGTACGAGGTCTAGAGGAGTACAGAGCTATCTACTTGCGAGCGGGATTTCAGAGCGTTGAGATCGTTGATGCGACGAATGAATGCTGGCGCGGACTTCGCCGACATCTAGGGACCTGGTTATGGAAGAAATTCCTGGGAGGAGAAATCGGCATACGGACCTTTGGAAGGGGTGTGTTGCAGCTCTTGGTGGGTTCCATGACAATTAAACACTATCTCCTGGTGT
>Ga0180300_10001630_pt1 | contig 10438 bp, 8 predicted proteins | sample GuaBasSediGuay15_FD_121798 | JGI IMG/M metagenome (GOLD analysis project Ga0180300, IMG submission 121798) | Subseafloor sediment microbial communities from Guaymas Basin, Gulf of California, Mexico - Guay15, Core 4569-2, 21-24 cm | ecosystem: Environmental > Aquatic > Marine > Hydrothermal... | reverse complement strand
TTCCTAAAGGTCGAGCCCTATGAGAGAAGCGTATGGGTGGGATGCTCCGATGAGATCGGCAGGGCCTTCGCCCTGGAGGACGATCCACAGCCCGAGCTGGAATACTACAAGGACGACATCTACCCCATACTGATGAAGTATCTACCCTGCTTCAGGGATCTGAGACCCGTGAATATGTGGGCTGGCCAATATGCTGTCAACTCCTTCGATGGAAATCCCATCGTCGAGTCGATTCCAGGCCTCATCTACGTCGGAGCCGCCAGCGGCAGCGGCATAATGAAGAGCGACGCCCTTGGACGCATAGTGGCGGCCCTATACGCCGGCAGGGAGGAGGCCGAGCTCTATGATGGAAGCCGCTTCAGGGTTTCGGACCTCAGCATCGAGAAGAGAAGGATTGAGCGAGAGCGCTTCGTCATTTAATCTCCCTAATCGATATTTATGAGTCATCAGGTAAGAATGGCAAGGCTGGAGAGGGAAAACAGCATATTTAAATCATCTTTTAATGAGGAAAATACGTGAGAGATATGGAGTATTTCAACAAAATACTTATATATTTTTAACAAATATTTCTAGGGGGATTCGATGGAGATAAAAATTTTATTTATAGGAGGAAAAACAGAATGGTTACAAGATCATGCAGAACCCTCCACAATTGTGGAGGGTACATGGTTTGACTCCGGTACACCTCATTTAGAATATGAATTTTATGAACATCTAGCTGTTCATAAGATTATCGAGAAAACTGTGAAAGCGGAGAAGGCAGGATATGATGCAGTTGTTATAGGATGCTTTTATGATCCTGGACTCTGGGAGGCGAGGGAGTTGGTGAGAATTCCCGTTGTTGGAGTATGCGAAGCTAGCCTTCATGTAGCGTCGATGTTAACTGCTGGTAAGTTCTCCATACTTGTGGGTAGAAGAAAGTGGATACCAAAGATGGCCGCTAATGTCAAGAAATATGGATTTGAATCTCGAATAGCCTCATGGAGGATATTAAATTTAAGTGTTCCAGATATGAGGGATAAGGAAAAAACGCAGAGGGCGATTCTAAGAGAGGCGAGAGCGGCGGTTGAGGAGGACTTAGCTGAGTGTGTCATCCTCGGCTGTACGGGTATGATCGGACAAGCAAAAAGGGCTCAGGAAGAGCTTGGAATCCCCGTCCTCGATCCAGTTTTAATGGGGTTGAAAATAGCCGAGTTAAGAGCGATACTATGGAAGAAATATAAAATATCTCACAGTAAGATTGGCGGCTACGAGGCGCCACCAAAAGAGGAGTTTGAATCAATATATAGAAGGGTATATGGAGAACTCACATAGTTTCGCAGTCTTTCCTAAACATGTTGAATATAAAACTGATAATGGAGCCAAGAGGTCCAAATAGAACTCCCATTTTGAATCCTTCAAATGTATTTATCATTAATAATTGAATAATGTTGCTCTCAGCTCCAGTAAACCAAATTAAATGCCCTAATAAAAATCCGGCAATTCCGGAGCTGAATAATCCAATATAACTGCCAGCTATAAGAGCTAATAATTTCCCCCCTCTTCTACTAAATATCAAACTAGCCACAGCCGAACCTATACCACAGGGCAAAAGAGCCTTATAGAAATCTTTGAATATATAAAAACCAATCAATGCCGCAAATAAAAAACTAATTAAAGAGTTAAATATACTTCCACTATCTAAATATAGAATATTTGGAGCGGCTTTTCCTATAAATAATATCAAGGCAATTAAAGAAGTAAAAAATATACTTGCCCATAAAATTCTCGATCCAGGTATCATCTCAGAAAGGCTTGTATTTAGTAGAAGATGTACCCTACTGAAATCTGAGACAACAATATGGTCTCCCTTAGGATTAATTTCTATTAATGGATCCTTATGACTTGTTTTAAATCTCCATAGCGGTGCTGGTCTTGGAAGATAGTACAGATATACCTCTCCTTTAGAATTCGACACTATCAAATATGGTCCAAAAGGGGAAAGATCCACTAATCTAATTGGGGTAGAAAAAGAAATAGTCCTTAACTTTTCTCTATTAACATCTATTATTGTAATGATTTCATTCATCTGATGAACAACTATCCATCTTCCATTATATGAAATATATACAGATTTAATAGGAAAATTTACCTCTAAATTAAAAATCATAGCTCCATTCTTAGATATTAAGTATATAAAGCCCTTCCCTTCTCCAGTGTTCCCTCCAGCTACAATATATTCATTGTCATATGAAATCGCTATCGACTCAATACTAGAGTTAGTTGCATAAGACCAGAGGGGTTTTCCTGCTCCCACCCTGAAAAGATGTATTTTACCATTAGATGAACCTACGGCAACGAATAATCCATCTGTTGAGAGATCTGCTACAATATCATCCGCTGGCTCAAAATATTTCCATACTATCTTTCCATCTTCAGATATTAGATAAACTTCATCTCTGTTAGATGCCAAAACATATACTAATGGAAAGGGACCGGTAGAAGAATAGATATCCTCTAGCTTACATGTGGAAAAATCCAATATCCATCTTGGTTTTACATGTTCCCCTTTAGGGGGAATTCGAGAAAATAGATATAATCTACAATCTTTATCTAAGGCAGCTAAAAAGGCTCCGTCACCAGATAACATGGTTGAAATTATTGAAATATTTCCTTGATAGGTCCATAAGGGGGATGTAGATCCTATTTTTATTAAGGAAATTGCTCCATCGATAGATCCCATTGCTATAAATCTTCCTGAAGAGGAAATGCTGAGACAAGTTATTTCTTTCTTTCCATTAAATGACCATGACTCCTTTTTTATTCGATAAGTGTATTTTGATGTGTAGAACCCAAGCAGTATATCTATCACAAGTATGATGATAATTAAATATATTAGATTATCTTTTCTCATAAACCTATGTAGAATAATGAGCGGTGAGATATAAATTCTATGGTTTTTCATTATAACGAAAATCTTTTAATAATTATAATATGGTTATTGAAATGGGGATTAAGTTGGCGGAGAAGGGAAAACTGATCATTGCGGGCATAGTTCTTCTCATAATTATAGTGGGTGTTGTCGCGCTTTGGCCAAGGCCGAAGCCCGCCGCCCCGACTGCCCCGACAGCACCTACGGCGCCGACGGTTAAGAAATATAGGGTTTTGAGAAGTACCTGGGCATGGCCGACATATATAGATCCAGCGGTAGGAACCGACTTCTCTTCCTCATCTGCGCAGATAAACCTCTACGATCCATTGATAAAGTTGGGACCTAATGGCGAGATTGTTCCATGGGTTGTAGTAAATTGGACGTATACCCCAGATGGTATGCAATGGACTCTTACTATAAGGAAGGGAATTAAGTTCCATGATGGCACGGAGTTAACAGCCGAAGATGTCGCCTTCTCCATAAACCGAGTGCTAAGAATGGGAACCGGCCCCGCATACATCTTCCTACCCTACGTTTATCCCAATGTTACTGCCATAAATGACTATACCATTAAGATATGGCTGAAAAGACCCTTTGGCCCTCTCATCAGCGCTTTGACGACAATCTATGTTTTAAATAAGGATCTTGTGATGGAGCATATCAAGAAGCCTGGAGAATACGGTGAGTGGGGCGACTATGGTAAAGAGTGGCTTCTAACACATGATGCCGGTTCCGGCCCCTATAAGGTCAAGTCCTTCATATTAGAGGAGAAGCTCGTCATGGAGAAGTTCGAGGACTACTGGGCTGGATTCGTCGATAAGGCCCCTGACATCGTGGAGATGATTGGAACCACGGAGCCGGTAACGGTTAGAACCCTATTAGCCCGAGGGGAATTAGAGTTATCCGATGAATGGCAACCGCTAGAGAATTTCATGAAGATTAAAGAGATTCCAAATATGACCGTGGCGGGTGTTGTTAGTACCATGAGTGGATGGCAGCTCATGATCAACACAAGGAAACCCCCATGCGATGATGTGCACTTTAGGAGGGCCTTAGCTTACTGTATGAACTATACCAAAGTTGTCACGGAGCTATTCCCTGGTACGGTTCAGATGAGAGGCCCAGTGAACTCCTATATGCTCGGCCATGATCCAACGCTATTCCAGTTCTATCAAGACTTCGAAAAGGCGAAGGAAGAACTGGCCCTATCTAAATATGCTGATAACTACACGGAATACGAGATCGAGTTACACTGGTGTGCAGAGGTTCCAGATGAGGAGAAGGTTGCAATGATGTTCATGGCTGATTGTGCTAAAGTTGGAATTAAGATTAAAGTTGTGAAGACGCCCTGGACCACGATGGTGGAGGAATCGGGCAGCATGGAGACGACCCCACATCTAACATATATCGGTGCGGGTGGCGACTATCCCGAGGCTGGATCGATGCTGATGAATAGATATCACTCTCTCAACGCCAAGTCGTGGATGTCCAATGAATGGCTGCTCAATGAAACCTTAGATGCCATGATTGAAGACGCGATCTCCACACCTGACTTCGAGGAGAGGATGGAGAAGTATAAGATAATTCAGAGGGAGATAGTGAGGCTCTGCCCCTCCATCTGGCTATACCAAGCCGTTGGCTGGCATGCATTCCCCAATTACGTGACGCCTCCATGGGTGGTGAATGGTACCAGGGTTGGCTCCTCCGTTCTAGGTGATGTCTACGCCTATAGAGCGCCCTTCTTCGAATGTCGATTATATCAAGTAGATCGAGAGATAGAGTATGGCGGCTAAAACCTGTAATAAACCTTAAATAATTTTTCTTTTTATTATTTATATTTGGAACAATGAGTATGGTATCCTATGTTGCGAAGAGGCTGTTTTATTCCATATTTGTATTAATAGGTTTATCTATCCTCATATTCACCCTCACAAGAATCATTCCAGGAGATCCAGCAAGACTTGCCTTAGGCCCATTAGCACCAGAATGGGCTGTTGAGAGATTAAGAGAAAAGCTTCATTTAAATGATCCATTACCTGTTCAATATATAATTTGGCTTAAAAATGCTATACAAGGAGACCTTGGGGAATCTCTAGTTTCAAAGCGTCCTGTTGTAAAAGATTTTCTAACATACTTTCCAGCAACACTTGAACTGGTCATCTTCTCAACGATCATTGCCACGATATTAGCGATATTAATTGGAGCTGTAGCTGGAAGATATGCAAATAGTTGGTTTGATAATCTTGCAAGAATTTTTACATATATAGGAATATCTGTTCCAGGTTTTGTTTGGGCTATCTTACTTTTATTCCTCTTTGGATATATCTGGAAAGTCTTGCCTACGATGGGTCAGCTAAGCCCTGGATTACCCCGCCCACCAGTTAGAACTGGGATGATGTCCATAGATGCACTTCTAGTTGGGAGATGGGATGTCTTTATAGATCACTTAAAACATATGATATTACCTGCTCTTTGTCTATCCATAGGTCGTATTGCTCAAGAATCACGTATCCTCCGTGCAGGTATCATAGAAAATTTGAAGAAGGATTATATAGCTGCAGCAATATCCTACGGAATACCTGAAAGAAGGATCATGTTAAGTTATCTCCTTAAGCCTTCCATGATACCAATGGTTGCGGTGATGGGAATGGACATAGCTGGCTCTATGGGTGGGTCTTATATTATAGAGACGATATTTAATTGGCCTGGATTTGGAAGATATTCATTATGGGCTATGTTAAATAAGGATCTAAATGCCACAATTGCATCAGTTATGCTGATGGGTATGTTCTTTGCAATATTTAATATAATTGTAGATGTTATAGTGGCCTATTTAGATCCCAGAATAAGAGTTATGGAGCGGGCTACATAGGTGATGATGTATGAGGATTCCAATTGAAAAATTCATAACTCCAGATCGGAAAGATAGTATCAAAAGAACATGGTATAAATTCTCATCAAATCCATTATCCATTATAGGTCTCATATCCGTACTTATAGTTACTTTATCGGCTATTTTCGCCCCTGTTCTTGCACCCTATCCTGAGAGTTGGGGTCGATGGGTGGACTTCAGTCAAGCCTGCCAACCCCCGAGTTGGAAACATCCCTTTGGCACCGATATCTATGGTAGGGATATTTTAAGCAGAATCATGTTTGGTTTTAGATACGATCTTTTAATGGCCATATGCATTTTGGCGATGGTGGTTCCAACAGGAACTTTTCTAGGATTGATAGCTGGATATTATAGGGGAACATGGATAGATACGGTCATCATGAGAATAACAGATATATTTTTGGCTATACCCTCAATAGTGTTGGCATTAGCGATCTGTGCACTATTGAAGCCAAGTCTATTTAATAGCATGATGGCAGTATCTCTTCTATGGTGGCCTTGGTATTCAAGATTAGCCTATAGCATAGCTTCTTCACTTAGAAATGAATACTTTGTTTTAGCCGCTGAACTTATCGGAGCTCATCCCCTCTACATAATATTCAGCGAAATACTTCCAAACTGTCTTGCTCCTATCTTCACGAAGATGACGTTGGATGTTGGTTGGGTAATCCTCATCGGCGCTACATTAAGCTTCGTGGGGTTGGGTGCTCAGGAGCCAACACCGGCTTTGGGAACCATGGTATCCGTGGGGGCGAAGTATATGCCTGATTATTGGTGGATGACGATCTTCCCCGCCCTGGCAATAGCATTTACAATACTTGGCTTTAATCTACTCGGAGACGGAATAAGAGATGCATTGGCTATAGAGGAGATATGAGATCTGGAGGGGTTCATATGTCTGAGAATTTATTAGAAGTCAAGGATTTATATGTCAACTATAAAATATATGAGGGAATCTTGAAGGTTTTAAATGGGGTAAATTTAACTGTTAAGAAGAAAGAGAAGGTTGGATTAATAGGCGAATCTGGATGTGGTAAAACGACGACTATGAAAGCTATTATGAGAATTTTACCTGATAATGCATTAATTCCAAATGGAAATATTTTTTATAAAGGGAGAGATATATTGAAGATGTCTGACGATGAGATCCAGAAAATTAGAAGAGAAAATATATCGATGATTTTTCAGGATCCAACAGCGGCATTAAATCCAGTATTAACTGTTGGGGCTCAATTAATGGATGTAATAAAATATTCAACAGATGAGGAATTAACAAAAAGAGAGATAAGGGAGTTGGCTATAAAGGCATTAAAGGACGTGGCTTTACCGGATCCTGAAAGAATACTTAAAAATTATCCTATAATGCTCAGTGGGGGAATGAGACAGAGAATTTGTATAGCGATGGCTTTGATCTCCGCGAAGGAGCTCCTAATAGCTGATGAACCTGGAACCAATCTAGATGTCACAATTCAAGATCAGATCCTGCGACTGATAGGTAGACTCGTTGAGGAGAGGGGAATCTCCGTCATACTAATAAGCCATGCCCTCGGCGCGGTTAAGGGGCTGGTGGATAAGGTATATGTGATGTACGCCGGAGATATAGTTGAGATGGCGCCCACAGAGAAACTCTTCTCTGATCCAATACATCCCTACACCCAGGCGCTTTTCAAGACGGTTCCAAAACTCACCGGGGGAGGAATACCTGAAGCGATAAAGGGGAGAATTCCAGATTATATTAATCCCCCAAAGGGATGTAGATTCGCACCAAGATGCATACATGCAATGCCCATATGCATGAAGGAGAAACCTCCCCTAAAGAATATAGAGGGTGAAAGAGAGGTTGCATGTTTCCTATATGAATAGGTGATGATATATGAATAATGATGAGATTATACAGGTGAAAGATCTAAAGAAATATTTCAAAACCTCCCTGGGAATAGTTCGAGCCGTGGACGGCATCAGCTTTACGATAAGGGAGGGAGAAACCTTCGGCCTGGTGGGGGAGTCAGGCTCCGGTAAAAGCACAACAGCCTTCACCATAATGGGGGTATACGAGCCAACGGATGGCGAGATCTACTTTAAAGGAAGCCCTCTCCCAAAAAGCGTCAAGAAGAGGCCCCTTTCCCTGAGGAAGGAGATGCAGATGGTATTCCAGGATCCAGGCTCCTCCCTCAACCCCAGAAAGCGTATCGGACAGATAATCGAGTTACCTCTAAGGGTTCATCGACTACACGTCGGGAGGGAGAGGGAGAGAGTTAAGGAATTATTGGAGATGGTTGGGCTTCCCGTGGATTTCATAAATCGATATCCTGGAGCCATAGGGGGAGGAGAGAAACAGTTGGTTGCCATCGCCAGGGCCCTAGCCTCCGAGCCTTCCTTCATCGCCCTAGATGAACCCACCTCCGCCCTCGACGTATCCATGCAGGCCAAGATCATAAACACCTTACTGAGGATACAGAAGGAGCTAAATCTAACATATCTATTCATCACCCACAACCTAAGCCTGATGCGTAATGTGGCATCAAGAGTTGGCATAATGTATCTGGGAAAGATGTTCGAGGTGGCGGAGACTTCGGAATTCTTCCATAAACCCTTACATCCCTATACGAAGATGCTTCTCTCAGCCATACCCGTGATCACCGAGGAGGAGGAGAAGATCAAGCCGAAGAGGGTGATCTCAAGAGGTGAGATTCCAAGTCCAGTAAACGTCCCTTCAGGCTGCTACTTCCATCCCCGATGTATCGATTGCATGGAGATCTGCAAAAAGGAGGATCCGCCGATGGTGGAGGTATCAACTGGCCATTTTGTCAAATGTCACCTATACACATAAAAAAAGGCGCGGAAGACTATTGTTTTCCGAGTTTCCTCGCCAGCTCGGCGAGCTCTGGATGTACGCATCTACCCTCGTCGAGTATCTGCTCTCCATCGAGCCAGACGGAGGAGTTTAGGCAGATGCCGTCACAGTGCGTTGCCGCCGGCCTCCCACGGAAGCTGCCTATACCCCACTCGGTGCATCCCCATACCCGCTCATCCTCAACGATGTTCCCCGTCAACTTTGCTCCTGGGTTGAAGCCATAGCAGATGTGGGCCAGCTTAAACATATTCGGATCGTTGAAGCTCTTCAGCCATCTCTCAAATTCGATGGCCTCTCTTCCTCCTTTCACCTCTACGATCTCGCCCTTCTCTATCGTGAGCTCTATCGGCTCCTTCAATAGCCCTATTGGGGGAACCACGGAGCCGTCGAAGACTATCTTACCATTTATGGTCTCATAGATCGGCGCCCAGCCGATCTGGCCCGCCATCATGTGAGAGCCGGGGGTGTCCGCATAACCCAAGGAGTAGCCGATCCTCATATCCGGCGGATTCTGGAATGTGACATCGCATCCCGCAGGCGTAGTGACGCGCATTTCCCTCGCATTCCTAGTCAACTCGGTGATCTTCTCGAGGAACTCTCCCAGTAGTTGATAGTCGATTCTACCTATGCATCTCACCATCATATCGGCGTTCATCCCGACTAGGCAGAGATACCTCAATCTAGGATTCTCCTTCAACGCCCTCTCGTAAACCGTTGAATAGAGCAGCCATTCGTTGTTGAATTCAACCCATGCATCCGCGCCCCTAAGCGCCCCGACAAGCGCATCTATGGGCAGCATGGGATCCGCTGCCTTGCCCACCCCGAGGGGCGAGGCCAGCCAGATGACCATGGGCTTAGCTCCACAGGCAAAGGCAGCCCTCGCCGTCGCCTCCACAACCCTCTCATCGGATTCTGTGTCCGCCGTTATAACGAAGACCTCCCCCTCCTTCAACTTGAATAGCTCTCTGGTTAGAATATCGGCAGCCTTACCTAATTCAAATTCATACCACTTAGGCATCTCGATCCTCCCTTTATTTTTTTCTTCCTTAAACTTATAAGTTTTATCACATAGCTATCATAGAGCCCAAAACATCAAAATATTTTGATGGTAAAAAGGTGATCTCTTAAAATAGTTATATGGAAGTAATATGTGAAATGCGATTGATACAATAACCATTATAATTTATTACTTCCACGTTTCTTTCAGTGCTATCGACAAACTTCCGGCTTTAGACGAGGTGGATAAAGATCGAGGCATCTACGAATTATGATGAAACAATGATGGAAACACCTTTAGAGAAGATTGATTCAAATCTCTTGATCGACCTTGATCAGGATGCTAGGGATATCGGGTTCGCCTCGGGGTGGGAAAAATACTGAGGTCCTGCTGAGGATGGCCCTGGAGGCCGCTGAGGAGGCTGGGGCTGAGACTGAGCTTTTAAGGCTCTCGGATTATAGGATTAAGCCCTGTGATGGGTGTAATGTCTGCCTTCGGGAGATGCGTTGCCCCCTCGATGAGGGGGATGATATGGCTCATATCCGTGATCGCATGCTCTGGGCTGATGCCATCATCTTCGCTGCTCCAAGCTACTTTGGCTCCGTTCCAGGGGTTTTGAAGAATCTCATGGATCGGAGTAGACCTCTGAAGATGGCGGGTCACAAGCTGGGGAATAAGGTTGCCTCAGCCCTTTCGATTTCAGGGTTGAGGCATGGAGGCGGCGAGCACGTTGTCGAGGCGATAATACGATTCGCCTTGACACATGGGATGATCATCGTCGGC
>Ga0180300_10001629_pt1 | contig 10441 bp, 12 predicted proteins | sample GuaBasSediGuay15_FD_121798 | JGI IMG/M metagenome (GOLD analysis project Ga0180300, IMG submission 121798) | Subseafloor sediment microbial communities from Guaymas Basin, Gulf of California, Mexico - Guay15, Core 4569-2, 21-24 cm | ecosystem: Environmental > Aquatic > Marine > Hydrothermal... | reverse complement strand
GCGGGAAACCTTTCCCTTGAGCTTCTCCTTCAAGAAAACGTCCAGCCTCCAACCTTCTTCTCGTTGGGTCACTTCGATGACTTCCTGCGAAAAGCAATCCGTATCCAAGGGAGATCGCCCCCACCACCACGCTTAAATCCGCAACGTTAAACACAGCAGGCCACAATGACAAGTGAAAGAAGTCCACCACATACCCCATCCTCAGTCGATCGATAAAGTTTCCCATGGCTCCTCCGAGGATCAAACCGAACCCCGCAGCAAAGAACGGAGAACGACTTGAGAATATGCACGCAGCTACCCCTATGACAACTATCATCACTCCTGTCACGATCACCAGAAAACCTGTAGCTTGTTGGAAGATCCCGAAAGCAGCACCGGTGTTCTTGATATGGGTGAGCCGGAGAAAACCGTCCAAGATTTCGATGGAATCGTAAAGAGCTACGTGGTTTTCTACGAGGTACTTCGTGATCTGGTCACTGAAGAGTGCGGCCAACAGGAAAGGCCACACGAGCATTTCGGGGGTTTTCACCTTCATATATTCACCTTACCTTCCAGGTATGTACAGATTGAACGTTTTTGCCAGTCCATTTATCTTGAAGTCGCTCATGGTCACAGCCTTTGAAACCCCTTGGTTGTAGATCAACAAAACCGTTCGAGACGGGTCCCCACTCTCGATCACACAATCAGGACTCACAACGAAGGCGTACTGAGTTTCTACAGTGGGACGTTTGAAAAAGTAGAACCTGTAGGGCGCGAGGCCAGGCTTGAGTTCTTTCGAAAACAGGTATCGCGAGCTCTCTGCTCCCTCTTTCACCCCAATCCATACCCTGTCTTTTCCTGAAATGAAGATCTGGAAGTACCCTACCATTTCTTCGCTTTGCATTTCAGTCAGAACTCGCTCTACATCTTGCAACATTTTCTCCACGTAATTCGTCTTTGTGAGGAGTTTCTCCACACTTCCCCCTGGTCCCAAAAGCACCTTCAACTTTTCAACATCTCCTTGCAACGCCTCGATTCTTTCAGATAGCCTGTCACTTTGAGCGGTGAGCTCGTTTCGGAGCTCTAACTGGACGGTTGTAACCTTGAGAAACGCCGCCACTGAAAAGACTATTGAGAGAGCTGTCACGAAAACTATGGCCAGAAGAAAAATGATCGCTCGCCTCACACTCCATCCTCCTCTTCGGAATTATCTTCTCCGGAAGGCTTCATCCATCGTCTTGCGAAGCTCCACCATCCATCCTAAGACTCTTCTGATTTTTTGAACGGTGTTGTCCACTTTCTTGAAGGAAACATGCATTTCTTCTGCTATTTCGTTGTAGGTGTATCCTTTAGACCACATGTCAATGATCCCTTGTTCTTCTCCGCTCATATCCATTTTCAACCTTTCCACTACGTACTCTTTCCAAAAGTTCTCATCGGGATTTTCCCCCTCATCTTGGGCTAACATATAGGAAGGTTCCTCATCTGACTCGTCTTCAAAGCTTGCCTCAATTTTAAAAGCCTCCGTAAGCACGAGATTTTTCTTCCTATTCAAATAAGTCAAGAAAGACTTGATTTCTGAGTCGATGCTTCTCCAAGCAAAAGAAGAAAAGCTCGACTTTTTCCGATCGAAATAAAGGATCGCTTTCATCAGCCCAAGAAGGCCGTTCTGCACCAGATCACTGAATTCCGCCCAACTTCCATAATATCTCGACGCGATCTTGATCACCATGGGATAATATCGCTCTATAACTAGATCCATCGCATCCTTGTATCCAGATTGCGCGAGTTCTATCAGGTCTTCGGTACGGCGCGTTCGCAGTCTATACCTCAGCATAGTCTACCATCGCCTACGCGCGAGGAAGAACAGATGCTCTGCCACCCCAAGTACTTGGCGATCCATGGAATATCTCAGTTCTACACTGACAATCTCTTCCATATGCCTGGACAGAAACCGGTCTTCGTATGGTCCAAACACGTCCACTCCAGCGAGAGTTTGACACGAGAAGCCATTGGATTCCAATAAGTTCTCAAGTTCCGACGGGGTGTACATTCTGGTCAACATGCTTTCGCTTGTGAGTTTGGGATTGCCTACTTGCAATCTTTTGAATCTCTCCAAAGTTCTCAGAACGTCAAAAGCTCCCACCGTTATTACCTCTCGAACACCGCGATAGTACCCATCCACTGAACCAATCAGAATTGCTCCACGTTTGCTGAGGCTCCAGAGTTTTTTCATAGCTTTTTCAGCATCGGTGACGTAGCTGAGCACATCGCCCAGTACCACGAGGGTATCGGCTTTCACCGGGCACACGAATTCTTCCAGCGTGGATTGAACATATTCCACATTCGTGAAATCACGATTCTTCTTCCGAGCGATATTCAGCATCTTTCGGGAGGGTTCGACGAAAACCACCCGAGTGGCTCGCTTTGCCAGAAGGGGAGTCCAGGTTCCGGTTCCCCCTCCGATCTCCAACACAATACCGAGATCTTCATGTGCTTCGAGTGCTCTTTCCAACAACGCCTTGATGAGTTGAACATATAACCTCCCCTGAGGGGAGGTCTCGTAATAATCGTCGTAAGACTCAGCTATTCTCTCGTAGTACTGCCATGGATAGAGCAGGACACTCGTCCCTCCTTTTCAATGGGATTTAACAGAACCTCTATAGAAAGGAGGCCTTACGATCTTCGCCTTCAGTCTCTTCTTCTTGGTTACAACTTCGACCGCTGTTCCCTCTTTGGCATGCTCCTTTTTCACATACGCTAAAGCCACGGATTTTCCAAGTGCTGGAGAAAAATTCCCACTGGTGACAGTACCGATCTCTTCTCCTGAAACGACCACAAGATCTCCAGATCTTGGTATGCCTTTTCCTTCGACGACGAGGCCCCTAAGACGCTTCTCAACCCCTTTCTCTTTTCTGATCAGAATAGCCTCTCTTCCCATGAATGCTCCTTTCTCGAACTTCACCGTCCAGGACAAGCCAGCTTCCAAAGGTGTTACGGATTCGTCCATGTCGTTTCCATAGAGTAGATATCCGGCTTCTAATCTCAGCGTATCTCTGGCTCCGAGACCGCAAAGAGCTCCGCCACTTGCCTTCACGGTATCGTATAGTCTCCGCCACAGGACAACGGCGGCATCGGGATTTACATAGAATTCAAATCCATCTTCACCGGTGTAACCAGTTCGCGAGATCATGCACGGTATTCCACTGATCCTACCGTGGGTGAAAGAATAATAAGGTATCCGAGACAATTTGACACTACTCAGGGGTTGCAAGAGTTCCTCGACTTTCGGCCCTTGGAAGGCTATCAAAGCGAAATTTTCCGAAACGTCGTGAACTTTCACATCGAAATCCGAAGTGTGCGATTCGATCCAATGAAGGTCCTTGTCAACGTTTGCAGCGTTCACCACCAACATCACTTTCTCCGTAGCGAGCTTGTACACGATCAGATCGTCCAGTATCCCGCCTTCTTCATTGCACATGGGCGTGTAGCGAGCTTGTCCAGGTTTGAGGTGGATCACATCGTTCGTTACTAAAAAATCAGCGTATCTCACGGCGTCAGGACCTTCAATAATTATCTCTCCCATGTGAGAGACGTCGAAAACACCCACGGTTTCTCTAACTTTTCTGTGTTCTCTCAACGTTCCTTCGAATTCAAGAGGCAAGGTCCAGCCAGCGAATTCTGTGAACTTAGCGTTCAAGCGAACGTGTTCACTGTGAAGAGGACTCTTCTTCAGATTCTTCTCCACTTTTTTCACCTCCAGAGAGCGATTCCAAGAGAGCTTCGGCTTCTTCAAAGCTCTCCTGCGGAACGAAAACATCGAGCAATCCGCCGGCACCGAAATAGACTGTGTCCGTGTACGGCGTGCTCTTCGATTTCAGCATCACCGGGATACCGCTTGACTTCAGTATGTTTTTCACCAACTCAGCTTCATGAAAGGGAAGCCCCGACCTAAGCCTTTTCCACAAACATATCGCCTCCGATCTGCTTTTATTATACATCTGGTCGCATATTTTCCGCGTCTCTCACAAAGAAAGTGGCATTGTTCTGGTATAATCCGTTTGTCAATCTGTCCAGTGGGAGGAGATGAGCAGTGGAGAAGGATCTAAAACGCTGGATAAGAGATATCCCGAACTTTCCCGTCGAGGGAATAATCTATCGCGATATCACACCTTTACTCAAAGATCCCCAAGCATTCCGCTACGCAGTGTCACAGATGATAGAAAGGATAAAAGACTTGGACTTCAAAACCATAGTGGCTCCAGAAGCGAGAGGTTTCGTATTCGCATCGACAATCGCGTACGAACTGGGTAAAGGATTCGTTCCCGTGAGGAAGCCTGGCAAGCTTCCGTACGAAACGGTATACATCAGGTGCACTTTGGAATATGGGGATGCGGAGCTTCACGTACACAAGGACGCCATAGAGCGCGGCGATTCCGTGTTGATAGTGGACGACGTTCTCGCCACTGGAGGTACAGTGAACGCCATAGCCCGACTGATGGAAAAGCAGGGAGGCAGAGTGGTTGGCATCCTTGCATTGATAGAGCTCAGCTATCTCAACCCAAGAAATAGGTTAAAGAATTACAGGGTGGAATCCGTTTTGGTCTACTGAGAGGTGGAAGAATGCTCAGATTGAACACCACGAACGCTTTCGAGTTTTTCAAAGAAGAATACGTAGAAGAGCATGCCAACACCGCAGTGGGCGCGTTAATTCACATCTTGGAGGAAAAACCGGGATTCATCAGAATACTGGGAGATAGAAAGCTCTTGGAAAGTGTGAGAAGTCACGAAGAGTGGCTAAGATGTTTCGACACCATGGTCGTTGTCGGGATCGGCGGTTCAGGTCTGGGGAACATCGCCATAAGAGAGTCCTTGAGACCGTTCAATTGGAATCGTCTGAATCGAAATATGAGGGAAGGTTGGTTGAAACTCTACGTTCTCGACAACGTGGATCCTGAAGGCATCGCGGCTGTACTCGACGAGATCGATTTCAAATCTACGCTTTTCAACGTCATATCCAAATCGGGCGGTACTACGGAAACTATCGCAAATTATTTGGTAGTGCGCGGAATGCTCGAAACCTACGGGCTCGATCCTCGCGAACACCTCATCTTCACCACTGATCCTGAGATGGGCTTACTGAGAAGCATCGCGCATAGCGAAGGAATAAGAGCACTGGAAATTCCACCAGATGTGGGTGGAAGGTTCAGTGTCTTGACAGCTGTGGGCATGTTGACGGCTTTGGCTCTCGGCTTGAACCCTGAGGCTTTTCATGAAGGTGGTCTTTCCATGCTCGAGACCTGCAGTTTCCACGATTGGAAAAAGAATCCCGCTATCCAAATCGCTCTCAGCCATTATCTACACTACCTCGAAGGCAGAAACATCTCCGTGATGATGGCTTACTCTTCGAGATTGCTGAGCCTTGTTGACTGGTACCGCCAGCTTTGGGCGGAGAGTCTTGGAAAACGGCACGCCCGAGATGGTGAAGAAGTCCGCGTTGGGCAAACGCCTGTGAAAGCCCTGGGGGTTTTAGACCAGCACTCCCAGTTACAACTCTACAACGAAGGACCTGACGATAAGGTCGTTACCTTCCTTCGCTTAAAGCGTTTTTCAAGGGAGATACGCATTCCGCACGTACACGAAGAAATCGAATCTATCGATTATTTGAAAAGCCATAAACTTTCCACTCTGCTCAACACAGAGCTCTTAGGAACCCTGGTCTCTCTTGTGGAAAACCATAGACCGGTCCTGCTGTTGGATTTCGATGAACTTGATGAACGACACCTCGGTATGTTCTTCGTGCTTTATGAACTGGCAACCGCTCTCACCGGTGAGCTACTGAATATCAACGCGTACGATCAACCCGGTGTCGAGCGAGGAAAACAAGTGACAAAAGCACTCATGGGAAAAGACAGGATGGAGGAAGAAAGAAAAAGGATAAAGTCCAAACTGGAAAAGTACGGACTTTGGGAGGACACGCTATGAGCCCTGACATTGAAAAACTCATCGAAGATGTGGAGGTTGAAGCGGTCTATCTTGTGGAAGAGGAGATTCCTACCTACGTTGTGGTCACTCCAAAAGATGCGGAAGTGATTTCCAGACTGAAAAGCGGGGTGATCGACCCCGAAACCGATGTGAACGTGGTCGTTCTAAATCCCGCGGAGTACATGAAACTGAACGATCTAAATCCAACCTTGAGTGAAATGTTGGCTCGAGGCAGGCGTTTGGTATGAAAGTGTTGGGTGTTACGGGCTATGCTGGAAGCGGAAAAAGCGAGCTGGCAAAGCATCTTGCCTCTCGGGGGGCCGAATTGATCAACGTGGATAGGATTGGACACCAAGTATTGGAACTCCTCAAAAGCGATCTCCAATGTGCTTTCGGACATGATATAATTAACGAGGACGGATCGATTAACAGGATCAGGCTCGCAGAGCTGGTTTTCAACGACCTTTCGAAGTTAGAAACGTTGAATGCCATGACCCATCCGCTGATTCGGGAGATCACAAGGGACAAGCTACAAGAATCGAAGTCAAAGATAGTGGTGATCGACGCCGCACTGCTTTTCAAGATAGGTCTCGACGAGTTTTGTGATGTGATCATCTGTGTCAAAGCTCCAGAAGTGTTGTGCATCGAACGACTGAAGGCGAAAGGCAAAAGAGAATCCATCGCGCATGCTATCTTGAACGCGCAAAAGGGAGAGATTTACACTCGTTGCGATAAGGTGGTTGAAAACACGGGAACGGTTGAAGATCTTGAACGTGAAGCCGATCGTTTGTGGAATTTCTATACACATCAAGGAGGTGTGGAACGATGAGGAAATGGGTTGTTACGTTGATCGCAGTTCTGCTTTCGATGACCTTAACCTTCGGGGTCGTCGAGATTGAATTCTGGCACGCCATGGGTGGTGGACATGGGGAAGCATTGAAAGAGATAGTGGAAGCGTTCAACAACGCTCATCCGAACGTCCATGTAAAGGCTGTCTACGTTGGTAACTACGGAGCCCTCTCTCAAAAACTGCTCGCCAGTGCACAAAGTGGAACGCTTCCGGTAATTTCGCAAGCGTACTCTAACTGGACTGCCAAGCTGATTCAAGGGGGGTTCGTCCAACCTCTTAACGAGCTCATCAACGATCCAGAGATAGGTTTGACCAAGGCTGAGTGGGAGGATATCTTCAAGCCATTCCGAGACAATTGTACTTGGGGCGATACCGTCTACGCAATACCCTTCAACAAGAGTACGTACGTCCTTTTCATCAACACCGACGCCTTTGATTTGGAAGGCTTGGAACCTCCGAAAGACATGACCGAACTGTTAGTGACAGCTCTCGCCCTCACGCAGGATTTCGACGGTGACGGTCAAATCGATCAATACGGTATCGGTATCAGACCTATCGTCGACACATTTGAGATCTTCTTGCTACAAAACGGCGGCAACATCCTCACTCAGAAAGCGGATGGCACCTACGAAGTGACGGTGAACAGTCCGGAAGCGGTGGAAGCACTCCAATTCATGCACGATCTGGTATACAAGTACAAAGTTGCTTATATGCAAGGCGGTTATTTGAGCGGCCCCTTTGGAGACGGTAAGATCGCCATGTATATTGGTTCAAGTGCAGGTAAGCCCTATGTCGACAGTGCTTCGCGGGGCAAACACGAATGGACTTGGGTAACCTTACCGAAGTGGAAGACTTTTGCTCCCCTCTTTGCAGGAACTGATATCATAATGTTCAACACCGCCACGGAAGAGCAAAAGCGCGCGGCCTGGCAGTTCATGAAGTACCTGATGGACCCACAAGTAACGGTATACTGGGCTATCAAAACAGGGTATCTGCCTGTCAGAGCTTCCGCGACTGAGACGGAAGCCTGGAAAGCATACGTTCAACAAGAAGAGAAGAACGCCGTCCCGGTGAGCCAAGCTCCTTATGGTGTCTTCGATCCTCAGTTGGGTGTTTGGTACGAAATTAGGACGGTCGTTGGCAACGCGGTAAGCGATGCCATGTACAACAAGAAGGATATCAAGGAAGCCCTCGATTGGGCCGCTGCTGAGATCGAGAAACTCTTGAAGGAAGAATTTGGAAGCTGAGGACTTTAACCTGTGAGGTGATAAACGATAGACCCCGTGCTCAAAGTTGAAAATCTACGAACATACTTCAAACAAGCAGAAGGTATTGTTAAAGCGGTTAATGGTGTGAGTTTTGATCTGCACAAGGGTGATGTTCTTGGCATAGTTGGAGAAACTGGCAGTGGCAAGTCCGTCACCGTAAAGTCAATAATGGGTCTGATCTTCCCCCCGGGCTATATTGCCGGGGGGAAGATACTCTTCCATACCGACGAGTTTTCGAGTAACGGCGAAAGAGAATACGTGGACTTGGCAAAATTGCCCCAAGAAGATTTCACGAGGATACGTGGACGCCACATAGGAATGATCTTTCAAGATCCCATGACCTCTCTCGATCCTATGTACACCATAGGTGATCAGATCATCGAAACCTTGGTTTGGCACAAAAATATCAATGAAGAGGAAGCCTTTGAACGCGCCGTGCAGATGCTCGAAAAGGTGGGGATACCGAAACCGAGGGAACGGATGGGATCTTATCCCTTCGAACTCAGCGGTGGACAGCTCCAACGAGTGGTGATCGCCATAGCCATGTCGTGCGATCCCGAGGTTCTCATCGCAGACGAACCAACGACGGCTCTCGACGTAACCGTACAGGCACAGATCTTGGAACTCATAAAGGATCTGATTGCCCAGTACGATGGTTCCGTTATCTTCATAACTCATGACCTCGCAGTGATAGCGGAAATCAGTAGCTCTATCATGGTGATGTATGGAGGAATGCAAGTGGAAATGGCCGATACACAGACCATATTCGAAGACCCGCTTCACCCTTACACTATTGCTCTACTGAACAGCATTCCGAGACTTGATGAATCCAGAGAACTCAATCCCATCCCTGGGCAACCACCCACGATGCTGAATCCTCCTGAAGTGTGTCCGTTTTTGCCTCGGTGTAACCGAGCCTCTGAAAAGTGTGAAAAAGAGATGCCACGGCTCATCGAAGTGGAGCCTGGACATTGGGTACGGTGCTTCCCAAAGTGAGGTAGATGCAGTTGAAATTGTTGAGAGTTGAAAACCTCAAAAAGTACTTCCCTGTTCGCCAGGGATTCTTCATTCAAAAGATCGTAGCGTACATCAAAGCCGTGGATGATATCTCCTTCGAGGTTGAAAGAGGGAAAACCTTTGGCCTTGTTGGCGAATCGGGTTGTGGGAAGACCACTGTTGGCAAGACCATCATACGTCTTTTAAATCCTACATCGGGGAGGATTTTCCTTGAAAACGATAACCTAGCCTCTTTGAAACCTTCCGAACTCAAGCCTTACAGGACGAAGCTTCAGATAGTCTTCCAGGATCCCATGAGCAGTCTCAACCCACGGATGACGGTAGGCCAAATGCTTTCAGAACCCCTTCTTTTCCACGGCATAGTGAAAACACGTGAAGAAGCGAACAAAGTTATCGCTGAACTGCTCAAAGCAGTGGGACTCAAGCCCCATCATATCGACCGGTATCCCCATCAATTCAGTGGCGGTCAACGGCAAAGATTGGCAATAGCCAGAGCTATTTCAGTGAAGCCTCATCTCATCGTTCTCGACGAACCCACCTCCGCTTTAGACGTGAGCGTTCAAGCACAGATAATCAACCTGCTACAGAGGCTTCAAGAGGAGTTGAATGCGGGATACATATTCATCTCCCATGATTTGCCCCTCGTTCGTTACATGAGCGATGAAGTCGCGGTTATGTACCTTGGAAAAATTGTCGAAAAAGCCCCCAGAGACGAGCTTTTCGATCATCCCCTCCATCCCTACACGAAAGCTTTACTCGCAGCAGCCCCCGTTCCCGATCCCAGGAAGAAGAGAGACAGAAAGGACCTCATCGGAGGACAGGTGCCAAGCCCAATAAACAGGCCGAGTGGTTGTTTCTTCCATCCACGCTGCAAGTTCCGTATGCCCATCTGTGAGCGAGAGTATCCGCCCACCTTCACGTTAGATTCTTCTCATGAAGTGGCGTGCTATCTGTACCGCTGATCACTTGATCATTCAAAGATAAGGAATAACCTTCTTCCACTCTTAAAGGCTGGTACATGACACGCAGATATTTGCTACCTGGGAGCGAACAAGATAACGGTTCGAACTCACCTAACCGCATAACGGTGATAAATCCCTTACGATCACACAGCGAGCATTCGCTTTCTCCCCCGTTTGCATCCCAAAACGATCTAAGCGAAGAGACAGAGGTTTTCACCTTGCAGAAAGCTTGTCTTGCGGAGCGCCGAAGCGAGCAATCATACAAACGGGCACCGAGCTACACGGATGTAGCGAGCATGAAGCTGAAACAGGATGTTGAATCTTCATGGGAGTGCCCGTTTGTGAGTGTGAGCGAGGAAGAAAGCGAAGCACAACATGCT
>Ga0180300_10001628_pt1 | contig 10455 bp, 8 predicted proteins | sample GuaBasSediGuay15_FD_121798 | JGI IMG/M metagenome (GOLD analysis project Ga0180300, IMG submission 121798) | Subseafloor sediment microbial communities from Guaymas Basin, Gulf of California, Mexico - Guay15, Core 4569-2, 21-24 cm | ecosystem: Environmental > Aquatic > Marine > Hydrothermal... | reverse complement strand
GAGGAAGAGAACTATTATAAAGCCAGCCTTATAAACTGTTTTTTTGTCCTCAATCTCTCCCCATGGGTCATATGCTGGAGGCGTCTTCTTCTCGCCGAGCCTCGGCTTATAAAGAAGATATAAAGTTATTGAGGTTAACACCCAGAGGGTTATCTCGCATACCGCTAAGAAATTGAGGAAGTCTAGGAAGCTCAGCCCGGAGGCCATGCCTATAATCATATTGCTTGTCGATCCTATTAGCGTACTCGTCCCACCTAGGTTTATCATTATAGCTGCCGAGACAAAATATGGTACCGGATCATAATCCATTATCTTAGCGATCGTACCCGCCGCGGCGACTATTAGCAATATAGCCGTTACATCGCCTAGGAATAGAGAAATAGCCGCCGAAACGAAGCACAAAGAGAAGAAGAGCACTTTCGGATCTCCCTTTGAATACCTTATAGCGTATAGGGCTATAACCCGGAAGAAGCCGCTTCTCTCTATGACTTCAAATGTTACCATTACTCCAATGAGTAGGAGGATCACCCTGAAGTCTATGAAGCCAACGGCTTCTTCAGGTGTAAGTGCCCCGCATGTGAGACCATAGAGCACTGAGAGGAAAGCTCCGATTAAAGCGGCTACTGAAAGTGAAGTTGTCTCTGTTGATGCTAGTAGCAGCGTTAAGAGGTATATTCCAACGAAGACTATGCTTGTAATGTCTAACATTTTTGTATCACCGCTTTTCTCGATAATTAAGCAACGATATTTTAGCGCTGGAATGAGCGTCGAAACTAAGATAGCATAACTTTTAGTAGAGAATAAATTTGACGGAATAAAAGTTTTTTGAGTAAAAAAGGGAAGTTTGGTTTTTCATTTGCTACTCTATCTTTATAGGCTCTCCCTTCGGCTTTTCCTCCTTCTTCGGCAAGGAGACTTCTAAAACTCCATTTTTATAAGAGGACTTTGCCTTTTTAGGATCAACCTTAACTGGCAACTCCACTTCCTTATAGTATTTTCTTTGAGGAGTATCAACCGATATGGTCAGAGATGTTTCGGTTCCGTGTAGCTTTATGTCCTTCTTTTCAACTCCCGGAAGCTCAGCGATTACTTTAACTTCGCCGTCTGTTTCCATAACATCAACTAGTGGCTCCCTCTCCTCCCGACTATCTATGCGAGGCCTATCCGGCCCAGCCGTCGGCTTGATATTCCCGAACTCTCTGATTCGTGGCTTGCCATCCGGACCGATTGTTATGCTGTATCCGTAGACGAATGGACCCCATTCACGCACTGTTCTTCCATCTGGAAGCTTTTTCTCTCTAATGAGGTCGCTTGGAGTCCTTTTGGAGATCTCCTCGAACTCCCTCCTCATCTCCTCATCGATCTCTCTGAACATCTTCTCGAACTCCTCGAAGAAGCTTCGGAAAGAGAATGGCCACCTTCTCCGCCTATACCATCTGGACCACCAATCTTCTGACAAGATGATCCCTCCTATCCAAATAAGGATCCCGAGAACTATAAATCTTTCCGGAGACTTCTATTCGACTGTGAAGTTTTCTCTGAGGTATTCTAGGGCCATTCTGATACTCTCGAAGGAGTCTACGCTGGGCCTATCATTCTCAACGATATACCAGTCGGCTCCAGCTTCATCTCCAGCCTCAACTATAGCTTTAAAGTCTATTATGCCTTGCCCAAGCTCCGCAAACTCTTTCGTTCCGAAATTCTTCATATCCTTTATGTGTATCAGATGACATCTTCCCTTAAGACTCTTGATGATGCGAACTGGATCGTAGCCTGCGTACATGATCCAGTAGATATCAGGCTGGAAGAATACTAGTGATGGATTGGTATTCTCCACGAGCAGATCATATACTGTCTTATCTCCGATCTTCCTTTCAAATTCAGCGGCATGATTATGCATTCCGAAGAGCATTCTAGCCTCTTTGATTCTCTTCCCGATCTCATTCATGATCTCAGCGATCCTTAGAGAGTTATCTAAGTTGTTTATTTCTTTCACGGGTGGCTCGGACACTATGTATTTGAGGCCGAGCTTCACTGCTTCCTCGATAACGTCATCCGGCTTATCGATTAGGTTCCTGAAGTTCACATGTACTGATACAGGTGTGATTTTTAAATCGTTTAGAAGATGCTTAAGCTTATCAGCTGAGACTGCTCCGAAGAGTTGCTCGGTGAACTCCACGCCCTTATATCCTATCTGCGAGACTGTCTTTAAAGCGTTCACGTAATCTTCGGAGACCTTATCCCTAATCGTGTAGAGCTGAACTGCAACCTTCAATCTAGCTATCGCCATAGAATCATCAATCACGCATTAATGAGACTTTTGTGTCTCGTATTAAAGGAGAATACATGATTTCTGAATGAGCAATAGGCATAATGTAGCATCCATTGATTCTGACAAATAAGTCCACCTCGATCTGAATGGCTAATCTATAATTCACAGCGACTTGCTTTTACTCCACCTTTATCTCGTAGCCTTTCTTTCTCGGAAGGATTATTTCCAGTATTCCATTTCTGAATCTGGCTTTCGCCCTGTTTGTGTCAACGGGGACTGGAAGTGAAACTCTGCAGCTGAAGCGGGAGAATTCTCCCCTTCTATGAGTAACTCCAAAATCCTCAAAGTTTATCTTAACTTTCATATTTGCAGTTATCTCAATTAGATCATCTGATATTCCGCTTACTCTTATGCTTCGCGGATCAGCCTTTGGAAGATCAGCTGTCACAATTACTCTATCAGAAGATACTGAGACATCACATAATGGCTCAAGCGAGTGTGCGTTTACATCCCAGCTCGGTCTCTCCACTAGTTGGTCAAGCATCTCATCAGCTATTGCCTCTAATTCTTCCATGCGTTCACGTATTATATCGAAGATTGATCTTCTCCTCCTCATCTCCTCTCCTCCTACCTTATGTAGTATCCGGGAATATCATATTCGTGGGACTTCTTCATCCTAGCGAGCTCCGCCTGCGTTCTCCTCATCATGTCTCTCATTGCTAAGCGAACTTCCTCACCTTTCTCTATAAGCTCAGAGACATCTATCTCCATATCAATCATCCGGTTTAGGGCTTGAATAACTATTGATGAAGCCTCTGGATCTGGATAGTTGTAGAAGCATTCTGCAAGAAGCGTCACCGCAGGGATTCCCTTCTCGGCGCAGAGGTTTAGTATGAGGGCTTGGGGACCTACTAGGAAGCCGCGTTCTATAGCCTTAATTCCGTTCTCATCTAGCTTCTTTAGCAATCTCTCGTTAGATGCAGCTCCGAAGACTTTTGGTTTTTCTATATTGTGGCGGTTTGGAACTGGTAATCCCCCAAGCGTGTAGATTACCTCGGTCTTCTTCTCCCCTACCCAATCAACTATCCTCTCCATTATCGCATATATTGATGCTGATGGTATCGCGATCTCAGAGCTGAGTACAAGTATCCCTTTATCTCCGAAGACTCTTATAGGGGATCTCGGCAGTCCCTTCTCAAGCATGATCACTGGCGGAAGCAAGTTCGACTTGAAGTATGCTACTTCCTCGAGTCTAAGCTTGGAGATTATGTGGGATGCAGCTATTGCGCCAACAAGTCCTACGTCTGGAAGCCCAAGTATCATTTTTAAGCCGTTTGGAACACTGACTCTCTCAATAATCTCAACTTTCTCACTCAAATATTTCTCCTCCTAGAATTATTCTATGTTCCCCCCTTTTTAATTTGAGCGCGTATCACTGACTATTTAGTGAATAAGTCGATGATCTTCATTTTCTCTACATCCACAAGTCCCATGTCTGTTATTTTGAGCTTGGGTATCACTGGAAGTGCCATGAAGGATAAGGTCATGAAGGGACTTCTCAAGTGACATCCCATCTCCGCCGCGGATCTGTTTAGGGCTTCCATTCTCTCAGCGACGAATTTCACTCCTTTATCTGACATCAACCCTCCTATTGGAAGCGGAAGTTCACACTTCACTTCTCCACCATCAACTGCGACGAGCCCGCCATTAATCTCCCGTATCCTATTAGTAGCTCTGCAGATCTCATAGTCGCTTACGCCCACGGTAACTATATTATGTGAGTCATGAGCCACAGTTGATGCTAGAGCTCCCCTCCTCAAGCCAAAGCCGTGAATGAATCCTTTCCCGATTCTTCCTGTGCCATGATGCCTTTCAATGACGCATATCTTCAGTATATCTCTCTCCAAGCTTGGAAGAACTTCTCCATCCTTAACGGGGAGCTCACATAACGTCTTTTCAGTAACTATCTGATCAGGCAACACTTTTATAACTGGCACCTTAACGCTTTCCTCCATGCCAGTATAAGATAATCTGAAGTCTTCTGGAGATAATTCACTCACATGTACCGTTTCCTTCACGGCTCTATCAGCTAGAGGGTTCTCGACGCGGCTTAGATACTCACCTTTCCTCGCGGCAACTTCACCGTTTATAAGAACTATATCAGCCCGAAAATCTTTGAGGTCCTCAGCCACGACGATATCAGCTGATTTTCCAGGAGCCACCGCTCCTAAACGGCGAAGACCAAAATACTCAGCTGGCTTAACAGTCGCCATCCGAACTGCATCTATAGGGTCTATTCCCTCCTCTACGGCTCTTCGAAGAACATGATCCATATGTCCCTCAGCCAACAAGTCGTCAGCATGTCTATCATCCGTTACAAACATAACTCTTTCAGGGCAGTTTTTTGAGACTATGCCTGCAAGGTCGGCGAGGTTCTTAGCGCTCGACCCCTCTCTTATCATAATCCACATTCCAAGAGAGAGCTTTTCAATTGCTTCTTCAGCTGTTACTGATTCATGATCAGACATTACTCCGGCGGCTACGTATTTGCATAGGTCTTCTCCCCGAAGTCCTGGAGCATGCCCATCGATTATCATTCCTTCACATGCTTTGATCTTAGCGATGACCTCCTCATCGCCTTCGATAACTCCTGGAAAATTCATGACTTCACCTAGCCCAAGAATCCACTCATCTTTCTTTAACTCTTCAATCTCTTCAAGCCCGATTTTAGCTCCAGAGGTCTCGAGACTCGTTGATGGAACACATGAGGGAATCATGAAGTATACCTTCAGCGGGGTTCTTGAGGCATCCTTCATCATGAATCTTATTCCATCAACTCCGCAGACATTCGCTATCTCATGTGGATCCGCCACTACGCAGCATGTTCCATTTGGAATAACAGCCGCAGCGAATTGGCTTGGCGTGACGAGTGAGCTCTCAATATGTACATGACCATCAATGTAGGCTGGGAGGATGAACTTTGAGCCTACATCTAGTTCTTCACGGGCCTTAAGGCGTCTTCCCCCAATGTATGTTATGGTTCCATCCTTAACGGCGACGTATGATTCGGATATGCTTCCAGAATATACATTCACGAGGTTTCCGTGGATGAGAAGATCTGCCTCAATACTGCTCATATGCATCTCCACAAGGAAATGATTGTTTTATCAAGATAAGATTATAGGTGCATAGAGAGTTCTTGATGCCTGTTTTTTTCTAAAATGGCAGAAGCCTAATATTTTCTTGAAGAATTAATCTTTTTGAGGTAAAGAATCTTGAGTTCTGACGTTGAGTTTGAGATTCCATCATGGGATGAGATATACGAGATGCTTCTCAACATTGCCGATAAGATAAGGCGCGACGGCTTCAACCCAGATCTAATAGTGGGGATCTGCAGGGGAGGATGGCCCCCAGCTAGGATAATGTCAGATCTCCTAGACAATCCTAGGTTGACTAATATTTCAGTAGAGTTCTACGTTGACGTGGCGAAGACTAAAAGCCAGCCTGTTCTGACACAGCCGATCACTGTGCAGGTTGATGGAAAAAGGGCGCTTGTGCTTGATGATGTCGCTGACACCGGAAAGACGCTTAAGCTCGTTAAGGATCATCTTATAAGTAAGGGTGCACGGGAGGTTAGGATAGCTACAATATATTATAAGCCCTGGAGTATAGTTAAGCCAGACTACTATGAGAAGGAGACGAGGAGGTGGGTTGTCTTCCCATGGGAGAGGAAGGAGACTGTTAGAAGCCTCATGAAGAAACACAGCGAAGAGGAAGTTCGGAGAAAGCTTATCTCAAGTGGGATGGATACGAAGCTTGTTGATAGATTCATAAACGAGATCAGAATGAAGAGAGACACATTATCCACCCAAGCGGGAAGATAATACTCGGCGCCTCGATCAGAAATTATGCTGAAAATATCAAATTGCCTTTTTAGAAGATAAAATGAGGATAAATGACAAGAGAGGATTTTTACGAAGAGGCAGTATTCACGTATATAAATTCTTGAAAGAATATTCAAACACTTTTTTTATTCTCATCGCTTCCATTTCAAATAAATAAGTTACGTTATCGAGCAACAGCTCTATTGGTCTATATCGCAAGTTAAAGCAATTTCCCAAACTCGACAAGACTTTGCTGATTATGAATTTGAAGAAAAAGAAGGATATATTGAGGTGGGAGTTAAGTTTTATTTGTTTTGTTTTACGTTGAATGTGGCCTCTGCTTCTGTTCCGCTTTCGACGTCTCTGACCTTAACTTTCCAGATGCCTTCAGGGTCGTTGAGGGCTAGGGGTATATCTGCTTCAAGCACGCCTTCTGGGGCTTTATGGTTTCCGGAATAGTATTCAACCCATCTTCCCTTGGGGTCATAGACGTCCATTCGTATAACGGTGTCGTTGAGGCTTTCCGGGCTTCTTATGACTCTAGCCTTTACGGGCACAGGGTTTCCCGGCTTCACATAATCCTTAACCCAGAGCTCCACCTTTAGAACTTTGTAGGGTGTTAAGGCTAGGATTCGAGGGCTATATGTTGGAATAGTGGTTTCAACCTCATCTTTGAATCCCAAGTATTTTCTCTCTCTAACATCGTATACGTGGATCTTCTGGGGAAGCTTGATCTTGACGGCTTCCTCTTTCCTGAAGATCTTCTCGCTCATCTCCAACGCTTCTAACCCACCTAGCTCCGAGATTCTTAAGCTCGGATTTTTCAGTATCCCAACATATAGCGACTCCCTGTTTCTCCACCTGAAAATTTCGCAGCGGTATTCTCTTTCGCCGCTCTCAAGATTTATAAGTTTTATCTTCGGCTTTAAATGAGCAAGTTCAAGTATAGATTCGAATAAAATTCTGAAGTCTTCTCCTTCATCTGAGGCTATTCTATACCTAAAGTAATCTGTCAAGTCCATGTTTAAGTAAACAGTTAAGCCCTTCCCGCATCTCTTCACGAAGAACGCTTTAATACCATCCTCACCTTCAGCTAGAGCTATGCTTCCATTCTCCTTTAAGCAATCCTCCATAACCGGGATCTTAAGAGATTCGACATCTAGCTTTAATCCCGGAAATTCAGATACTATCCTGACTCCTCCATTCCTCCGTTTAGGCTTCAGATTCACCGTTCTCCTCGATATTCCGAAGAGGTTATCCAAAAGACCATCCTCAAGTTTTTTGCAATGCTCATCCATCAACCCTAGAAGTCCATCAGCTATAACTACTCCTCCGGCCTCAACGTACTCTTTTATCCGCTCAGCCTCCTTCGGGCTTAGGGCTACAGATTTCGGCAGGATGAATGCCTTATATCCTCCCTTGATGAGCTCCCCGTTCTCAACCTCCTCGTATGAAACAAATTTGTACTGGAAGCCTAGGTCTTCAAGGATCTTTAGGAGACTCTCCCTCAGCTTTAAAAAGTTGGATCTCTTCCTCTCAGTCACTCCACTTCTTAGAAGCAACTCATCCTCTTCAGTCTCAAACATCCAGTGTGCATGTATACTCGACTGAGAATAATGTATCGCAATTCTGTCATCCTCGAACTCGGATAGGTTTAAGAGCTTCGTTATCCCGCCTCTCAGCTCCATGAAGACATCCTTCATCTTGAGGCCTTCAGGGTTGATCTCAAGGCTAGGCTCGATAACGTATCTTTTACCCTTCTCTTCATCAAAATCCCAGAGGATGACGCCTCTATCTCCGTGAAGCAGATGATACCAGAGCATCCATTCACCCTCACCTCCTAAACCGGAGAGGGTTATAGCATGTATGACGCGTTTACCGCCGAAGGAACGTATGATCTCACGGTTATTCCCTATATTGTAGGCTTCTATGAAGTCTAGCGTATTCGTCAATCTCCACCAGTCATATCCGCCGTAGGCGCTAGGCATCTGACCGCCAGTTAATCCTGAAGGTCTAGTAGGATCAATCTCAGCAATCCAGTCTCGACATCTCCTAAACGCATCAGCGAATGTGATCTCCATGAAAGTCCTATGGTCAGCCCAAGCCGACAAATTATAATTTCCTCTCCGCCTAACTTCATAAGCAGTCATGGGCTCAACTTCATCCCAAGACTTGAATTCCGTTCCCCATTCTTCATTTAATGACTCTAAGCTCCCATAGACCGACCTAAGCCAATCTCTCATCTTCCTGAGGCAATGAGGACAGAAACAGAAGTCAAAAGATCCAACCAGATCCCCTATGCCTGCCTCATCAGATATATCATACCAGAGGGGACCATAAATCATGTAGTCGCGAACTATACGGCTTATTTTCTCCTTGAACTGAGACGCCACTAATGGATCATTTAGACAGTTCTTTCTTACAAGGAAGCGTTTATCCCCAGTCTTCTTATAAGCTTCCCTCATAGGTTGCCACTCCTCTTGTCTCCTCCCTGTTTGATGATAGAAGGCAAGCCACATAGGAGCTAGCTGAGCAAGATAAAACCTTAGATTTGTATCCAAGAGGTTCTTTACATCAGGTCGAGGACTATGAGCCATCCCAGCGTTTATACCTAGCTCTTTTATCTTCTCCAGATACTCTTTAGTCCTGCCGGGATTCCATATTAAAACGACATAGTCATCCCAAGGCTTAGGCTCAGGTGTGATTATGAATTCCCGCCTAGTATTGAAGAGGGTCTCTCCTGAAACGCTTAAGACTTTGCATTCTATAAAGTTCTTGACGGTAAGTGGATTCTTAAGCTCAAATGTAAATCTCACGTATCGATTGTTCGGTAAGGCCTCCTTAAACTTTAATACTTTGGGAATTCTGCCGTAAATGTCAACCCATCTAAGTTCACAATATACCTCCCCTATATCCTCGGTTATAAGAAGAACACTGCCTTCTAGTACGTCGTCACTTCGATAAGTTGTCTTATCTAATTCTAATCGTGCTGAGACCTTCAAAATAGGACACCAAAGTTATATTGTTTAGTTTCTCCAATTATATTTTTTGGGATCTCTATAGCGGCACATTCATGTACTCATCAGCTTTCCCTGTTTGGAGAATAATTTCACATTGAATATAGATGAGAAATGCTGGTAATTGAGTATTTCAAGGATATATATGAGACTGATGGGCTGACCGTTACTGATGAAGAGAAGCAGCTGAAAAGAAACCTATTAGTCGAACCTAAAAATGGTTTAACACATTCAATGCAAGGGTCAACTTGGAAAAGCATTTCTTCACCCTTCTTAAGATCCATCTCTCATCATTATGAGCCAGCAGTCTTTGAGAATCTCCCATGATTCGGATGCGATTTCTATAATCACCTTACCTGCTGGAACATGAGGATCCTTCATTATGAAAATAATGACTGCTTGATCGCCTCTCCTTAGCAGGAGATATTGTAGTTTGAGATTCTGCTCCTCATTTGTGAGGGAATTCTCATCAATAATTGTCCATTCAGTCATCTGCCTCCTGTACCATTCTGAAATCTCATCGATATTCGCGGGAACCATGTAGGCTTGACGCGTAGCATTGCTTGGAACCCCCTAATATCTGCCCATACATTCTTCGGAAGCAGTGTGCTTTCAGCGCCCGGATACACGGTTATCGCTTTTGCGGAGTGGCTTTCCAGATTGGTGATGAAAAGAATTCTTTTATTATTGATTCTACGGGTCTATCCATGATGTCTGCGAAGATTCCGTATTCACGAAGATTCCAGTTCATAATTAGCACGCCGACTGGCCCTCTGTAAACCGATGGGTTTAGTTGCTGTATGAGATTAAAGAGGACCTTGAAGCATTCTGATTGTTTCTTGAGCTTCTCTTCGGTAACTGGCTTGTCATCATAGAACCAGACTTCGCTTATGTACCAGCTATTGTTCCATTTTAGACAGAGACTTCTCATGATATCAGCGGTTTCCAGAAAGTCGTTGCGGAATCTCTCTTCCTTAAAGAGGGAGATCTTTGATCCCACGAGGATTCCTACGAGGTCGACGCATGAAAGATTGTATGAGGCGAGGCTATTTCGGAATGCTGGATGCGCGTCTCCGAGTTGCGTTACGAGTTTTCCTCTGAATACCGATTTAATAGCCGAGGCATATTTTGAATGATATTCATTAACTAGCTTTACGACGTCGTCTTCAGAGATTTTCAGTTGGCATTCAACTCTCAGGAAATGGTCAAGTTCACCGAAGGGATTAAAGAATTCAAACTTGTATCTTTCAGAGAGCTCCGCAAGCATTTTGACTATTTTTTG
>Ga0180300_10001627_pt1 | contig 10456 bp, 10 predicted proteins | sample GuaBasSediGuay15_FD_121798 | JGI IMG/M metagenome (GOLD analysis project Ga0180300, IMG submission 121798) | Subseafloor sediment microbial communities from Guaymas Basin, Gulf of California, Mexico - Guay15, Core 4569-2, 21-24 cm | ecosystem: Environmental > Aquatic > Marine > Hydrothermal... | reverse complement strand
TATGTTCTAAGAAGAGAATATGCTAGAAATACGCTTATGTCAGCCAACATAGATCTGAAAAATCTAGAAGAACAATTACAAAAAGGACAAATTGAGAATCTTCCAAGTAAAACTAAAAGAATCTTTATAGAGGTTATGAAAAAATTTGTGATATACGGAGAGGGAAACGGACTAAAACAGAGCTTAAATAAACTTGTCAATAAAGGAATAAACATAATAGTAGGGCTTCCTCTAAGCGGTTCAACGAATGAAATCACGTCGCTAGCTGCATGGAAAAATAGTTCAAATGGAAATGCTGTAAAATGAAGAAATAATTACTTTGGAAGTTCGAATAGCTTAGAGTACTCCTGTTTAAGTAGAGTTCGAGAGACATGGGTGTATATTTGAGTAGTACTTAAACTACTATGACCCAGCAACTCCTGAATAATACGTATATTAACTCCCCTCTCCAAAAGATGTGTTGCCAACGAGTGTCTCAAAGCATGAGGAGTGCATTTCTTTCTGATTCCAGCCTTCTCCGCAAGTTTCTTTATGATTCTTTGAACGGTCCGAGGAGATACCGGAAAGACCTTTTCGCTTGAGTTATATTTTTCTCTGTATTTTTTAAGGAGATTAAGTGTTTCAGCATCCATCAAAACTATTCTTTCCTTATTCCCTTTACCTCTGACGCGAACTTCCCCACTATTTAGATCAATATCATCCCACTTTAGGTTACATAGTTCGCTTACCCTAACACCTGTTGAATAAAGAGCTCTGACGATAAGTTTATCTCTATCGTTTTCAGCAGCTTCCAGCAGTTTTTCCACTTCTTCTTTGGTTAGAGCCGTGGGTAACCGCTTCGGCAATTTGGGCCTATCAACCTTATCAACAACGTTTTCATCAACATAGCCGTTATCTACAAGGAAACGGTAAAAGGTCTTTAAACATGCTAACTTACGGTAAAGAGTTGTATTCCTATAATTATGTTCTTTCTTTAAATGAACAAGAAAGCTCATAATATCTCTCTTTTCAATTTCCCAAGGTTTTTTCCCAGTATGACGCAAAAACAATTTAATATCGTAACAATACTGCTTAATGGTTTCAGAACTATAACCTTTAAGTTCCAAAAATGTCGAGAAACTATCAATAACATTAACAACATCGTCCATCTTTAATCACCAGCCACAGCAAAACATTTTGTTACATTTCACGTCAATACATATTTAGTTTTTCATAATACCCATGAAATACCGAGAAAAACACAGATTTCAAAACCCATAAAAATCAGATAAAATTAAGGTAAAATAAAGTAATTTAGTAGATATTTTGCTTTAGCTTTGGGGCTTCCAGTTAACCATTGCATCGGCCAACCTTGGCTATCATATCGATGCCAACGATTTCCGTTGGGAACAATGGTATGACTGCTCTGACGAGAGGCCACAAATCTCTCTTAATTATTGAAAAATAGTTTTGTTGCTCTTTATATTTATTAATCATGTATTCTGTAGCCTTACCCTTTACAATATCTTCAGATATCACCATGTTAACCGATTTCTTTTAACTCTTTTGTTTCCTTTTTCTCTATTTTTCTTCTTTCCTTTTCAATCCATTCATCTACACTCTTATAGTGTCGTCTGTCATCAACTTTTACCTTTAGTTCAAGGTAACTTTTCTCCTTAGCTTTTTTACATCATCTTCAAGTGGTATTAAAAACATAGATACGTTGCCTACCATAATCCAAGCGTAGTCGCCAACAACTTTAAGAACATAAGCTTCAGGTGAAATGTAGGTTGGCATAGCAACCCACTTTTCAGGTATGAGAAAATATATAAAGCCCCGGAGCCACGTAAAGCACTTCCAGCTCCAAGAAAAACTTCTTTATAATCCACGAAGAAGCCCTCCACACCAAACTACCAAAAAATATATCAATACAAAATTAGCAAATAACTACTATAAAAATTTAATATTGTAACTTTATCGGCAACGAGTCTTCAAAATTCTTTCTGCTCTTTTTAGGTCTTCCTTTTTATTTACGTTTAAAAAAGTGTGGAGATGAGGATCAAATTTCTTAATTATAAGAATGGAAATGTAAAGAATTTTATCCAATTTTTCAAGCATGGATCTCATATCATATCTCTGACTAGCTAGAGAGGATTCTGCAGCAGTTAAAGCCTTATCGGTTCTATAAATTGAATGTAAAGGTTCTATATATCCGTTAGGCCACCTAGGAACAACAGCATCATAACCTTTAGAGATAGAAATTAGTAGTTGGAGAACATTGCTGTCTACAAGCGGAATGTCACACGAAAGAAGAAAAGTGTACTTAGACTCCGCATTTCTAAAGGCAGTTTTAGCACCAATAAGCGGGGATCTAACCTTACTTTCCTCGTCGACAACAACCTTAACATTTTCAACGTTAAAATGGTTTAAACGTTCTTCATAGTCTTTTTTCTGTTCAATGCTACTAGTAACGATTAAAATTTTGTTTGCATAGGGCCTACAGGCTTCTAAAACCCAAATAAACATAGGTTTTCCGCAAATATCCAATAATCCTTTATCCCTTCCTAGTCGAGAAGATTTACCGCCTGCAAGAATAGCAAAATCAACAGAATGCGTCACGACATTCACCAGTTCATGGTATGTTACTCGATTAACGCTAACTGTTACGAACATATGGTAGTTAAGACAATTTAGTTTGGAAATATAAGTTTAAATATTGCTACATGACGTTAATGTTGGAGATGTTTATGAAACGGATTGGCAGATTGACCAAACATAAAATCAAAGGTAGAATTGGTAGGTTAATTCAATTCAGATTGTGGGAGAAGAAATATGGTTGTATGGCTAAAACTAAAAATAAGAAGCAAGATTAAAAATAACGAAGTTATAGTGAATGGATTAGTTAATTCTGGCTATGAAACCGAAAGTCCGGAAATTCTTGTCGATAGCAAAATTGCAAAAGAACTAGGGTATTATCCGAAATTTCCTAAGGAGACATCAATTGAAACATATACCATGGCTGGTAGTACTGAAATTAAACTCATTCATATCAAAAACGCTGTAACTGTTCAAGTAATGACTGAGGATAGATCTTCAAGTGAGGTATCTAGTGATTTAGTTATTTCGGAAAAAGAGAGCGATGTTTTAATAAGTGACAAACTGGCTAGTAAACTAAGCATAGTTCTTTTAGATATTGGTGGAGGAATCTGGTGTTTCAAAGATGAAATAGGCAAAAAGGCAAGAAAATCAGCTACTTAATTCGAGTGATGTAAAATATACCTGAATGAATTTTTAAATTAAATGAAATTTAACTTAAGTTCCTTGGCTTAGAATTGTTAAAATATTAGGTAAGTTGGTGACATTTGACATGTCGAAAGGGGTGGTGGATAGAGTGATATCAAGTATTGAAATTAAGGGGGTAATAACTGCTCTTATAACACCATTAACTAACGACGAGGAAGTAATTGAAGAAGAATTCAAAAAGTTAGTTAATTTCCAAATAAAACATGGCATTAAGGGATTTTTTGTTACAGGTACTCTCGGCGAAGGTATGAAACTTCCATTAGAAACCAGGAAAAGAGCGATTGAAATAGCTGTTGAACATGCAAGGGGAAAAGTGCCTGTAATAGCGCACGTTGGAACACCAAACACAAAAACAACCATAGAACTAGCAAAACACGCAGCAGATATAGGTGCTGATGCCATAAGCGCCATAGGTCCATTTCTCTATAAACCGGATCTTAAAGGATTAATAAAACATTATAAAGCTATAGGAGAAGCTGTTGATATTCCACTATTCATATACAATAATGCTGGGAGACAAGGATACAACATTGACCCAAATATGTTCGAAAAAATAGCAAGAGAAGTCCCGCAAATAGTTGGACTAAAGGATACAAGTTACAATGTAGAGCAGCTTCACGAATATGTCCATAAATTTGGAGACAAGTATGTTATTGCTGCTGCAGGAGATTCCATGATGTTCGTAGCTTTTGTTATCGGAGCCCAAGCTCACATATCTGGAATAAGTAACCTCTTCCCCGAGTTAGCTGTTGACCTTTACAACTCGGTAAAAAGAGGAGATCTTGAAAAAGCCAAACAACTACAATCCAAAATCAACGATATAAAACGCATCCTAAAGAAAGTGTCGGAAATTGCAGCTTACAAGGCAGCCTTGAAACTTCGTGGAATAAATGCAGGGATTCCTTCATCTCCATTAAGACCATTAACTGAGGAAGAATTCCAAGAACTCAAGAAAAACCTACAGCAATTTTCCCTCATCTGAGTAATTTAAATTTGAGCACTTTTAATGCAAGGAGCGTAAAGCGAAATCTTAGCTCACGCTATATTTTATTTTAAAACTTCTGGATTAGCTATATTCTTTGGTTTTTTACCTTGGAGAACATTAACTACGTCTTGAGCAATCATCATATCCATTCTACGCACAGCTTCTTTTGTGAAAAAGGCGATATGAGGTGTGACGATGATATTATCTAATTTAAACAAAGGATTATCTTTGCTTGGCGGCTCCTTTTCGTACACATCTATTGCTGCCCCGGTAATCCACCCTTCTTTCAAAGCCTTGTATAAATCATTTTCGTTTACAATTCCTCCTCTAGCAGTATTTATGAGGACTGCACTACTTTTCATAAGTTTTAGTTCCTTTTCCCCAATTAGATTTCTTGTTTTCTCAGTGAGGGGAACATGTATGGTGACGATGTCTGATGTTTTTAAAAGTTCTTCAAGCGAAACTTTTCTAGCATTAAATTTGGCTAAAACTTCTTCTTTTACGTAGGGGTCGTATGTAATTACTTTCATCCCGAAGCTAAGAGCTCTTTGAGCAACTCTAGAACCTATTTGCCCAAAACCTATAATACCTATAACTTTGTTGCAAAGCTCCACGCCGAGAAACTTCTTTAATCTAAATTTACCTGATTTTGTAGCAAGATGTGCATCAACTATTTTACGTAGAAGTGCGATAATTAAACCTAAAGTGAAGTCTGCAACGGAGTCAGCATTTGCATGAGGAGAATAGACGACAGGTATCCCCCTCTTAGTGGCAGCTTCTAAATCTATATTATCAAATCCCACTCCATGATTTGCAATAACCTTTAACCTATTAGCATGTTTGAGGACGTCATCTGTAATACGGTCTATTCCGACAATTAACGCATCTACATCTCTAATTACCTGTTTTAACTCTTCCTCGGTTAACGGTCTTTCCATAGTGTTTCTTTCGACTCTGCCAATACTTTTCAAAAGTTTTATGGCTTCTTCGGTATAAATGCCAAACGACCTTGAGGAAATGTATATTTTATACTGTTCTCCCATTAGAATCACCATTTTCTTCATTTTGGAGGACTTGTACCTTATACAATTTTAAATAGTATCGAAAAAGCTTCATCGATACTATTTACTTCAAAATCTGGCTTAGCTTGAAGTCTTATTTGGTCTAATGGTTCATCAGGATGTACAGATTTTTTTATCCATATGGTTTTCATTCCAAGTTTTTTAGCTCCATAAATGTCAGAATCTAATCTGTCTCCAACATGAATAGCGCAGCTAGGATCAACACCTAAACATTTTAAAGCAACATTAAATATTTGAGGTGAAGGTTTAGCCCAACCTACCTCAGAAGATATAGCGATGCAATCAACAACCGTTTCTAACCCAGTTTTTCTAAGAATTTCTCTTAGGGAGGGTGGGTAAACAAAGTCAGAAACAATACCTATTTTTACCTTTTCCCTTAGTTTACTTATTTTTTCTAAGATTTCTGTTGAAAACTTAATTTCTGAAGAAAAAACTTTGTAGAAAGCTTTTGTGGCTTCTAAAATAATTGAACTATTAGGGTTGAAATCGTATCCAAAGTTTTTAAGAACGTAAAAATAAAAAATTTCTCTTCTAGTATCTTTTCCGCTTGAAAATCTTTTCTCAAGAACCTTAGACCACTCTAAGAGACAAACCTTATAAAAATTATCAAAGGGCCCTAAATTTAGCCCTTTAGAAATAAAAACTTCATATGATGCTCTATAACATTTTTTAACGTCAAATGTATCCTTAAATCCGATGAGAGTACCAAATACATCAAAAGTCACAGCAGAAATCCTGTCATTGTGCATTCTTTACACCCATTTGTTGGTATGAGTAATGACTAAATCTGTTTTTAATAGATGTCTTCTTAACTGTTTTAGTGCTAGTATTGGAAATTTTACAACGTTATATACCGCAATTGCTTCTGAATGTAATTTTCACAAGTTAATTATACACTACAAATATATAGATAATGTCTCTATGGTGGATACCAGTAACTATATATTAAAACTTGTTTGGAGCGATAAAAAATGAGCAGAAATAAAAGTTTTCAAGGAATTATACCACCAATGTTAACCTCTTTCACGAAAGATGGAGATCTTTACGAAGAAGGTATTAGAAACTGTGTAGATTTCCTAATAGAACACGGCGTTCACGGTTTTTGGGCACTTGGCAGTGTTGGTATGGGACCATACATGCGAATCGAAGAAAGAAAAAGGGCTGCTGAAATCATCATCGATCAAGCAAATGGAAGAATACCCATAATAGTACATGTAGGTTCAACTGCAACAAGAGACTGCGTAGAGTTAGCAAAACATGCACAAGACAGTGATGCTGATGCTATTTCAATAGTTCCATCCTACTATCTTCCACCAAAATTTGAGGAATTAAAGGAACACTATTCAATTGTAGCAGAAAAGGTTGATGTACCAATATTTATATACAATAATCCATCTGTTTGCGGATTTAATATAACTCCACAACAAGCAGCTGAATTAGCTAAAATAGATGGAATAATTGGCATTAAAGAAACAGCAGCAAACCTAGCACAACTATATGAATGTATCAAGCACTGTAAAGAGGTTAAAAAGAATTTCGTCTTTTTATACGCCAACAGTACTCTTGCAACATTAGGATTTATTGTTGGGGCTCATGGAGCTGTCCCGTCAATTGCAAACGCATTACCAGAACTATATGCTAAGATTTACGAAAATGTAGTTCAAAAGAAACTTAGAGAAGCATTGGAAATTCAGCAAAAAATAATAAACGTCGAATCAGCCTTTAGACAACCCAGAATAACCGCACTATATGAAGCGCTGAAGATAAGGGGATGTGACGTTGGATTTCCAAGACGTCCTCTAATCCCAGAAGCCAGCGAGGAAGCAAAGCAAAAAATAAAAAACGCCCTCAAAGCACTTAACATCATATAATCTTCTCCTAAAATAAACTCCATTATTCACACTTTTTGATGCAAAATATAATATTTCAAATGCTTAGGATAGAGGGGGATTTTAAAGTGGTTGAAGAAAAAATTGTAAAAGGAGAGGAAAATTTAAAGGATATATTAAGGGGATGTACTTTACTGGGTACTGGTGGAGGAGGACCGTTTAGAGAGGGAGTAGACTACATATCCGAGGACATAAAAGAAGATCGAGAGCTAAAGTTAATAGATCCAAAAGATGTTGATGATGAAACTTGGACGTGCAGTGTTTACTACGCTGGTACGATAACACATTTAATAGAAATACCTGAAGAGAAAAAGAAGCTACCTGCCAAAGCAGTGAACAAAGAATTAATAATTGCAACCAAAGAATTAGAGAAAATTCTTGGTGCACCAATAAAAGCGCTAGTTCCCCTAGAACTTGGAGGAGGAAATACTGCAGCGGCTATGCACGCTGCAATGGGCTTAGGAATACCACTAGTTGATGGAGACTATGCTGGAAGAGCTATTCCAGAACTAGAAATGATTACCCCCTGCCTTAAAGGTAAACCAGATGTCCCAATAGTTACTTGTAATGAATTCGGTGAAATAGTGATTATTAAAGAATCAGTAAACTACACTAGAACAGAGGTTATCACAAGATGGTTAAGTGTTGCTTCCTTTGGAAAAATTGGTAATGCTGGCTACCCCATGAAAGGAAAGGATATGAAAGAGGTAATTGTTCCAAACACCGTTTCCAAATGTTTAGAAATTGGAAAAGCTATTAGAGAAGCAAAGGAACAAGGAAAAGACGTTGTAAAAGTCGTACTTGACATTACAAAAGGCTGGCTTCTTTTCAAAGGAAAGGTCACGAAGAAAACGTGGGAAAGTAAAGGAGGGTTCACCTACGGTGAAACAGTACTTGAAGGAATAGATGAATTCAAAGGACATGAATTTAAAATCTGGTTCAAAAACGAAAACCACATAACGTGGAAAAACGGTGAACCATTTGTTACAAGTCCAGATCTCATATCAACATTAGATCTCAACAAAAAGGAACCTGTGACAAATACGGACATTGCTGAAGGCGATGTACTCGCTGTAATAGGTATAAAAGCCCCTGACATACTTAGAACCAAGGAAGCCCTAGAAGTACTAGCACCAAAACACTTTGGCTTTGATCTCGAATACGTTCCAATCGAAGAAAAAATAAAAGAGGCTTGACAGCAAAACCATACCTTATTTTTATTTGAAGTCCAGATAAAGTAGCATCAACTGGTCTATTTTAGTAAGCGAGTTGAAAATCGTCTTTCAAAAGTCTTTTCTCTCAAATTCTTTGATATATCGTTACGCTCAATGTATTGAATGGCCTCTGTTGGACAAGCTTCAACACAGGCTGGTACTTCCTCTTTCTTTAGTCTTTCAGTACATAAGTCGCACTTTACTGCTATCTTTCTTTCTTCATCTATCATTATTGCTCCAAATGGACATGCAGTAGCACAAAAACCGCATGCTATGCATTTATCCTCAAGCACAACAACAATACCATATTCATTTTTCGTCATAGCGTCATAGGGGCATGCTTCCATACATAAAGGGTCTTCACAATGCCTACACCATACAACAAATGGCCCCAGATGATGTTCTACAAATATCCTAGCTTTAGGTTTTATAATTTCGAAAGAAGCTTCAACTAGGTCTTTTGATGAGGAATGAGCTGTTGAACAAGCTAATTCGCAGGCTTTACAACCGATACACTTCTCCAAGTCGACAAAAATTACCTTTTGAGGATACAAATTCTGCGTCATAGTATAGATCTCCTATTTTCTCGAAATATCATAAAGAGCATGCATGATCTCTCTAAGTGCTGGATAACATTTCAAATATATTTTAAAAAGCTTATCGTACTTTTCATACTCTTCAAACACAGGTTTTTCTACTCCCTTAATCTTAACAAAATTTTCAACAGCTTTCTCAATATTATCGTAAATCTTTACTCCAGTAAGTATGCAAGCTGCTATCCCTACGGCGGTTGTTTCACCAGGGTTCTCCAACAATTTACACTCCATACCTAAAACATTTACAATAATTTTCCTCCATAAACTACTTTTCGCCCCACCGCCACACATTCTCAAATCAATCGGAGCCATGTTCATTTCACGATACGTCTCCAAATTATGTCGAAGCGTAAAGGAAATTCCTTCAAGCATAGCTCTAAAGAAATCCTCACGTTTATTAGATAAACTAATGCCAATGAATGCTCCCCTTGCTTTGGGGTCACTAATTGGAGATCTTTCTCCAAGCAAGTATGGAAGGAAAATTAAGCCTCTAGAACCTATAGGAACTTTCTCAGCTTGCTTATCAAGCAGTTTATAAGCATCTACACCAAATTTCTTCTCAAACATCATCTCAAGTTCGCAGAACTCGTTTCTGAACCATTTTAATGCAATGCCGGCTGTTAAAGAAGTTGCAGATCCAAACCACATGTCAGGAATTGCATGACACCTTATTGGAACTCTCATCTTGGGATCAAGAAACGGTTTGTTAGATGCTAAATCTATTTCAGCAGCGGAACCAAGATAGCAAACCGCATATCTATTTTTTATAACACCTGCGCCAACAAGTAAAGCACCAGTATCACCGGAACCAACAATTACAGGTAGCCCAGCCCTTAATCCAAGCTCCTTGGCAATGTTGTCTTTAAGTTCTCCGGCTATTTCCATAGAGTATTGCGGCATTGGTAGCTTATCAACAGGTATTTTAACGGTTTCAAGAATCTCTTCCGACCAACATCTTTTAACTAGGTCAAAAGCCATTGTTGAAGAAGCAACAACATAATCCGTGGATATTTCTCCAGTTGTTTTAAACACCATGTAGTCTTTAGGGTGAAGAAACTTGTAGGTTTTCTCAAACACTTCAGGTTTATTATCTTTAATCCAAAGCCATTTAACAAGAGAAGGTATTGGAAGCAATGGATTCCCAGTTGTATTATATAAAAATTCTTCTCCAAGAACTTTTCGCAAAAATTCACATTGATCTATCGCCCTCATATCAGAGTAATGTATAACCCTCTCCATTAGCAGATTTCCGTTTTTATCGATTGGCAGTACCCCGCCTAAGGTTCCTGAAAAACCTAAACCAATGATATCTTCTTTAGGATCAACCTTACTTTGAGAAATGACAGATTTTATTGTTTCTACTACCGCTTCCCACCAATCTTTGGGGTCCTGTTCAGAATATCCAGGC
>Ga0180300_10001626_pt1 | contig 10457 bp, 8 predicted proteins | sample GuaBasSediGuay15_FD_121798 | JGI IMG/M metagenome (GOLD analysis project Ga0180300, IMG submission 121798) | Subseafloor sediment microbial communities from Guaymas Basin, Gulf of California, Mexico - Guay15, Core 4569-2, 21-24 cm | ecosystem: Environmental > Aquatic > Marine > Hydrothermal... | reverse complement strand
GCTTTGAACCTCTTCCCTTTGCACTCATCACACTTTATGTAAACATCTGGCAGAAAGTGCATTTCAAGCTTTATTACACCAGTCCCCTGACACGCCTCACACCTGCCACCCTTAACATTAAACGAGAACCTTCCCGGACGATAACCCCTCGCTCTCGATTCGGGCAGCGATGCGAATAGCTCCCGTATAGGCGTGAAAACCCCGGTGTAGGTAGCTGGATTCGAGCGCGGCGTCCTGCCTATGGGAGATTGGTCTATGTTTATAACATTGTCTATATTGTCGAGTCCTATTATTTCCTTGTAGGGCAAAGGTTTAAGATGAGCGCGATGATAATAGCGGGCAAGTATCGGGTATAGGGTTTCGTTTATCAGAGTGCTTTTGCCCGAGCCGGAAACACCGGTTATGCAAATGAATTTCCCGAGAGGGAATCTGACGGTTATGTTTTTCAAGTTGTGCCCTTTTGCGCCGACAAGGACCAGTTCTTTGCCATTCCCCGGTCTTCTTTGCTCGGGTATAGAAATTTTCAGCTTACCAGCGAGATACTTTCCCGTTATGCTTTCCGGGACTTTCTTTATCTCCTCAGGAGGACCCAGCGCTACCACATGTCCGCCTTTCACCCCTGCACCGGGACCAAGGTCAACCACGAAATCAGAGCTTTCTATTATCTGTCTATCGTGCTCAACAACTATGACTGTGTTCCCAAGGTCCCTGAGCTGGATTAGCGTTCTAAGCAGTTTATCAGTATCCCTGGGGTGAAGTCCTATAGTTGGCTCATCAAGCACATAAAGCACACCAACAAGCCTCGAACCTATCTGGGTCGCTAAGTGTATTCTTTGCGCCTCGCCGCCCGATAGTGTGTGCGTCATTCTATCCAGCGTAAGATATCCCACGCCGACATCGCGAAGGAAATGAAGTCGCGCGCGAATCTCCTTTATTATTTGCCTTGCTATTTCATTCTGGCTTTGGGTTAGTTTTTCAGGTAGCTCATCGAAAAATTCGCATGCTTCGTCTATGGACATTGCGGTTATCTCGTGTATGCGCTTTCCTGCAACGGTCACGGCTCTCGATTCAGGGCGCAGTCGAGAACCACCGCAAGCGCTGCACTTTTCGGCAACCATGAAACGCTGAATCCATGCTCTGACATCATTTGACTCGGTCTGCCTGTAACGGCGCTCAAGATTGGGTATTATGCCTTCGTAAACGCCTACCCATCTCCCCGAGGATTTTCCATTAGCGGATTTATAGTGAACTACTATCTCCTCGTCGCTGCCGTAAAGAATGAGTTTCTTATGTTTTTCCGAAAGTTCTTTCCACGGCTTGTGAAGTGGTATATCGTACTTTTTCGCTAAAGCCTTAAGCTGAGCGAAGTACCAGCTCCCTACGAAATCGCGCCATACAGCTATTGCGCCCTCGTAAATCGAAAGATTCGGATTCGGAACGATAAGGTCGGGGTCTATCCTAAGCTGGATGCCAATCCCCGCACATTGAGGACATGCTCCGTAGGGCGAGTTAAAAGAAAACATTCGCGGTGATAGCTCTTCAATGCTCGTTCCGCAGCGTGGACACGCCATCTTCTCCGAAAATGTGTATTCCTCGCCTGTATCGTAATCTACGATGACAACCAACCCATCGCCGTAGGATAGAGCCGTTTCTATGGATTCGGAAAGTCGCCCACGATAATGCTCGTCCACAGTTAATCTGTCCACAACGAGCTCTATGGTGTGTTTCTTATTCTTTTCGAGCAATATCGGTTTATCCATGGTTCGAATGTGCCCATCAACTCTTACTCGGAGGAAGCCTTCTTTCTGTAGCCTTTCGAAGAGGGCTTTATACTCTCCTTTACGACCACGGACCAGCGGTGCCAGCACAAGTATTCTGTGCCCCTGAGGAAGTTTCATTATCTGCTCGATTATTCCCGCTATAGTCCATCTTTCTATCGGGGCGCCGCAAATCCAGCAATGTGGGGTGCCCACTCTCGCGAAAAGAAGTCGCAGGTAGTCGTAAATTTCGGTTGCAGTTGCCACCGTCGAGCGGGGATTATGTGATGCCTTCCTCTGCTGGATAGCTATAGCCGGGGAGAGCCCGTCTATAAAGTCGACATCTGGTTTCTCCATAAGCGACAGAAATTGTCGGGCATAAGCGGAAAGGGATTCGACATAGCGTCGCTGTCCCTCAGCGTAAATCGTGTCGAAAGCAAGCGAACTCTTGCCTGAACCCGAAAGCCCCGTTATAACAACGAGCTTGTTGCGAGGAATTTTTAATGAAATGTTCTTAAGGTTATGTTCCCTTGCACCCTGTATTACTATGTAGTCGTCCATGATTTTAGAAGTTTTTTAACTAATATAATGCGAAATTTTTTCGGCAAAATCAACAGGAATTATGCTAAAATGAAAAAGTAAAGTATTATAAGGAATTTTGGGAAAACTGTCTACTGATCTCTCAAAATCGACTTTTTTCTGTGAATTGAGCGACGATTACAAAATCCAGTACTGCACATGCACAAAGATAAGCCAATGATATTCACTATTTAGCCTTGACAGCCAAACCTTAAAAAATAGATTAATAACCAGATGGTGGGTATAGCTCAATTGGTTAGAGCGCCGGACTGTGGATCCGGAGGTCGAGGGTTCAAAGCCCTCTACCCACCTTTTAAAATTAATTAGCTTTGCGCATAAAAACTGTAAAAATTAACAAACTAATACGCGACGAAAAGGTCAACCGTGGAGTCCTATCGAGTTAGCCAGTGTAAATGACCATGTTGTAAGATTTGTGTTCTGCAAAGGCGAATACCACTGGCATAAACAATCCAGCGAGGACGAACTCTTCTTTGTCGTAAAAGGACAGCTATTGATAAAAATGCGCAAGCCTCATAATGACCTAACCCTTAACGAGGGCGAGATGGCGGTAGTCCCGAAAGGAGTCGAGCACTGTCCCGTAAGCCCAAAAGACTCCTATATACTTTTGTTCGAGCCGAAAAAACTTATGAGCGAAGGCGACAGGTAAACTGCGCATCGAACAACTTCCTTGCCCAGACATCAACTTTTAGTTAAAATTCTAATGATGAAAAAAGGAGGGATTATGTTCAAAGGCTCGATAGTCGCCTTAATAACACCTTTCGATGATAAGGGTAATGTCGACCTCGAAACATACAAAAGGTTAGTCGGCTGGCACATAGAACAGGGCACGGACGGAATACTCGTTGCAGGCTGCACTGGTGAGAGCTTTACATTGCACGAGGATGAACGGGATGCGTTGCTTTCCGCTGCTCTCGAGGTGGCAAAAGGGAAAATACCAGTGATAATGGGTACAGGAGCTTCAGAGACAAAGCTCGCCGTGCAAAGAACCGAAAGAGCCAAAAAAATTGGTGCCGATGCGGCACTCGTTATAACCCCTTTCGGGAACAAACCCACACAGGAAGCGCTGTACAATTACTATCGCGAAGTCGCTGATGTTGGATTACCGATAATAATGTATAATGTGCCCTCACGAACGGGGACAAACCTGCTTCCACAAACTGTTGCAAGACTCTCGGAGATAGATGGCATAGTAGCTATAAAAGAGGCTTCCGGAAGCGTTGACCAGATGAGTGCCATACTCAAATATGCGCCTTCAATAACGCTTCTTTCCGGTGATGACTCGTTGACACTGCCGGCTTTGGCGCTGGGAGCCAAAGGTGTGGTCTCGACGATAGCCAACATTGCACCTCAGGATTTTGCCGACATGGTGCGCCACTTCCAAAATGGCGACATACAACACGCGCGAGAAATTCATTTCAGATTGTATCCGCTGATGAAAGCACTCTTTCTTGAGGGTAACCCGGTGCCGCTCAAGGCTGCGATGGAGATGCTCGGGATTTGTAGCGGAAATCTCAGACCACCACTAACGCCAGCTTCCCAAAAGACTCGCGAAGCTTTGGAAGAAGCCCTTAAACAAGCAAAGCTCATTATCGAATAACTAAAATGAAAATAGTAATAAACGGCATACTCGGTAGAATGGGGAAAGCTATAGTCAAGTTAGCCAAGCAAGAGGGTTTCACGATTGTCGCCGGCGTGGACAAAGAAGACACGATTCTCGATGAAATTCCCGTTAAGAACCTGCCCGATAAACTTCCAAAAAGCGTGGACTGTGCGCTTGACTTCTCCTCGCCTGAGGGCACAGTAGCTATTGCTGAATGGTGCGCTAAAAATGCTATTCCATTGGTCTCGGGAACGACAGGACTTAATGATAAGCAACTCGAGGCTCTGCGTTCTGCGTCGAAGAAAATACCGCTTTTTTACGCGACCAATATGTCGCTTTCAGTCGCACTTCTCGGAAAATTCGCCTCCATTTACGCTTCGGCGAACCCGGATGCAGATACCGAAATCGTCGAATATCATCACCGACACAAAGCTGATGCTCCGAGCGGAACGGCTTTGACACTGGCTGAAAAAATTGCGCAGGCTCGAGGTTTGGGAAAGGATTCGATAATTTTCGGGAGGCATGGTAAAACCGGAGAGCGTCCGAAGAAGCAAATAGGGATACACGCTGTTCGCGCTGGTGAGATAACGGGTGAACACCACATAATTTTCGCTGACGAAACGCAGGAGGTGATTCTCGTTCACAGAGCAAGAAGTCGAGCTCTTTTCGCTAAAGGTGCTTTGGAAGCTGCGAAATGGCTTGTCAAAAAGCCATGTGGGCTTTATTCTATTGATGATATCGTGAAAACATTTTTCGGAGGTGATTAATGAGAAAACTAAACATATTTTTGATAGTAATTTTTTGTTCTCTTATTATCGCTCAGAACCCGCCGAGAGAGCTGACAGCAATAAGCAACCTTAATGCGCGCGTGCAACTTTTCTGGCGACCACCGCTTATAAGAGTAATCCTTACTGAGCTTTTCTACGACGATGGTACTGGTGGACTTGTGGACAGTGCCCAGGCTGGCGATATAATCTCGGTAAGATTCACGCCAACACACCGCTGCTCCCTCATGGCAGTAAAATTTAACGCCTGGAATCCATGGCCTTGGGTTAAAGTGGTTATCAATGTCTACCCCGACAATGGTTACGGGACACCTAACTATTTTTCTCCCCTTCTTTCCCATCCCGAAACAACCGTCCTCATTACTGGCTGGCAAGTAGTGGACCTATCTGCCCATGGACTCGCTTTCTCCGACAGCGAGGAATTCCATATAGGCATAAAAAAGATCGCTCCCGTAGACAGCTACCCCCATTTCGTTTTCGCCGACACGACACCGACGGGTAGAAGCTGGATGTACAACCACGCTACTTTTAGCCTCGACTCTTTCCCGGGGGATTATCACATAAGAGCGCTCGTTTTCTATCGAGGAAGCAGATTTCTAAGAGAATTGCCCTCTGAAAAAAGGGTTTTCACTGCTGAATCCCCGCCAACCGAAGAAGCCTACTTCATGTTGCCAACAGGCGTTGACCACTATGTTGTGTATCGCGACACGGTGCCTGACACTACATCGATGTCTATAGTTGGCTCGTCCACCGATACATCGTTCACCGACTTAACAGTCACAAACGACAAACCATACTACTATGCTGTCAAGGCATATCACGATACAACGGGACACGACCTGCCGGGGTACTCATGTTTTTCAAATATTGCTTACGCCGTTCCAAGAGACTCGGCATCGGGCTACACTAATATGGACACTCTAAAAAACGACGATGGCATACCAGAAGGACTGGTTTCGTGGTCGATATATAACGGTTTTGGTGCCGCGCTTTATCCGGATGGTGTGGGCAAACTTCAGGCGCTACTTTTCCGAGTCAATAGAACGGGGCAGTTCAAACCCCAGATATGGACGCTTGGTGACGATACGATGCCCGAGCTGCTCTGGATTGATTGGCCTGCCATGCTTTCCGCCACATCAACAGGCTGGCGCTCGGTTAATGTATCGAGCTGGCGAACCATAGTGGTGGACAAACCCTTCGTGGCAACAGCTATATGTGGCGACATGTACTTCGGATTAGGGTTCGATGCAGGCGTGGGAAAACGCGCATTCGACTATTCGGGTGGAACATGGACCAATATAGCCGACACAGCATACATGATAAGAGCAGTAATCGTATACAACATGAACACTGCCTATTTCCGCCTCAGGCGGGGCTGGAACCTTGTAAGCACACCAGTCTATCTCCCGAACGACTCAATAATAAATGTTTTCCCGACATCCGCGGATAGCTTTGCCTACAGGTGGGTTTACGACGAGGAGAGCGGAGGATTCATATACGAACGAGCATATACCATCGAGCCGGGATATGGCTATTGGGTTCTTTCGCTCGCCGATACGATGTATGAAATAAGCGGCGGACTACCTGCAAGGTCGTTTGACATTCCTGTTCACACAGGCTGGAATCTTATCGGGGTTCCCGCTACCCCTTCGAACATTCCAGTCCGCAATCTCAGGACATATCCATCCGGGCTTCTCGGTTCCTACAGATATGTTTACGCTTACGATGCCGACGATACCTCTTATGTCCGCGTTGAGAAACTTCTTCCCGGAAAGGGATACTTCATTTTCGTTAACGGCAACGGCGTCCTTCGGATAGGCGAATGAGCAAATTTTTCTGTTGCGAATCGGGCGATTTACGCTAAATATGAATTTCAAAAGCTGGCGTAGCTCAGTCGGTAGAGCAGCGCACTCGTAATGCGCAGGTTGTGGGTTCAAGTCCCACCGCCAGCTAATTTTTATTTGTGCGCAACCCCTATTTCGGCTAAATTAGTTTGCCATGAGCGATTCAATAAATGTCAGACTGAAACTTTTGCCCGGCGGCATGTTGCCAAGGAAAATGACCCCGGGTTCCTCAGGTTACGACCTTTTCGCAAGGCTATCAAAACCGATAATTCTTCACCCCGGAGAGTGGAAAGCCATACCTGTAGGTTTCATCATAGAATTGCCCGAGGGATATGAAGCACAAATCCGCCCAAGAAGCGGGTTAGCGCTTAGGTTCGGACTGGCAATGCTCAACTCACCGGGAACAATAGACAGCGATTACAGAGGTGAGGTAAGAGTTATTCTCGCCAATCTTGGCAACGAGGAAGTCACAATAAAAAATGGCGATAGAGTAGCTCAGATGATTATATCGCGGGTTTATTCCTGCGAATTCGAACTCGTTGAGGAAATAACCCCCACCGTCCGCAACGAAGGTGGGTTTGGAAGCACGGGAGTTTAGAAATGAAAACTTTTCTAAAAATAGCATTTATTATAATGCTACTTTTATCGGCTTTTACGCTAACTTACTCTGATGAGCGTCTTTTCCCCATCTGGGCATGGTCACAGGCACTCGGAGGCGTGAGAGCGGTAGGCGATTGGGGAGCACTTTCAGCATCGGCAAACCCCGCTCTCCTTTCAGAAATGCCGGAAAAAACTTTTGGACTAAGCGGCGGTTCGGTTTATTACGGTTTGTTTAATGCCACCGCTTTTGGCGCAACTTTTTCAGCCGCAGGTCTTAGTTTTGGCGCAACCGTATCATACATGGGCGGCTCAATCAAAAAGACAGACCTCACAAATCCGCTAAAGCCGCTTTCAGCCGATAATCCACCTGTGGTAGTCGGCGAGGAACACCACTATGCACTCTGGACCGATATAGGTGGTGCTAAAAAGGTTTTTGAGGATGTTTCGTTTGGCGCATCGGTGACTTTTGTGGCAAAGCATGTTCCCGAAAACCTCAGTGGGTGGGGATTCTCGGGTAGCATCGGCGCACGATGGGACCTCTCGACTAACATCAGTATAGCCGCCCTTGTGAAGGATATAACCACATACAACATTTTCTGGAATGATGGCTTGCACGAGTTTCATTCACCAAGTCTTTGGCTTGGAGGAAAGTTCAAGAAAACCCTGAAGAAGGATATAACAGCCACACTTTTTGTCGAAGACCACTTCAACTACGAGTATGGCATTCAATACCCCGGGGTCGGGGTTGAGCTAACGTTTCCGACTTCGACAGCGCTGGCAGGTGGATTTAATGGGCGGACATTTTCACTTGGCGTGGCGCAAAAAGTCAAAGGATTCGAACTTATAGGATGCGCAAGCCAAACCAGAAACCTCGGGGCTACAATAAGTTTAGCATTAGGATACGGATTCAAATGAAAAGCTTCTCCAAAATCAGCTTTATTATGATTGCCCTGAGCATTTGTTTTGGGCAGGATACCTCATTGGTTTTGGCTTTTTTTGAGCGAGCACTTTCCACTCCTGCATTCGACAACCCCATCGAACCACCTTGGGAAACTGAATTTGCTGATTCGCTTTTTTCAATGGGCGAATTCGATGCAGCACAGCAAGAATATCAAATTATCGGCTGGCTCTATCCGATGACGCGAACGGGCGACTACGCAAAATACCAGCGGGCATTGGCTCTCATAAAAGCTGGAAAATTCAAAGCTGCTGAGCATGTGCTTGGAAAACTTGCGCTGACAACAACGGAAAACGATGTAGCCTATCGTGCCAAGCTTCTATCGGCTCTTGCCGTTATGATGCATGCAGGTGTGGAAAACGGAATCTATGTTCTCGATGAGCTAAATCGCGACTTCCCTGAAAACAGGTTTGAGACACTTTTCTGGCGAGGCTGGTTTCACTTGCTCGCGGGCAATCTGAAAAGAGCGTGCGAGGACTTCAGCTATGTTGCGAACTCGTCGGTGAGAAATCCATTCTATGCATCGCGGGCGTATGGCATTAAGCGCTGGCTCGACCTTCATTCAAAAGAATTCGACGCCCGTTCCCCATTTCTTGCGAGGTGGCTTTCGGGAATAATTCCGGGTTTGGGCCAGATTTACGCTGGAAACATCGCTGGCGGGCTAAACTCAGCCCTTATTAACGGTGTCCTTGGCTACCTGACCATATCACCACTTATTAAGGGCTACATCACTGAGTCTGCTTTCGTTTTCGTCATGGGGTGGAGCAGATATTACTTCGGCGGAATGACCAACGCTCAAAAAGATGCTGAAATGTTCAACGAGAAAAGCTGGAGACAAGCCGTGACGATGCTTATGGAAACTTTTTTGGCGAATGGAAACACAGTATCGGAAAATAAAGGAAAAAGCGAGCTAACCAACTCCGACACAGAGCCACAATGGTTAAATGGCATGAGCGTTGTTGCCCTTGGTGCGCTTACCATCTACCGCAGGTTCATAACGACGCAGGATGCCCAGGAATGTCAGTTCGAAATTAGCTGCTCAGAATTCTCGACGCTTGCGTTCAAAAAACGCAATCCACTTTCGGCGTTTATTATCACCGCGGACAGGTTAACCCGATGCAATCCTTTCGCGGCAAATTATTATGTTGTGGGAAACGGTGGCAAACTGGTTGATAACGAGTGGCTGCCAAAATAATTCGCTTTGATTAAAACACCGTTGGTAATATCTTATAAAAAAATTAGGGGGAAGGCATCATGAGGGATAAACTGTTTTTGGCTATGTGCTTCGTCATGCTTTTTGGCCTTGCTCTCGGCGCAAGTGGTGGAGGTGGTTTTTTCTACCTCAATCGTTCTGTCGACAATGACTCCGCGTTCGTTACTGCCGAGGAGAAAGACTTTCCAATAAGAAGTAAGCGAATGATAGCCATGCGCATCTCGGGTTTCGGCACGATAAATTATTTCCTGAGACTTGGCGGGGTATTCACTCTCGGCTATTGGGACACAGAAGGTCCGTGGAAAGCGATGTTGTCGGACAGTGGCGGAGTAGGCTTCGGCGATATGAGCATAGCAGTAATGCCTGAGTTATACTATCAATTCAAAAAAATTAATATCGCAGCTGGATTGGGCGTAGGTGGTGGAGTCTTCGTAACATACATTGACGATGCATTCGGCGAAAACGATGGTGATAGGCAATTTTACGCTTTCCTTAATCCGGACATGTCCATAGGATATCAATTTACGGATAAATTTGCGGTTCAAGCTGGGGTAGGCTGGCATCTTCCGTTCGCAGGGCAAAACGGTAAGTATTGGTACTACATTGTAAGACTCAAAAAGGAACATCCATTCGAGCCCAAAGAAATAGGTGGTTTCTACTTCAGGGTGGGAGTAATCTTGGGTAAACTTTACGAAAAAAGCCAAAAACCAGTGCTAACGAAAAGAACCGATCTGAAATAAGCAAGTTTTTCAAACAAGTTGTCGACTCACATCCGTCTGCAGTACGAATTTGAGATGTCATCGAATATGCATCTTATCTTGCCATTCGTGTCTATCATCCACTCATCGAAGTATCTGTCACCGTCAATGTCCCACCGTCTTCCAGAAGCCCAGATATAAGTATAAAACCTTGCGTTTCTGCCCTTTATCATATACCAGTAACACCACATAGAATATCTGTGCCCCTTGGGGATTTCGATTCCCAATTCTTTTATATAATATCTTTTTGAAAAAAGTTTGAAGAGAGAAAAGAAGGAATCAATCTTAACAAGAAAGGGAAAAAGAGAAGGATGGGAGGAATAAAAAACCGGGGTTGTTATG
>Ga0180300_10001625_pt1 | contig 10461 bp, 15 predicted proteins | sample GuaBasSediGuay15_FD_121798 | JGI IMG/M metagenome (GOLD analysis project Ga0180300, IMG submission 121798) | Subseafloor sediment microbial communities from Guaymas Basin, Gulf of California, Mexico - Guay15, Core 4569-2, 21-24 cm | ecosystem: Environmental > Aquatic > Marine > Hydrothermal... | reverse complement strand
TAACTTCCTCTCAGCGTCAATATCCCCAGGTTTCAACTTCACCACTTCACTCACTCTTAACCCCGCTGAATATATAAGCATCAATATCAGCCTGTGCTTGATGTTGGTAATCGATGACAAAATCCTTGAAACCTCCTCCTGACTGAGAACCACAGGAAGCTTCCTATCCTTCTTTGGCCTCTTTAGCTCATATACAAACCTCCGCTTTAGCACCTCACCGTAATAAAACTTCAGCGCATTGAGCGCGGTGTTCAAGGTGAATGTGGAAACCTCCTTATCATTCGCTAATAATACAGATAATCCCTTATATCTTCGTTTGATACTTCATAAGGATACTTCTTAGAGTATTCCAGAAACTCCCGGTTATGATACAAATACAGTTTTATCGTTCTCTAACTGTATTTCCTCAGCATAAGTTCCTTTTTCAGCTCGTCTAAGTATATAACGGAGGTGAAGAACAATGCTTTCCCCATCGAAAACGAAGCTTTTCAAGCCCTGAATAAGGCACACTCCAGTATCTTCCCTCAGGATGCCATCGGTATCCTTCAATGCTTTTAACTTTCGTGATGTAATAATCTATGTTATAAGGAAAAGCAACTGCAACTCTTTCATCCTCTCCCCCTAATCTTTATCATTCTCCTTTATCATCCCCAGCCTTTCCAGCACCGCCCTCAACTTCGCTTCATTCGCTTCACTCAACGCACCCAGCGGAAGCCTCACATGTCCCGCGGGCAAATCCATCATTTCCGCCGCCTTCTTCACCGGTATCGGATTCGTCTCCAAAAACATCGCTTCAAACAGCGAAAACAGCCTGATATTTATCTCCTTCGCCTTCTCTATCTCTCCTCTTAGCACCGCATTCACCATCTCGCACATCTCCCGCGGCGCGATATTCGCCGCCACGGAAATCACTCCCTTGCCCCCTAAGCTCATTATCGGTAGCGTGAGGAAATCATCGCCCGCAATTACGGTGAAGTCCAAACCCCGTTTCGCTACCGAACTTATAATCGCTCCTACCTGTTTCAAATCCCCGGAAGCCTCCTTCACCCCTTTTATATTACTAATCTCCGAAGCAAGCTCCACCATCGTCTCTGCATTCACATTCTGACCCGTCCTTGAAGGTATGTTATATAAAATCAGCGGAATATCCACGGAATCGGCAATTCTCTTGAAATGCTCCTTCAGCCCTTTTACATTCGGTTTATTATAATACGGCGTAATCAAAAGGCAAGCGTCAGCACCCGCATCCGCTGCATGCTTCGTGAACTCAACCGCTTCCTTTGTGCTATTCGACCCCGTGCCTGCTATCACCGGCACTTTTGAGCAGTCCACCACCACATCTATCACGCGCTTATGCTCTTCATGTGAAAGCGTTGCTGATTCACCAGTTGTACCACATGGGACTATTCCCGCTACACCGCCCTCTATCACAAATTCTACAAGCCTCTTCAAACCTTCCGTATCTATCTCGTCATCCACTGTAAACGGCGTTATAAGCGCCGGATACACTCCTTCTATCTTCAACATTTCAACTCACTCACACTTCACTTTCTTTTTTCCCTTTCTTTTTATGTGTTATATATCCTGCTATCCGGTTTCGTATCCCTTTGCTCTCTATATTGGTATACTCCTCCACTATTTTCTTATTTACGTCGAAGTCATCAGTGAAATCATTTACTTCCTTCAATAACTGTTTCGCCAACTTCTTTATATATGTCGGTTTAACCGTGCCCACTGCTAATCACCCTCTCCTTTTTCACTCTCTGTACCTGTACTTTCGGCTGCGGCTTCTGATGCTTCCATCCCTATCTCTTCTTCTCCCTTCTCTCTTACCTCACTTATGCCGATCATTAGAAACACTGCTCCGACCAACAACACGATGATGGGTATAACCCCTAATATAACGATCACCAGCGCATCCCTGAAGAAAGCTATCTGCGGAATAACTAACATGGCTATTCCCAATACTGCTAACACTACCCCCAAAAATATTCCTCCATATTCTTTCATTTCTATTTTACCACCTCCTTCTTTATCCCCTCATCACAAATTCGGCAATCTCTGGCTTGTATCGCCATTCCTCGGGTAAGACCTTCTCCCTCCTATAATACTTTACAAGCCTTCTTATCTTTGATTCGGTTAACTGCAGCGCCCTTTTGGTATGATTATCCTTTTTGTTCGCCTCGAGGTGCTTTCTTATTTTCAATGCTTTTCGCATCAAATTCTGAAGGTCTTCTGGTATCTCCCTCGCAATACCCTTCTCCTTTAATATCTCCGTTATCTTTTTCCCCGTGATCAACGCAACGCTCGGCACTCCATGGCTATCCCTTAATGTTATTCCTATCTCACTTGTGGAATATCCCCTCTCGTATAACTCAACCACTTTTTTCGCCACTTCTTTCGCTCTCAAGTCTATCCATTCAGGTGTTGTTTTCCTGAGAGGTCTCTTAGACCCTGATTTTCCTCTCTTCCTTGCATATATCCGCGCCATTTTATCTATTTATTACCTAATCGTTCGCTTTGCATATAAATATCTTATGATGCTTCTCGCTATTAACTTGATGATGCTTGGTTTTTTTAAAAGTTCACGAAATACAAAGGACTGATAGTCCATATCCCCTCGATTTGCTATTAGCTGCATCATGTCGTATTTTGAGAGTGCATGACATATCTTATCGAAGTCATCATCGCTAAGTACACATCTTAACCTGTGAACCTTTAGTCCAAATGCTATTTCCTTCCCTATTTCCTCCCAGCAACCTTTTTCATATTCCCTCAGCACTTCCATATCCCCTTCCAAGCATGCTTTTGCCGCTATCTCTCCTGCTATCTTCCCGCACTTCATGCCATAATACACACCACCGCCAGTGATTGGCTTGACCTGAGCCGCGGCATCTCCGACCAGCAGCATGCCTACTCCATTAACCATCTTTACAATCCTCCGCCTTTGCCCAATGCCTGCACCCCCTGGAATGGGGATTATCCCGGCAGTAAAATTTGACCGGGTGCCTTTGTATTTCTTCGCAATAACGGGATGCTCGGATAAATTTCTCTTTAAAAACCGTAGAGGATATGGATGCGATGAAACCCTTTTGTCTATGCAGAGACCGATTCGAGCAGTGTTTTTGCCGATTGGGATAGCCCACGCGAAGAACCCCGGTGCAATGCTCTTGCCCACGAAAATCTCTGCAACGGCTTCTTCTACTTCATAGGCTCCTTCTATTTGCACGCAGTTCAGGAAGTTTTTTGCGACTTTTAACCCTGCTATATTAGCTACTACGCTCCTCGCACCATCTGCGCCTATGACTACTTTTGCATTTATTTCACGTGTGCCTGCAACAGTAGCATCCATTATTATCAGCTTTGCTTTCTCCCCCCCTCTCTTTACTCCTTTTACTCTGCTCTTCAAAATTATGTCGACACCTTCATTCAACGCTGCCTCCGCCAATTCCTTATCAAAGATATCCCTCCTTATGGCAAAAGCCCTCTTCTCTGAAGATGGCGATTCTATCTTTATTGCGTGCGAATGTGAATGAATGATTGCTCCCCTCAACTCGCAGTTTATAAATGATTTACTGTTTTTTATTTCGCTCTCTTCTATCGCTCTTTTACTTATAAGTCCTGCGCATTGAACTGGCTCGCCTATCGCGGGATCCTCCTCGAGGATCAGCGTAGAAACACCTTCCTTTGCCGCGTATTTAGCCGCCATGCACCCCGCTGGACCGCCCCCTACCACGACGACATCGTATTCGAGCATAAACCATAACAAACTTCTAACCCTTTTATATTTGAAAAGTTTAATGTATTGGACAAAAATGAAATCTGAGAAATCTAAACAACCGAGAAAACAAAGGAAAGCAAGGTATAACGCTCCTTTACACGTGCGACACAAGTTCATGAGTGCGCCTCTTTCCGAAGAACTGCGCGATAAATACGAGAAGAGAAGTTTTCCCGTGAGAAAAGGGGATACGGTAAAAGTTATGAGAGGAGACGACAGAGGTAAAGAAGGAAAAGTTAGGTCCGTAGACTTGAAGCGCGAAAGGATAACAGTAGAAGGCGTTGTTGTTGCCAGGTCTGATTTATCCGAAGTCCCTCGACCCATACATCCCTCGAATGTCATGATAACAAAGATAGATTTAAAGGATAAGCTAAGGGAAAGCGCATTGATGAGATAGAAGATGATATCCATTGGAGTTGGATATTATAAATACGAACAGTGGAACCTTTTGCTGGAGTCCGCTTCGGACAGAGAGGATTTAGAAGACACTTATGAAGAATGGCTCCAGGTGTTTGAAAAAATGATTGTCTGAAGCCATTCAGAGAGTGGAGGCTTTTCCTTTTGCATTTTGTAATGTTATATTATCTACCCATCACTTCTTCATGTAGTAGCTTCATCCTCTTTATGGATGGGTGCGCATCCCCTAACTTATCCTTCAAGTCCTTTAATGCATCTTCTATGCTTGTTCTCTTTGCCCCATCAATCAAATTATCCGCACATGCAACAATTTTCTCTTCTATCGTCTCTGGCACGAAATCCACCGGAGGCAGTCCTACTTCCTTCGCTTCCCCCGCTGTTATCCCTGCTCCTACATGCCTCTGAATTATTCTCACTACTTTTTCCTCCAGTCCTAATTCCTTCGCTATTTCGCCACCCACGAACCCGTGATCCACACTATGCGAGCGTGCCCTGCCTATGTCATGCAACAGCGCTCCCTCAAAAACCAGTTTTTCATCTACACTATTACTATTATAACCCTCACGATGGTTGTAATGAAGAGCGATTTCTAAAGCCAGTTCTGCAACTGCTACGCAATGCTCCACAACTGATCCATCACATCCAACTTCTCTCAGTAACTTTATGCACCTGCGCCTTATCCCTTTTTTATCTCGCGCTTCCACTTCTCTATCTCTTCTATTTTCTCTTCTAACTCTTTTATGAGAGCATCATTATCAACGTATTCAAATTTTGAGCTACATTCATCGCACCAGAAGTCTTTCGCCGCCGCTTCTTCAAATAAAACGCGCTGACAGTTGCACTGATAAAACACTCCCTTGCGCTCCTCTTCAAGTTGACTGTTTAATCCCTGCAACAACCCCTCTGCCTCATCTTCCATTATCTTTTTAATATTGTCACGATTAAAATGCCATAGATACGTAATCCATCCGCTATTATCATCACGTTCAGTTCTGTATTCAGCTATTCTGTTCTCGTACAACGTGTATAGAATCTTTCTTACAGAAGTGAGTTTGGTATCACTTAGCCTTGCGATTTCCTCATCTGTTATTTCTTCCTCCGGGACGGTCTCCATTATCTTCAACCCTTCTTCCCCTATCATCTTCTTGAAATACTCCCGTACTATGAAATTCTCCGACTCGAACATCTGCGATATTTCACCACTACAATTAATTATAACTTCTGATTAATTAAATTTTTCTATTTTGTTAGCAACCCCTACAAGAACTTTTCTCTTATTTCACCTGCCTTTTCTATCCCGATTTCCACCATTTCCACTATTTCCTCTTCCTTTAACCCACCACTACCGCTCTTCTGCATCGCAGATATGGTGCCATCTGCATTTGAAATCACCGTTAATCTGCTTGTGGCTGCATTTTCCTCATTAAAATTCGGGTCCACCAGGATATTCCCTTCAATTTCTACTGTCGTTACCGCCACCGGTGTGTCCCGCATGGGCAGTGTGTTTTCACCTGTTAAGTCATATCTTTCATTTGGTATACGGATATTCATAAGAGAAGCAATAGCACCTAACGCAGCGGCATCCACCAGATTACCATCGTTGTCTAATATATGTATATCTATAAAGACTATCCATACCTTCTCTCCTTCTTCTATACACAATTTCTCCAGGTCAATTGCTTCTGAGCCTCGAATGCCTCGGTCCACTACCCGCGCCAGTTGTACACTGTTTTCATCCGGTGGCCCTGACTCGAATTCGGGGGATGCCAGGGGCACAAATTCTGCATTTGTGATTATCACACCCTCATCAGGTGCATCAGGAAAAGGCTCACCAGGTTCGAGTTTTATGCCCACTAAAACATCGGTATTCCCTATTTTCACCCTTGCTGATCCCTCTGCGCGCTTTATTACATCCCTCTCCACGCTTATCTCGCGGTATTCGCGAAATCCCCTGCCATCTACTCTCTTCCCACTTCCTATCAAATCATGTACATAATCTTTCCTTATATCATCCACTATCTCCAGTCCCATCTCTATGCCTCACCTTCCCCTACATCCACACTCTCACTATATCTATCTATCAACGCCGTTCTTTGCAGCTCGTATATCTGATGACATGCACGCATCGCAAGCTTCAGCCCGCGCTCAAATTCTTCTTTTTCTAAACGACCGTCCATTTGTAACAATGTAATCGTGTTTGTTCTGGATACCATCGCCACTGGCATATCTGCCTCTCCGTGATTATCCTCCATCGCATTCAAATCCAACACTACCTCCCCGCCTATTTTACCAACGGCAATGGAAGAAACCAAGTCTTTCATCGGTATCCCAGCATCAGCAAGAGCGACAGAAGCAGCATTTATCCCTGCTGTTCGCGTCCCCGCATCCGACTGAAGTATCTCCACATAAACATCTATCGCCGTCTTCGGATAATACTCTCTCATAATAACGGGGTCCAGCGCTTCTCTACTCACCTTCGATATTTCCACGCTCCTTCTATCAGGCCCTGGTCTTTTTCTGTCATCTACCGAAAAGGGTGCCATGTTATACCGGAATTTAACCACAGCCATTTTTGCATCCTGAGCGTGCCTCGGATGCATCTCCCTCGGTCCATATACCGCAGCTATCACCTTATTATCGCCTAATTCGAAATAACATGACCCATCTGCTCTTTTTAACACGCCAACCTCTATTTTTATAGGTCTGAGCTCGTCAAAACCTCTTCCATCTAATCTCTTCCCTTCTTTTATAAGCTCTATTTTTTCTTTTCCTTCTTTCATTCTCCCTCTTTATCTCCTTCCTTTTGCTCTTTTTAGTCTGAACGAATCTAAAAAAACCGCCACTCTATCTGTTAAACCAGAGGTGTGGGACTCACTCGCAATCTTGAATATCGCCTCAGTTGCGAGGTTCATCTCATCCTCTCTGCCTCTTACCCAAATACGACCATTCTTTGCTATGAATATAAAGCAATTGCATTTTTCCTTTAACATCTTTATCATCGAACCGTTCCTTCCTATAACTCGTGGTACCTTAGTATGTGGTATCTCTATCAATCTTCCACCATGGCTCAGATTGAAATCTTCCTTTAATGCTAAATCTACCCTCATCATCACATCCACATTCGTCACTTTCGCTACGATCAGATCATCTAAATCAAGATATCTGCTCAAGCTACCAAATTCTATCTTCTCATCCCTCGTATCTGCAAATTCCGACATGTGTAATCGCGCTTCGTAAGGAGAAGCGATGTCAACAATCCAGAAAGGGAATGAAATCTCTGCTATTCTACCTATCACCACATCTCCTTCTGCTGGCACATACTTCCCGGAAAGCGGTACCACTTTTATCTCTCCCCTTTCGTCCACTATGCCATATCTCGCTGCATGAACCTTACCCTCCTCAACATAAGTCCCCTCTCCTGCACGACTCACCGCTTCTGAAATAAAATCCCCTGGAACCACCACTTTATACATATTTCTTCACTTCACGATCTTCGTCTGAACTTCCCCTTTTGTTATTGTATTCAAAAAAGAGAAGAATTCATCCCTCATTCCTGCGGGTACTCGCACCAGTGCGATGAATGAACCATCACCCTGCCATTCCTCCTTCGTCACCGCATAATTCTTTTTTACCTCATATACACGCCCGGTGTATGCTGCCGGGATTTTTATCGCTATCTGTATCTCCTCTATCTTTATCGGAATTTTCACCCTTATAGACTTCAGCGTTTCACTTACCAATTCGTCTATGGACTTAAAAGGGTCAATGTGCACCTTTGCTTCTTTCATTGCTATTTCTATTCTTTGAGGAGGGTGAGGCGTGTTTGTCTGTGGGTTTATAGAGATGCGAGAAATTCGTTCTATCACCGCTTTCTTCTTCTCCTCCACCTTTTTCCTCCTTTGCTCGGCGGTAAGGTGCACCTCACCTTCTTTTATTATCCTCTTTGCTATTTCCCCTACATCTGCCGTAGAGAATACCGCTATCAAATCGCCTTCTGTTGCTTTTTCGCCTTTTGACGCATCCGCAAATATCTCTTCCACCGCTAAAGCATCCCCTATCTCTTCTTCAACACCACTCCTGATCAAATCCGCCCTTTCCGGGTCTACAAGGACTTCAAAATTCTTCTTGCCGTGCTTATACCTCGCTATTACTGCTTTGTCCAGACTCACCATTTTATGTCTATGCCCTACCTCTCCTTTTCTTCTTTTCCCCCTTCACTCGCTCTCTCAGCTTTTTCATTCCCCTTCTTCACTTTCTTTATATACGGCTCTAACTCATCGGCACTCAAAATCCTAAATCTCTTCTTCTCTAATTCCGCAAGACCTGCATCCACGGTTGTTATGTCTATCTTCCCTTCTGTTACTTTATACAACGCTTCCAAACCGAGCAAGATAGCATCTTCAAGTATGAGGTCATCATTATACTTCTCCTCAAGCATCTCAGTTACGATGCTCCTTCCAGAACCGATCGCGGTTGCTTTATATTCAAGCAATGCCCCGCTTGGGTCAGTCTCAAGAAGATAATTATCACCATTATACACGCCCCCAATCAACAACGCGGTCCCAAAAGGTCTGAGCCCACCAATCTGTGTGTACGCTTGCTTAAAATCACATATCTTTTTCGCTAAGGTTTGCACATCTATCGCTTCATCATACAAGATTTTGTTTATTTGCGCTTCCACCCTGCCTCTATCTATCAGTATCCGTGCGTCTGCGACCAATCCCGAAGTTGCTGCACCTATATGCTCGTCTATTTGAAATATTTTTTCTACGGAACCGCCTTCCAACAGACGAGAAGTCAATCTCTTGTCCACCAATAACACAACACCATCCTGCGCCTTTATTCCAACCGCGGTAGTTCCTCTCTTTACTGCTTCTCTTGCGTATTCTACCTGAAATAACCTTCCATCAGGGCTGAACACCGTTATCGCCCTGTCATAACCCATTTGTGGCATCATTTGCATTTACATCACCCTTTTTTATTCCTATTTGGATACATACCTATGGACTCGACGGGATTTGAACCCGTGGCTTCCTCCTCGCGAAGGAGGCACTCTTCCACTGAGCTACGAGCCCCCGCCTTTTATCTCCAAGATATTCAATAAATACAATATAAGAGAATAATAAATAAACATTTGAATTGACAGAATGTCAACTTCACCTTTTATCATCGGGATATCCCTGGTAGGAATAGGATTTCTGACGGGACTGAGCGGGGCATTGATACCGGGACCGCTTTTTGCTTTTGTCATATCAGATACATTGAAGAAAGGAGCGTTGTCCGGACCATTAGCCATAATTGGTCATATTTCCGTGGAATTACCGTTAATAGTTGTCCTTGTTGTTTTAGGACTCGAATTGATGAAAAGCTATTTCAGTCTATTTGAATCTTTGATATATGCAATAGGTGGCTTTGCCCTCATTTTAATATCTTTATTTATTATTAAAGAGGGAAAGGCAGCAGCGGAATTACGGTCAAGCGAGAATGAAATAAGGGATGAAATGCGAGTAGCGAAGTATAACAGTTCAATCTTTGCCGGTTTTCTACTCACTGCTTTTAATCCTTCTTTTATACCCTGGTGGATGGGGATAGGTTTCCCGGTGTTATTCAACGGCTTTAAACAACTGGCTTTAATGGGTATAATTTTGGTAACTTTGGGGCATTTCCTTTCCGACTTCGCTTGGTATTCTTTCGTATCTTTCTCTTTCGCTAAGGGCAAGAATTTCTTTGTTGGGAAAAGATACGAATTGACGATGCTCGTAATTGCTATCTTTTTGATTGCTCTGGGTGTTCTATTCTTTATTAAAGGTGCAACCGGATACTTTTGAAAATGGAACGTAAGTGGCTAAATAGAATCCTGGGCAAAGAGAAAATACCATCCACGGTGGCATTCGATGAAATAGATAGCTGGTTAGAGGTGGCATCGAAATCGCTATTTCATGGTCTGAGTACAAATGCCGATCAGTTATATGAAGAGATAAGTAAAATACGTGAGAGGCTTGAACAGCATACCTCCGAGCTTCATGATGCCGAACCAGATGAGAATATGCCCGCGCAGGTTGCAAAAATAGGGTTGTCAAACCGCGATAAGATGGTAAAACATCTCTACTCGCTGACTGAGAAAATGTTGATCCCGGCGCAAACCGATTACAAAACAGTTTTGTCTTTTTATGAAAAAACTACATCCAGCATAAATTTCGTTTTTGATAAATCATCCAGGACTATCTACTATGTTCGCTCATTGTTTCCAGAAGAGGTTAAGGAAG
>Ga0180300_10001624_pt1 | contig 10466 bp, 11 predicted proteins | sample GuaBasSediGuay15_FD_121798 | JGI IMG/M metagenome (GOLD analysis project Ga0180300, IMG submission 121798) | Subseafloor sediment microbial communities from Guaymas Basin, Gulf of California, Mexico - Guay15, Core 4569-2, 21-24 cm | ecosystem: Environmental > Aquatic > Marine > Hydrothermal... | reverse complement strand
TTTTTCTCCTGTTACTGGGTGTTTCATCTATGCCGACGGCTGGAAAGGTTTTCGTCTCGACGGAGTACCTCCCCCTGACGGAGATCTCCGCTGCCTTGGAGGGGTTCAGGGTGGAGGAGACGTACAGGGAGGGCGACCTGGAGTTCGACCTCGTCACCGAGATCGCCAACGTCTCCCTGGTGGAGGGGACCCTGACGGGGCTCTACTCCTACGACTACGTGGTCCACCACTACCACAGGGGGCGGGTGACCCCGGCGCCCGCGACCAAGGAGGTCCTCTTCGCCTTCACCGACCTCGACGGCCGCATCTACCTGACGGTGGTGGAGAAGAAGGAGATCGCTAACAGGGTGGCGAACCGCCTCAGCGAGATCGCCTTCGGCGAGGTCGGCGTCATCGTCGAGGCCCGCATCCTCCCAGAGACCCTGAAGGCGTTCCACCTCGCCAACCCCGAGAGCACCCGGGTCATCTTCTTCGAGAACATGGACATCCCCAACGTCAACAAGCTCAGCCTCTACGGCCCCGACCTCACGGGCACCAGCCTCTTCGACGAGTACGCCGCCCGGGGCGACCCCTGGTACATCCTCACCCGGTCGAAGAAGCACGGCCACACCGTCGGCCTCGTCCGCGACGGCTCCGTGACCATCTTCAACACCATCGACCAGGGCCAGTATCTCCAGTATGTTAAGGATGAGGTGCTCCCCATGACCCAGCCCCCGCGGGCGAGAAGGCGCTGAGCGCAGGCGACCCCGGAGTGAGAGGAGATGGAGAAGCCTGACAGGGTTCTGGACTGCACCGGGCTCTACTGCCCGGAGCCCGTGTTCAGGACGCGCCTGGCGCTGGACGAGATGGAGGTCGGCGAGGTGCTGGAGGTGACAGCTGACGACCCGGCGGCCGAGGAGGACATCAAACGCCTCGTGAGGCGGCTGGGGCACAAGGTCGTCGGCTTCGAATCCGACGGCGAGAAAGTCGTCTTCCTGATAAGGAAGGCGAAGTAAGGCCCGCCGACCTCCAAGAGCTCTACCTGATGGATAGCGCCTCCGCACGCCCTTGATGAGGGGAAACCCGCGGCCGAGGATCGAGATAGACTTTTACGCTCGTCTTCGGCTTGAGGTCCTCGGTGTTAAGCCGGTGGCGTGTCCTCCTAGACGGTGATGGGCACCATCGTGTATTTGACCTGCTGTACCCCCCGCAGCGCCCGTATCCGTCCTATGAAGTTCAGAACCTCCTCCGCCTCCCCCTCCGTTATGAATATCTCAAGGCAGTAGGTTTTCCCCAGGTGCACGTGCATGTCGCCTGAGATTATCTCGTTGTGCTCGTGTCTGAGCCGCATGAGCCGCTCGTCCACATCGTGCCTCTCGTGCTGGGATATGACTGTTATCGTCGCGGTCACCTTCCCCTTCTTGAACCGGTTCAGCTCGTAATCGGAGAGGTAATCCCTTATCGCCTCTCTGATCGCCTCCGACCGGCTTGAGTAGCCCCGCTCCCTTATGATCCTCTCCAACTTGCTCAGGAGCTCGGGGGTGAGGGAGATGCTGACGATCGGCATGTTAATAAAATGCTTCTTGTTCTTTAATAAATCTTATTAAGTATCCCCCATTTATTAGCACTACCTTAATAAATACTCGATCGACAAGGGTGTGATACAAAGGCTCCTGAAGATTGAGGGAACATACGTGCACGAACACCACCATGAAGACGAATGCCACGCATGCGGCGTAGAGGGCTTGGAGACCCATAGCCTCTGGAGGAGCAAGAGGGTCGCCATCATGGCCCTCTCGGGGACCCTGCTCGCGGTGGGGCTCCTCTTCGAGTTCGGCCTAAGCTGGGTGCTGCCCGCCGAGCTCCTCTTCCTCGCCACCGCCGCCATCTCGGGATACGAGCTGGCGAAGGAGGGCGTCTCCTCCCTCATATTCCGGAGGAGGCTGAACATAGATTTCCTGATCATGTTGGCCGCGGTGGGCAGCTTCTTCATCGGCCACGGGGAGGAGGGCGCCACCGTGATCTTCCTCTTCAGCGTGGCCGAGTTCCTGGAGGGCTACGCCGCGGTGAGGGCGAGGCGGTCCATCGAGGCCCTGATGGAGCTCGCCCCCGAGGTCGCGACCGTGAGGAGGGACGGGGAGGAGATGAAGGTCCCCGTGGGGGAGGTCAGCCCCGGCGAGGTAGTCGTCGTTAGACCGGGCGAGAAGATACCGCTGGACGGCGAGGTCGTAGGAGGAGTCTCAAGCGTCAACCAGGCCCCCATCACCGGCGAGTCCCTGCCCGTGACGAAGCAGGTCGGCGACGAGGTCTACGCCGGGACCATCAACAACGAGGGCTTCCTGGAGATCGAGGTGACCAAGCGTTCGGACGAGTCGATGCTCTCGAAGATCGTCAGGCTCGTCGAGGAGGCTCAGAGGATGAAGTCCCCAACCGAGAAGTTCATCGACAGGTTCTCCCAGTACTACACCCCCTCCGTCATCTTCCTGGCGATAGGCGTCGCGACCGTGCCCGCCCTCGTGTTCGGCCTGCCCTTCAACGAGTGGCTCTACAAGGCGTTGGTCCTGCTCGTGGTCTCCTGCCCCTGCGCCCTGGCGATCTCGACGCCCGTGGCGATGGTCTCCGGGATGACGGGCGCGGCGAGGAACGGCGTCCTCATAAAAGGCAGCGTCTACGTCGAGGAGATCAGCAAGGTCAAGGTGTTCGCCTTTGACAAGACCGGAACGCTGACGGAGGGGAGGCTGGAGGTGACCGATGTCGTGGGGCTGGGACACTCCAAGGACGAGGTCCTGCTCAAGGCGGCCTCCATCGAGGCGCTGTCGGAGCACCCCATCGCCAAGGCGATAGTTGAGGCGTCTGGAGACGCGAAGCTGATGGGCGTCGAAGATTTCCGTGCGATCGCCGGCAAGGGCGTCACGTGCACGATTGAGGGCGAGAGATACTACGTCGGCAGCAGGAGGCTGTTCAAGGAACTATCCGTCGAGGTCCCGGAGGAGCGGGCCTGGAACCTTGAGAACGAGGGCAAGACGGTGGTCTTCGTCGGAACCGGGAGGGAGGTCATCGGCCTCATCGCGGTCATGGACAAGATCAGAGACACCACGGCGGCGACCATCGCGGAGCTCGGCAGAAAGGGGATTAAAACGGTGATGATAACCGGGGACAACGAGCGGACGGCGAAGGCGATAGCGGAGAAGATAGGCATCGACGAGTACCACGCCGAACTGCTGCCCGAGCACAAGGTGGACATAGTCGAGGAACTATCCAAAAAGTATGGGCGCGTGGCCATGGTCGGGGACGGGGTCAACGACGCCCCCGCCCTGGCCAGGGCCAGCGTGGGCATAGCCATGGGCGCCATAGGCAGCGACGTCTCCCTGGAGACCGCAGACATAGCGCTGATGCAGGACGACCTCTCCAAGCTCCCCTACCTGATGGAGCTGAGCAAGAAGACCCTGAAGATAGTGAAGGAGAACATCGTCGCGTCCATCACGATAAAGGGGGGCCTCGGCGCGCTCGTGTTCCCGGGGCTCGTGACCCTATGGCTGGCGGTGGCCGTCGGTGACATGGGGCTGGCTCTAGCTGTGATCCTCAACGCCATGCGTCTCTCATCAATAAAATCTCGGAGCCTTGTCCCCCCGCAGGCATCCGAGCCACAACTATCCGAGGGGGTCACCCGATAGAGACTTGCGAAATGTTGCACTATGCGCTCTACGTAGGTACCGGGCTCCCACCCGCGTTAGGGCTATATGTTTTAATGGAGAATAAAACCCCGCGACCTTGGGGTATCATTATCGAGGGGATTTCGCTCGTCTGGTGGGCCCTGGACGTCGTCCATGCTCAGACCCATCAAATGTGGAATCGAAAGGGTAAGCTGCAGTAGCGTCGTCCATCCGAGTTTCACTCAGGGAATATGATCCCGAGGGACCAGATCAGGGACAATCCCAGCAGGAAGGCGATGAACTGCACCACCGACCGTCCCAAGGTCTTCTCCTCGTGGAGCTCGGGGATCAGCTCGGATGCTCCCAGGTATGTGAATCCCCCCGCCGCCAACGCGATCAAGAGCCCGCTGAGCTCCTCGATCCAGTTCGAGACGAATAGTGCGGTGGCGCCTCCGAAGACAACTGTGAGGGCGACGGCGAAGTTCAGGACTAGGGCGCTGCGGCGGCTGAACCCGCCGTAGAGGAGTATCCCGTAGTCGCCCATCTCCTGCGGGAGTTCGTGGAAGATGACGGCGACGGTGGCCGCCGCGCCCACCGCCGGGTCGACGAGGAAGCTGACGGCGATCACGATGCCGTCTATGAAGTTGTGTATGCCGTCGCCGATCAGGTTCAGGTACGCGAACTCCCTGGTGCCTGCCTTCCCCGGCCTAGCGGGTAGGTGCTCGATGTCCTCCCTGTGACCGTGGCCGTGGTACCAGTAGATGAAGCGCTCCAGGAAGAAGAAAAGGACGAAGCCGAGGGCGACGTAAACGAAGACGACATCCGACTCCACCAGCTCTATCGCCTCGGGGAGCAGGTCGAAAAAGACGGCGCCAAGGATGGAGCCGGCGGAGAAGCCGATGATGACGAACAGAACCCTGTGGAGATGCTTTTCGTTCAGGGAGAGCGCGAATATCCCGCTGAGGGAGAAAAGGCTGACCACCACGGTAGCAGCTAGGATGAGAGGCATGACGGACATATCATCGATCGGTCCTCCGCGTCGGAGTTAAGCTTTCCTACGTTTTCGTCAACATTTTTAACACGGCGTTCCCACCCCTCTAGAGAGGGATCCCGTTGAAGGTCTACATGGATTACGGGGCCGCCTCCCCCGTCGATCCCCGGGTGCTGGAGGAGATGATGCCCTACTTCTCGGACTCCTTCGGCAACCCCGCCTCCCTCCACTCCTACGCCTTCGAGGCCCAGAGGGCGATGGAGCGCGCCCGGGGGCAGGTCGCCTCCCTCATCGGCGCCGAGCCCGGGGAGATCGTCTTCACCTCCTGCGCGACGGAGTCGAACAACCTCGCCCTCATAGGCGCTGCCCTGAGGTACCGCAGCCGCGGCAGCGGGGTCGTCGTCTCCAACATAGAGCACATCTCCATCCTGAACATCTGCAAGGAGCTCTCTAAGCAGGGCTTCGAGATCAGATATGTCCCCGTCGACCGGGACGGCATCATCCGCCTGGACCGGCTGGAGGCGCTGGTTGACGACGAGACCGTCCTGGTCTCCATCATGGCGGCGAACGGGGAGATCGGCACCGTCCAGCCCATCAGGGAAGCGGCCGAGGTGGCGCATGAGCATGGCGCCCTCTTCCACACGGATGCCACCGCCGCTGCCGGCAAGGTGCCCCTGGACGTCGGGGAGGTCGGCGTCGACCTGATGACCCTCTCCTCCAACGACCTCTACGGCCCGAAGGGGGTCGGCGCCCTCTACGTGAGGAAGGGGCTGAGGGTGAAGCCGCTGATGATCGGCGGCGGCCAGGAGAACGGGATGCGCTCCGGCTCCGAGAACATCCCCGGCATCGTGGGGATGGGGAAGGCGGCGGAGTTCGCCAAGAAGGAGATGAAGTCGGAGGCGGAGCGGCTGACCCGGCTCCGGGACCGGCTCATCAAGGGGATCACCGAGGAGATACCCGCGTCCTACCTGAACGGCCACCCGAAGCGGAGGCTGCCGAACAACGCGAACATCAGGTTCAGCTACATCGAGGGGGAGGCCCTCATCCTCAGCCTCGACGAGCTCGGCATCCAGGTCTCCTCAGGGTCGGCGTGCGCCGCGAAGACGCTGGAGCCCAGCCACGTGCTGCTGGCCATAGGCCTGAAGCACGAGGAGGCCCACGGCTCCCTGGTGTTCACCCTGGGAAAAGGTAATAGGGAGGAACATGTTGAATACGTGATACGGCAGATGCCCGGGGTGGTGAGGCGGCTCCGGTCCATGTCGCCCCTGACGCCCGAGGAGCTGAGGTAGGGATGTACTCGGAGAAGGTGATGGATCACTTCAGGAACCCGCGGAACGTGGGGGAGATACCGGATGCCGACGGCGTCGGCACGGTGGGGAACCCCGTCTGCGGGGACATGATGTCCATCTACATCAAGGTGAAGGACGACCGCATCGTTGACATCAAGTTCAAGACCTTTGGCTGCGGCGCCGCCATCGCCACCAGCAGCATGATCACAGAGCTCGCCAAGGGGAAGACCCTCGACGAGGCGCTGAAGGTCACACGGGCGGACGTCGCAAAGGAGCTGGGGGGGCTGCCGCCCGTCAAGATGCACTGCTCCAACTTGGCCGCCGACGCCCTCCACGAGGCCATCAAGGACTACCGGAAGAGGAGGGGTGAGGGTTGAAGAAGGTGTTCGTCCAGTGCCCCCTCTGCAGGGAGCAGCAGGAGCGGGACGACTGCGCCCTGGCGACCGTCCGCAGGGCTGTGGGCGGCAAGGTCCGCGTCTACTGCTGTGAGTCCCAGGCAAAGAAAGATAAGCAAGTGTAGATCAATCGTTTATCATCTGGGGTCGGGTAATGTTTAGGAAGAGTCTGGCGCAGTTCGTGTCCGCGGCCATGAACGCCCCCCTCATAGCCTTCGTCACGTTCATCCCCCTCATCCTCTCCCAGGGGGCCAGCTCGGCGCCGACCCTCATCGCCATCACCACCCTCTTCGGCTCCGTCCTTCCCCTCGCCTCCACCTTTTACATGGTTCGGAAGGGGATCATCCCCGACGTCTACGCCTCGGATCGGAGGACGAGGGTCAAGCCCTTCATCGTGGCGATGGGCTCCTATCTCATGGGGGTCGCGGCCCTGCTGGCCGTCGGCGCGCCCCGAGGCGTCACGGCGCTGATGGCGTGCTACGCCGTGAACTCCCTCATCCTCCTCGTCATCACCACGGTCTGGAAGATAAGCATCCACGCCTCGGGCGTCACGGGGCCCGTCACGGCCCTGGTCTTCGAGCTGGGGGCTAGGATGGCGCCCCTCTTCCTGCTCGCCCTCCCCGTCGCCTGGGCGAGGATCGAGCTCAAGGCCCACAACCTGAAGCAGGTGGCCGCGGGGGCGCTGCTGACGAGCTGGCTGACGTGGCTCCAGATGAACCTCTACGTCAACTATCTTTTCATCTAGGCTCGGCCGTTCTTGACCCTCTTGGCGATCTCCCTGCCGAACTCCACCGCCCTCTTCAGCTCCTCGCCGGTGGGCCTGTAGACGAAGTCCAGGTCGCTCTCGACCAGGTCGATGCCCGCCGCCTTCATCTCCGCCTCCGCCGCCCTCTTGGCGCCGCCGCCCCAGCCGTAGGAGCCGAAGACGGCGCCGATCTTGTTCTTCGGCTTCAGCCCCTTCATGTACGCGAGGAAGGAGGCGACGGTGGGGAAGAGGCCGTTGTTCAGGGTCGGCGAGCCGACGAGGACCGCCCTCGCGTCGAGGACGTCGGCGATGACGTCGCTGTTGTGGGTGACGCCGAGCCTGTGGAGCCGTGCCTCGACGCCCTCGCTGGCGATGCCCTCCACCAGCGCCTTCGCCACCCTCTCCGTGCTCCCCCACATCGTGTCGTAGACCACCACCACCCTCTCCGAGGCGGCGCCCTCCACCCAGCGCCGGTACGCCCTCAGGATCTCCCCCGGCCGGCTCCTCCAGATGACGCCGTGGCTCGGCGCGATCACCTCGATCTCCAGGCCGGCGAGGGCCTTGAGGGCTCGGCTCACGCTCCGCCAGAGGGGCATCACGATGTTCGCGTAGTACTTCGCCGCCTCGTGCATGAGGACGGCGGGGTCGACCTCGTCGTCGAACCGCTTGCTGGTGGCCAGGTGCTGGCCGAAGGCGTCGTTCGACAGGAGCAGCTTCTCCTCGGGGATGTAGGTGACCATGGAGTCGGGCCAGTGGACCATGGGCGTGGCGACGAACTGGAGGGTTCGGGAGCCGAGGCTGACGGCGGGCCTCTCCGTTATGGTGGTGCACTTCAGATCGTCCCCGTAGTATCGCCGCAGCCCCTTCCTGCCCATGTCGGAGGCGATGAGCTCCGCGTCCCCCGCCGCCTCAAGGACCGCCAGCAGGGCGCCGGAGTGGTCGGGCTCGGTGTGGTTCGAGATCACGTAGTCGATCTCCCCCGGGTTGATGACCTCCTCGAGGCGCTCCATCATCTCGGGGAGGAAGGGCGCCTTCACGGTGTCGATGAGGGCCACCTTCTCGTCGACCACGAGGTACGCGTTGTAGGTCGTCCCCCGGTGGGTCACGTAGCCGTGGAAGTTGCGGACGTTCCAGTCCACGGCGCCGACCCAGTAGACCCCGTCCTTCACCTGGATCAAAATTCACCACATCCGTCCTCGATCTCGGAGGGGGCGAATAAAAGGGTTGTCAAGCCCTGGAAGCGGTTATAAAAGACCCCTCTAAACTATGTTTGAGATGGTCATGGACCTCGCCGCTTCAACCCTCTTCTGCCTCCACAAGCCCTTCGAGGAGGCGCTGACGGATATGGCGCTCGCTGGCACCAGGTGCATCGAGCTGACGGACGAGGGTTCCCACGCCCTGTCCCGGCGGCGCGTCGAGCGGCTCCTGGAGCTGAGGTCGTCCTACGGCCTGCGCTACGCGGTCCACGCCCCCTTCGCCGACGTCAACATCGCCGCCGGGGACGCCGCCATCAGGGAGGCCGTCCTGAGGCGCCTGGAGGCCTCGATCCGGTGGGCCTCTGCCCTCGAGGCGGAGGCGCTGGTCTTCCATCCGGGCGCGACCACGGCGATGGAGCACTTCTACCCCGGCGCGGCGTGGAGGCTGAACCTGGAGTCGGTGCGGAGGCTGCTGAAGTTCGCGGCCGACTACGGCGTCCCGGCGATGATAGAGAACGTCCCCGAGCCCTTCCCCTTCCTCATGAAATCCGTGGAGGAGTTCAGCCGGTTCTACGGCGAGGTGGGGCTCGACGTGAGGATGGTCCTCGACGTCGCCCACGCCCACCTGAGGGGCGAGACGGAGGAGTTCCTCAGGCGCTTCGGCGACCGCATCGGCCACATCCACGTGAGCGACAACCACGGCAAGATGGACGAGCACCTCCAGGTCGGCGAGGGCTCCATCGACTGGGAGAGGACGATGGCCGCGGTCAAAGCGGCGCGATTCGACGGCTGGGTGGTCGTCGAGTCCTTCACGGGCGTCGAGGAGAGCCTGGGCCTGCTGAGGCGGCTGGTGGACCACGCCTAGAGGGGGATCTCGACCTCCATCAGGTCCTCGGCGACCCGGGTGTTGGGGAAAACCTTGCGCGCCTGCTCTAGGAGGCCGGCGGGGTCGGGGTAGCGGGAGCTGACGTGTGTCAGCAGCAGCAGTTCCACGCGGGCGGCCGCCGCCACCTCCGCCGCCTGGCTCGCCGTGGAGTGGCCGTCCTCCGCCGCCCTCTCCGCCAGCGCGTCGTCGAAGGTCGCCTCGTGGATGAGGACGTCGGCGCCTCTCGCCAGCTCCACCAGCGCCTCCGTGGGCCTCGTGTCCCCGCTGTAGACGATCTTCCGCCCCCGCCTCGGGGGATCGACGACCTCCGCCGACCGCACCCGCCTGCCGTCGTCAAGCACCACGTCCCCGCCGCGCTGGAGCCTCTTCCACAGCGGCCCCTCGGGAACCCCCAGCGCTCTCGCCCTCTCAGGGTGGAACCTGCCCGGGCGGGGATGCTCGACGAGGGCGTAGGACCAGCACTCCCCCTCGTGGTCGGCCCTGACCGCCTCCACCTTGTAGTCGGGACCTGTGTAGACGACTCCTCCGTCCAGGATCTCGTGGATTTCGAGGGGGAAGCCGGGGGCGCCCAGTATGGCGCTGAAGGCTTTGATGAAGTCGAGGATGCCTCGGGGGCCGTAGAGGTGCAGCGGCCGCTCGCGCCGGAGCAGCGTCATCGTCTGCAGCAGCCCGGGCAGGCCGAGGACGTGGTCGCCGTGGAGGTGGCTGACGAAGATGCGGGTGGGCCGCCTGAAGCCGAGGCGGGCGGCGACCATCCGCTGCTGCGTCCCCTCCCCGCAGTCGAAGAGGATAACCTCGCCCTCACGCTTCACGGCGACGGCAGAGGCGCCGCGGCTCGGAGTGGGCATGCTCCCACTCGTGCCGAGGAAGACGATCTTCACGTCACACCCTCCTGAACACGGCCACCTCCCTCGTCAGGCTGCCGTGGATCGGAATTAGATGAGACTCGACATGCTTAAAGCCTGTCCCCCGAGCCATCTCCACGACCCGGAGCGCCCGAGGGGCCGCCACGCAGAGGTATCCCCCCGGGCGCAGGAGGTCCGCGGCCCCGCCCAGGAAGGCGCGGTACAGGTCCTCGACGTCCGCGCCGCGCGTCGAGGCGATCCTCCCGTACGGCGGGTCCGTGGCGACCGCGTCGAACTCCCGGAGCGGCAGCCTCCGCGCGTCGCCGACGATGAGGTCGCAGGGAGCGACGCCGAAGTGGGCGAGGTTCCTCCTCGACCCCTCGACCATCGCGGGGGAGAGGTCCAGCCCCACGGGTCGGCAGCCGATCACGCCCGCCTCGATGAGGAGGGCGCCGGCCCCGCAGAAGGGGTCGAGCAGCCGCCCGGG
>Ga0180300_10001623_pt1 | contig 10471 bp, 11 predicted proteins | sample GuaBasSediGuay15_FD_121798 | JGI IMG/M metagenome (GOLD analysis project Ga0180300, IMG submission 121798) | Subseafloor sediment microbial communities from Guaymas Basin, Gulf of California, Mexico - Guay15, Core 4569-2, 21-24 cm | ecosystem: Environmental > Aquatic > Marine > Hydrothermal... | reverse complement strand
CTAGAAAGCATATCCGATGTGACAGGCCAGGTGCTTCTGAGGGAGCCTCCGGAGCCATTAGAACTCAAAGCTTACATAGACGGAAGGGTCGTAGAACTGCTTCCGGGCCAGGGCGTCGTGGTCGAGACCCCCTCGGCCCTCGTGCAGGGCATATTCGGGATAGGAGGGGAGGCCACGGGAAAGCTACATGTCGCTGTCGAGGCCCCGGACGAGGTCCTCACTGCCGAACATATCCTCCCGGAGCACAGGGACGGCATAGTGGTAGGGGGGAGCCTGGTGGAGGCCGAAGCTTTCGGGAAAGCTAAGGAAGTAGGGGTTAAGGGAATAGTCGTCGGAGGGATAAGGGACCAGGACCTCAAGGAGCTTTTGGGGTACGAACTCGGTGTGGCGATCACCGGAACCGAGGATGTGGGGTTCGTGCTCGTGGTCACCGAGGGGTTCGGAAGGATAGATATGGCCGAGCGGACCTTCGCCCTCCTCAAAAGGTACGAGGGCCACAAGGCCAGCATAAGCGGGGCGACCCAGATCAGGGCGGGGGTCATAAGGCCGGAGGTTATAATTCCGAGGCCAGAGTTGAACCCGGAAGATATAGCAGAAGAGGAAGTTGAGGCCAGGGGAATAGAGGTCGGGGACACCGTGCGACTGATCCGTGCCCCCCTCTTCGGAAGGATAGGCAAGGTCACGGGGCTCCCTCCTGAACCGACCAAGATCTCTACGGAGAGCGTGACCAGGGTCTTGGAGGTCGAACTCGAAGGGGGGGAGAGGGTCATAGTACCCAGGGCGAACGTGGAGAAGATGGAGGGGTGAGGTATATGAGGCTCTCCTTAAAAAAGGTTGCCATAGTTTGTCTTTTCGTGTTTCTGTGGACCTCACAGGTCCTCGGGGCCCAGCCCCCTCCGCTTTCGGCCTCCGACCTTCCGGGGGACGACGGGAAGGCCGTGTTGCTGCTTTGGCCGAGGATGCCCTATGAGGCGTCCGAGGTCTTCTACGTGGTCCAGGGGGCCGAGGGACCTGAGGGACCCTTCGAGGAGATAGCGAGGTTCCCATCCAACTCCCGCTACCGGACCGAGAGGAGGGCCCCGTTCTGGACGTGGAGGAAGGGGAAGGACGAACACTTCTTCGTGGTCCGGACGATCGGCGGAAGGCCCCTGGAGAGCGGCAGGGAGTACTACTTCCGCTTAGGGGTGGACCTCGGTGAGGGCCCGAGCTTCGGTCCGGCGGTATCCGCCATCCCAAAGCCGAACTGGTTCGACTTCAAAAAGCTCAACAACCTCATATTTATGGTGCTCTTGGCGGGGGTGGTGCTCTGGTTCATAGGGAGGGCGAGGAAGAAGGAGCTGTTCTTAAGGAGGATACCGGGGCTGGACGCTATAGAGGAGGCCATAGGCAGGGCCACGGAGATGGGAAGGCCCATATACTACCTTACCGGAAGGCTCGGGATGTCCTCGGTGTCCACCATAGCTGCCACCATAATATTAAGGGACATAGCGAAGAGGGCCGCAGGGTACGATGCCCAGCTCAAGGTACCGCACACCGACCCCGTGGTCATGGCGGTGTGTAGGGAGGTGGTCAAGGGGGCCTACCTGGAGGCAGGAAGGCCTGATGCGTACAACGAGGAGATAAACTTCTACGTTACGGACGATCAGTTCAGCTACACCATGGCCGTGGACGGGATGATGGTGAGGGAGAGACCTGCAGCGGTGTTCCTTATGGGATACTATTACGCTGAGTCCCTGCTTTTGGCCGAGGTAGGGGCGAGCGTCGGGGCGATACAGATAGCCGGGACCGATGCGGAACATCAGCTCCCCTTCTTCGTCACGGCCTGCGACTACACCCTCATAGGTGAGGAGCTCTACGCTGCAAGTGCCTATCTTTCAAAAGAACCGGCCCTTATAGGAACGCTGAGGGCACAGGACGTCGGCAAGGCGTTCTTGACAGCGTTCCTCGTACTGGGTGCCATAGCTTCCACCATAGGTGTGTGGGCTGGGATAGAGCATAAGATAGATTATTTCTTGGACATACTGAGAGACTTTTCTTGAGGAGGGGACATGTTCCTCAGGCAGTACGTGCCCATGGCCATAGCTTTCGTGATGGGGGTAGTCTTCGCAGTTCAGTACTATGTGCCCCATCCAGCCTCAGAGGAACTGCTCACGACGGTAAACGACTGGTTGATAGTCGTGAGCGGGTTCTCCATGGTCCTGGGGCTCGCCAGCCTCATGGGCTCCCACTGGGCGAAGGTGAGGAGGGGGGTTCCGGGATGGGGCTACAGCCTCGTCGTTTTCTTAGGGATACTGGGCACGTTGGCGGTAGGGATAGCGAGCAAGGGTAAAATGTTCGCAGGGGAAGAGCTGACGCTAACGGCCTTAGGCTGGGTCTACGATAACATGCTCGTCCCACTTCAGGGCACCGTCTTCTCCCTGCTGGCCTTCTTCATGGCATCGGCCACCTTCCGTACCTTCAGGGCGAGGAACTTGGAGGCGGGGCTCCTGCTTACGGCGGCCTTTCTGGTGATGTTGGGGCACGTTCCATTGGGGGAGTACATATGGGACAAGGTCTTGGGTTTCCTTCCCCCCAAGGCCGATCAGGTTATGGGATGGATAATGAACGTGCCAAACATGGCGGCCAAAAGGGGGATACTTTTGGGTGTGGGGTTGGGGATGATAGCGACATCGCTTAAGATAATATTCGGGATAGAGAGGGCGTACATGGGGGAGGGAGGATGAGGAAACTGGCGGAGAAGATACTTTCGATGGACAGGAGGGCCATATACCTCCTCATGGCCTCCGCCGCCCTTCTTCCCTTCGTGACGGGCCCCTTAGGGCTTCCGTCCAGGGTGAGCCCCGAGGTGAAGGCCGTGTACGATAGGATAGAGTCCCTCCCCGAGGGCTCCCCCTTCCTGATATCTATGGATTTCGACCCGGCCTCCAAGCCCGAACTCTACCCTATGGCGGAGGCCCTGGTGAGGCACGCTTTCAGGAAGAACCTCAGGGTCATAGGGATGAACCTTTGGGTCACGGGAAGCGGGATGGCGGAGAAGATACTCTCCGATGTGGCAGAGGAATACGGGAAGAAGTACGGTAGGGACTACGTGTATTTAGGTTGGGCCCCTGGAGCCACGAACGTGATATTGGGTCTCGGACAGGATATATACAAGACATATCCGAGGGACTACTACGGGAACGAGACCTCCGGCATGCCCGTCCTGGAAGGGGTGAGGACCCTTAAGGACATCCCCTTCATGGTGGACCTGGCAGCAGGAGACCCAGGGATAGAAACTTGGGTCGTATACGGCAAGGCGAAGTCCATGGCGGGAGGGTGCACCGCCGTCATAGCCCCGGGCATGTATGCCTTCCTCAACTCGGGCCAGCTCGTAGGGCTCATAGGAGGGATGAGGGGGGCTGCCGAGTACGAGGCCCTTCTGAAGGAGATGGGAAAGGCCACCGTGGGTATGGACATACAGTCCACGACGCATGTCCTGATATTAGGCCTGATACTCCTCAGCAACTTCGCTTTCTTCGCCACCAGGAGGCGGAGATGAGTCCGGAACTTTTGGGGGCTTGGGTAGCTGCCGGTCTAACGCTAGCGATATTCAGCTTCCTTTACAAGGATAATCCTTTCTTCAAGTTCGGTGAACACCTATACATAGGTATCTCCGTCGGATACAGCATAACCCTTCTCGTCTTCAACTTCATGATACCGAAGTGGTGGACCCCCCTGTTCCGTGAGGGGAGGATGAGCCTTTTGGTCCCGACTGCCTTAGGTCTCCTCATCTGGACGAGGTTCTTCCCGAGGTTCTCGTGGCTCAGCAGGTGGGCGTTCGCCTTCGTCGTAGGGTTCGGGGCCGGGATAGCCATCCCGAGGACCATCTCCAACTTCATATTCAGACAGGTGGAGAGTACGGCAGTTCCCTTGGTCTCGAGGGGACAGCAGGGAGTGAGCTTCGGATGGGGGGATTTCTCCAATTTCTTGATAGCCTTCGGGGTCTTGAGCGTGCTGACATATTTCTTCTTCTCGGTGGAGCACAAGGGACCAATAAGGCCTCTGGCCAGGGCAGGAGTCCTGTTCCTTATGGTCTCCTTCGGAGCTTCCTTCGGATACACGGTGATGGCGAGGGTCTCGCTCCTTTTCGGAAGGATGTACGACCTGGTGGAGTATTCTTCCAGGGGGTACGGTTACGCTACCTTGGTACTTTTGGGCCTTATGGTCGCCGTGTTCTTGGCGCAGGCCCTGTCGAAGAAGCGGGAGGGCGGATGACCGTAAGTGAGCTTTATATGAAGCTTAAGGATAGGTCCAAGTGGTTCTTCATGGAGAGAGATGTAGAGCGACTCCTTTCGGCCCTCAGGTCCTCCGAGGACTTCTGGGAGGTCCTGGACCGTTGTGAGGTACCCGTGCTCCTGGCGAGCTGGCTCGTCGGGGAGCTGGAACGGGAGGGACTCGTCGAAGTCGCAGGGGAGGAGGTCAAACTCACCCAGGAAGGGGAAGAGTTCTGCGAGGATAACCGAATTCCACCCCATAGGAGGCTGGAATGTCCCTGGTGCAGGGGAAAGGCGGTGCATGTTGAGGGATATATGAAGGTTCTGAGGGAGTTTAAGAAGTTGGCCCTGGAGCGTCCCAGGCCTCTGAGGGAGTACGATCAAGGATACGTGACCGAGGAGAGCACGGTCGCAAGGGTGGTGCTCATGGCGGCGAGGGGGGATTTGGAGGGGAAGAGAATCTTAGTTCTCGGAGACGACGACCTTGTGGGGCTCGCCTTGGCCCTCACCGGAGCTCCCGAGGAGGTCATAGTGCTGGACATAGACGAAAGGCTCCTCGATTTTATAGGAAGCAAGGCCAAGGAGATAGGCTTCGGAAGGCTGGAGACGAGGAAGGCCGACTTCAGGGATCCTCTTCCCGGGGACCTGGTTGGGAGGTTCCATGTCTTTTTGACAGACCCCAGCGAGAGCCTTCCTGCCTTAAAGGCTTTTATAGGAAGGGGGATAGTCGGACTTAAAGGCATAGGCGGGGCCGGATACTTCGGGCTCACGAGGGCTGAATCCTCCCTTCGGAAGTGGAGGGAGCTCGAAAGGTTACTGGTCGAAGACTTCGGGTTAGCGATAACGGACATAATACACAACTTTAACTCCTACGTAGGTTGGGGATATGAGAGGGAGATGAGGGCGTGGGAGTACCTTCCGGTGAAGTCCGAACCTAAGGGCATATGGTACAGGTCTTGCTGGTTCAGGATAGAAAGGGTGAAGGAGACCCCCTTGGACAACTCGCCCATCGAAGGGGAGATAATAGAGGACGAAGAGATGGCTACAGCGTAAGGAGGTGATGTGTTCGGGGCGGAACGTTTCTGTCTCGTGAGGGGGACGGCGGAAGGGGGGACGGAACTCAACGCATTCGACAACGCCCTGTTGGACGCAGGGATAGGGGACCTCAACCTCATCAAGGTCAGCAGCATAATCCCCCCCGGATGCCATCGGGAGGAGTCCCTTCCAAAGTTCCCGAAGGGAGCCTTCGTGCCGGTCGTATGCGTGGCACACGTAGGGACAGTTCCTGGGGATACGGTGGCGGCGGCCTTGGCCGTGGGGATAGGGCCTGAAGGTTTCGGAGTCGTGATGGAGGCGAAGGCCGTCAGGGGATCAGAGGCTGAGGAACTGGCGAGGGAAATGGTAAAGGAAGCGTTCAAGGTGAGAGACCTAAAATTAACGAAGTTTTGGGCACTTTCGGCCGAACACCGGGTAAAGAGGACGGGCTGTGCCCTCGTGGCGTGCGTGTATTGGTAGTTGTGAGATAGGATGTCCATAAAGCCGATCTTAAAGAGGCTCGTACCGGAAAGGTACGAACCTCAGGTGCGACGAATCTTCTATGCTATAAGGGCCCTTTGGTATACCGGGCATAGGTTTATCTGTCCTATATGTGGCCGGCGTTTTCGCAAGTTCATACTAACTAAACCATGGTATGACATCCAATGCCCAGGGTGCGGAAGTTTGAGGCGCCATCGTCTTCTGTGGCTATATCTAAAGGAGAGGACGAAGTTCTTTACCGACCACCTTAAGGTCCTTCACGTGTCTCCTATGTATTGCCTGTGGGAAAAGTTTAGGAGGTTGAGGAACATAGATTACGTTACGGCCGATTTATCCTCCCCCATAGCGAAGGTCAAACTTGATGTTACGAACATAGATATGCCGGACGACCAATTTGATTGTATAATCTGTTACCATGTCCTCGAACATATCCCTGACGATAGGAGAGCGATGAGGGAGTTGTTCAGGGTTTTAAAGCCAGGAGGGTGGGCGATCCTTCAGGTGCCCGTAGATTTGGATCGTGACACAACTTTCGAGGACCCCGGTCTGAGTTCACCCGAGGAAAGGGAACGCATCTTCGGCCAGAAGGACCATGTCAGGATATATGGACGAGACTACGAGGATAGACTTAAGGAGGCAGGCTTTATTGTAAACCTGGATTGGTACGTCAAGGAATTGGATGAGAAACTTATCAACAGATACGGTATAAGAAGGGATGAAGTTATATATTTCTGTGTTAAACCGAAGGAGGTGAGTACCGAAGCTATGAAGATGAAGTTCATTTAACAAGTAACAAGGAGGTGTGCCATGAGGGTCCTTGGCAGGCACTACCTGCTGGAGCTGTGGGGGTGCAACGAGAAGATCGGCGACGAGGCCGAGGTGCGGGATGCGGTGGAGGAGGCCGTGGATGCGGCTCAGGTGACCCTTCTGGGGGATGTCCACACCCACAGGTTCAATCCTCAGGGGGTCTCCGCCATGGCCATAATCGCCGAATCCCACATCTCGGTGCACACCTGGCCCGAATACGGGTACGCTGCCGTGGATGTATATACCTGCGGGGACGACGCCCGGCCGGAGAAGGCGCTCGAGGTATTTAAGAGACGCTTCTCGCCGGAGCGTATGGAGGTACATGAGATAAAAAGGGGAATTCTTGCATGAGTACTGAGGACGATAGATGGTTCACCGAGGCACAGACTGAAGGGGTTCGCCTCGGACTTCGGCTCGGGCGGGAAATCCTGGCACGGAGGACGCCGTATCAGGACCTCCTGCTCGCCGAGACGACGGAGCTGGGAAAGCTCCTGGCTCTGGACGGGAGGATTATGCTCACCGAGCGGGATGAGGCCTTCTATCACGAGATGTTGGTACATCCTGCCCTCTTCGGTCATAGGGACCCCCGCAGGGTTCTCATAATAGGAGGAGGGGACGGAGGGACCTTGAGGGAAGTCCTGAGACACAGGGAAGTTGAGGAAGCTGTGCTGGTCGAGATAGATGAGGAAGTGGTTCAAGGATGCGAACAATTTTTAGAATCCGTGCACAGGGGAAGCTTCCACGATCCGAGGACGAAGCTCGTATTCAAGCCGGGACAGGACTTCGTGAAGGAAGTTCACTTCAAGTACGATGTCATAATCGTGGACTCCTCCGACCCGGTCGGACCTAACCTGCCCTTATTTCGGGAGGCCTTCTTCCGGGACTGCAAGAAGGCTCTGAGGCAAGGAGGTATGTTCGTGTGCCAGAGCGGCTCCCCCTTCTACTACCCGGAGGAACTCGAGGAGGTGTACGGGGAGCTCGGTAAGGTGTTCGGCTGTGTAGGGGTATATTTGGGCTTCGTGCCGACATATCCCTCCGGACTTTGGAGCTTCTGCATCGCCGGAGATGGTGAGCTTCCACTGGAGCCTCTGAGGGAGCCCAACTTCCCTACAAGGTACTACACCCCGGATGTGCACAGGGCCGCCTTCGTCCTTCCGAGGTTTGTAGAGGAGCTTTTGAGCAAGTAAAGGACATAGAACATAAAGCCGAAGTGCGAGAGGTAAAGATGAGGCCGGGAAGCCGGTCTTTTGTTTTTGATGAGATGGGACGTCTAAGTTTTTTAGGGGCCGAGGAAGGGGAAGCTAAGATAGTGTTGTTCGGCGTTCCCTTAGAAGCTACGGAAAGCTTCAGAGGGGGTACGAGGTTCGCTCCGAACGCCATAAGGGAGGCCTCGCAGTCCATAGAATCCTACAGCAGGGTCTTCGGGGGCGACTTGGAGGAACTTGGACTGGCCGACGTCGGGAACGTGGAGATCTCCGGGGGTGTGGCTGAGAGCATAGGAAAGGTCTCGGAGCTGGTGAGGTCTTGGGCTTCGGAGGGCAAGAGGGTGGTTGCGCTCGGAGGGGAGCACACCATCACGCTGGGAGCAGTCAGAGGAATGGTTGAAGCTTTGGGTAGGTTGCAAGTTGTGGTCTTGGATGCCCATTCGGACTTCAGGGAGGAGTACCTGGGGTTTTCGCTCTGTCATGCGACGGTATGTAGGAGGCTTTACGAGATGGGAGTTTTGGTGGGGGTGGCCGGAGTGCGCTCCTTCTTCGGGGAGGAGGGGGAAGAATTTGAAGGACTTCTATGTCACATAAAAGACCTAACTTCCCGCCTGGACCCTCATGTTCCTCTGTACCTGAGCGTGGACCTGGACGCCCTGGACCCCTCCATCTGCCCGGGAGTCTCCAATCCCGAACCTGGAGGGCTCTCGTACGCCCAGGTTCTGGAGCTCTTCGGAGCCTTAAGGGAGTTCGAGGTCGTCGGAATGGACATCGTCGAAGGATGCCCCCCCTGCGACCCGTCGGGGATCACGATGGTCGTGGCCGCCAAGCTCGTGCAGGAGGGAACGGTTGCCTTTTGGAGGGAGAGATATGAAAAGGGGTAAGTTGAAGCTCTGGCCGATAGTCTTGGGAGCCTTTTCCCTCGGGGTCCTGGTAGGATTCTTAGCATCTAAGGGGTCGGAACGGGAGCCCGAAAGGATCTCCTCTGAAAAGCTTGAAAAAGAGGAGGACTTCTCCTCATCCTTTATGGAACGACTCCCGGCACGGATGGAGGAATTAGGTATAGGAAAGGAACTCGTCTCGGAGACGGACGAAGGAGTGGCGGTGGTCAAAGTCGCAGATGACCTCTCTCCTTTAGTGGTGAACTTGGAGATAACGAGGCTCGTGAACGAGCTCGGAGGGAAGGTATTCAGGGCGGTGGAATACGAGGATGGAAGGGTCAGGATGGATGTGGGGACGAGCGAAGGGCCGACGGACGTCGTACTGCTGTTACCATCCCCCGGAGCGCACAGGAGGACGGGAAAGATAGCCATCATAGTCGACGACTTCGGGTACCAGGACGACGAGCTCGTCCGAGGCTTCTGCGAGCTTCCGAGGGAGGTGGCCTTATCGGTCCTCCCGTTCAGGAAAAGGACGGCTCGGATAGCTGAGGAGCTCTGTAAAAGTGAGCACGAAGTGCTCCTCCACCTCCCTATGGAACCTTATAAGGCGAACCCCGGGAAAGGGGCCATATATGTGAGGATGTCGGACGAAGAGATAGAAAGAAGGGTCAAGGAAGCTTTGAGCCAGGTTCCATGTGCCGTGGGGGTGGACAACCATATGGGCTCCAAGGCCACGGAGGACAGAAGGGTTATGAGGGCGATACTGAAGGTCCTGAGGAGGAGGGGCCTCTTCTTCGTGGACAGCAGGACGAGCGCTCGTTCCGTGGGATACGAGGTGGCGTTGGAGATGGGGGTGAGGGCGGCCGAGAGGACGAAGTTTTTGGACGTTGTAGAAAAGAGGGAGGCCATAGTCCGGACGCTTTGGGAGCTGGCCGATGCGGCGGCGGAGAAGGGAGCGGCCGTAGGAATATGTCACGCTAAGCCCTTGACCTTGGAAGTCTTGAAGGAGGAGCTTCCGAGGTTAGAGAAGATGGGGTTCTCGTTAGTGCCGGTCTCCCAAGTTGTCTCGACGGTGCGTGTAGCGAGGGGACTATGAAGAGGCTTTCCCAGCTCGCGGTGGCGAGGTCCCTAAAGCGTTTCTTGTACAACGGCGCGCTCTGGGGAGCTTACGGTCAGCTCGTGGCCGTCACCGGTCCTATATTCACCGGATACGCCCTATGGATGGGCCTTAAGGAATCGGACATCGCTGCCGTCGCATCCGTAGTGGCACTGGGGGGCCTGATACAGCCCTTCTCCTTTATGTTGGTGAGCCGGCTGAGGGACCAGAAGGCGTTCGTGGTGAGGGTCGGATTCTTGGAGATAAGCCTTGTGGTCTCGGTACTTTTAGTCCCATTTTTGACGAGCTCCACAGGAGCACGCCTCGCCCTGACCTCGGGGCTCGTCTTGGCGGGAACTTTCATGGGCCATCTCGTCTCCCCCCTCTACAACAGTTGGTTCTCCACCCTGCTTCCCGAGGAGATAAGGGCGAGGTTTCTGAGCAAGAGGATGGTGCTCGTGAGCTTGAGCGCCATGGCTGTGGGGTACATCTCGGGAAAATATTTGGATGTGGTGCATGGGGGATACCTCGGGTTCCTGACGCTCTTTATCTTCGCCTGGGCCGTGGGAGTGGGAGGATACGTACTCCTTGCGAAGGTCCCCTTTCCTCAGGAGGTCAGGGTGGAAAGGGGCACATCGCTCGGGAGGGTCATCCTCCTCCCGTTCCGACATCCGGAGTTCAGGAGGCTCCTGT
>Ga0180300_10001622_pt1 | contig 10474 bp, 9 predicted proteins | sample GuaBasSediGuay15_FD_121798 | JGI IMG/M metagenome (GOLD analysis project Ga0180300, IMG submission 121798) | Subseafloor sediment microbial communities from Guaymas Basin, Gulf of California, Mexico - Guay15, Core 4569-2, 21-24 cm | ecosystem: Environmental > Aquatic > Marine > Hydrothermal... | reverse complement strand
TTCTACTAAACGAAAATCCATCAAATCCTGCTGCAAGCGGCGTCCCATGATACCGTATTCCAACCGAAAATACCTTGCCAGAATCCACCGGTAAAGAAAGTGAAACTTCTAGTAGATCCCCAACTCGAACAATAGAAGCTACATCGCCGTAGGTTTCATCAATATTTAAACAATTGGTAAAGTCCAGATAAATCTTCTGTAAACCTGGTATCTTTGACTTAGCCTTTATACATACATCTCCAAATAGCACTTTATCCTCAATATCAAAACTGAAATTCAGTTTGTAATAACCCACATCATAGCTATGCCTGCTAACAGAAACTGGTTTCTTAATAGACCACCTTCGAGCTAGAGCTCTTCTCTTGCTTTCAATTTCCGCTTTTAACCAATCAGGACCAGCTTGCCCACATATATAACCAACTGCTACAGCTATAAGAATAACCACATTAAAAACTCTATTCATAAATTATCCCTTCACTGCCTCGAATAAACTATGTAAATGATTTTCTTGTCCAGAATCAACAATCTTTTCACAAGTAATTTTACCAAAAACCTTGTATAGCTCCTTGAGTCGCTTATTCCCACTTAAGAGTTGCAAATGCTTTTTTATTGTTTCCTCATCTTGCCTTACTATAGGTCCAGTAATAGCTTCAATAAACCTCCTTTTCAGAGCTGTTCCACCCGCTTCTTTCACCATTGGAAGAAGCAAATTTTCTAAATCAACCCTCGTCAACCCCTCTTTTTCAAGAACATCCTTTATCTCAGAAACCATCGTTACAACATAATTAGACAGAAACACTGCTGTAACGTGCAAAAAAGCTTTTTGCCTAGCCGTGACAATAATACCATCTTTGCCAATTTCTTTGGCAATACCTTGCAAAAAACTTGCAACTTCCCCTTCACAGGTAAATATGGTATCTGGGATTCTCTTTATCCCTGTCTCAATATCAGGTATGCTTACAAAAGGATGAAGCGAACCGGTGTTAGCTCCTTTTTCTGCTAGAAGTGAAAGCACATCAGATGAGAGTGTTCCTGAGATATGGAAAGCAGTTACTCCATCCAGCTTCCTCCAGCTCAGAGCAATCCTAGAAGCAATTTTTTTAATAGCATCATCAGACACTGCAATAATCACAATTCTGGGAGGAATTTCTACCTTTTCCAAAGACCCGAGAAATCTGTCAAATTCTATATACTTCCTTATGAGAGAGTACTTTTTAACATTCCTATTCCAGCAGTAAGCTGGTCTATACCCCTTTTTTACAAGATGATAAGCAAGCGATACTCCTGCTCTGCTTGCACCAATCAGTGCAAACTCCTTATTCATATACCACCGCTGATAAGTATCCAACTACCTGTGATTTCATACCAGAGGTATCACCTGAGTTTTTATAATCCAGAACTTTAAAAGTAGGATTTCCACGGATAGCTGCATATCTCATGAGGGAAAGTATGGGAACTATACCACAGGCTTCAAGTTTGTTTTCAACAAACTCATCTTCAAGGAGTTCAAGATCGTACGACTCCAGCTTCTTTATAAGCGTACTGTCTATTGACACTGCCACATCGTACGGATGGTAGTGAGACAAATCCGAACTTGCAACAACTACAAATTCATATTCCTCCGATGCACGAGCAAGCGCCTGAGCAAGGTCGCGTACAACCTTAAGACTGTGTTCACCAACCACTACAGGGACAAGTTTGAAACCTTCCCCGTATATATACTGCAAGAATGGGAGCTGGACCTCAAGGGAATGCTCATCCCTGTGGCCACTCATAGACATTGAGAGCATCGTCGCTTCTTCGACCAGGAACTCGCATAACTCCCTATTCACCAAAACACTCCCCATTGGCGTCTCATACGCATCCCCATCAAACACAGAAGCCCCACTGAAATACTCTCTATGACTTGGAGCTATGACAACCACATTTTCAAAACGGTGGCTCCTTAACAGCTTGTACCCCACAGCAGCAACTACACCCGAATACACATATCCGGCATGAGGGGAAACAATACCGTAAAGCCTCTCTGGTTCAACATTGATATCTGGCGACCGGGACATATAAGTTTCTATTTCTGCTTCAAGCATGGATCTCGTCCCGGGATAAAACATCCCCGCAACAGCTGCAGGTCTTACTACCAAACTCTCCCGAGCCATATCAACCTCTCAATTGGCCAACATTAAACTAACTTTAATGTCCGATAAAATCAAGGAAAGTACTGGATCACATTGTGGAAATCACTATTTTACCCTTCCCTAACAATATTATCCCCTTTTTTCAATGGTCCCGCCCTAGAGAAATTTCATATAAAACCATTACAAAGGTCAATACTTTCTTTGTACTGGACACCTTTAACACAATTGGAAAAACAATATCTTTATGCAATCCTGGAGGTGACTACTTAACTATAAATATGCCCGACGTAGTGTTAAAATAACTCAATTTCCAAAATTTTCCATTCCTGACAACACAAAGATTAACATCTTCTTCGCAACATACCTTGTTTATCATTAAAACTATAGCGTATCAAACCTGCTGATAATATTATCAGCCAGCTTTTTTAACTTTCCAAAAGCTTCCTCGGTAGGATAACCCTTTATAAGAACCGGCTCTAACAATTCAGCTTTAAGATTTCCAAGCAAACTCTTGGCTACATCGACTGCTTTCCCTCCCCATCCATACGAACCAATAATCGACAGGAATCTGGTCTTAGGTCTCAAAGCATTAAGCAGATACAACGCATAAACAGCCGAAGGATGCAACCCGGTAAGTACCGTAGGAGAACCCAACACAACCGCTGCAGCATCCACAAGCTCAATAGCAAGCTTTCCAATATCCGTTACAGCAAGATTAAAAGGAATAACTTTCACCCCTTTTCCCATCAAGTAACCGACAAAGTACTCTACCATCACTCTTGTACTCCCATGCATCGATACATAGGGAACAAGAACAACCTTTTCAACTCTATCTGAAATCCAATCCTCATAGGCCTTTATAATAAACTCGGGGTTTTTATACAACGGACCATGACTTGGGGCGATAATATCAAAGTCATAAGCCCTAATCTTCTCAATATTTCTGGCTATCACGCCACGAAAAGGCATCATAATCTCTGCGTAGTACCTTTTGGCAGATTCATAAACAGTCCCCTCATCAGCAAACAGGTCTGATGTTGCTAAATGAGAACCAAAAAAATCACAAGTAAAAAGAATCTTATCTTCCTTAAGATAGGTAACCATAGTCTCCGGCCAGTGCACCCACGGTGTAAATATAAACTTCAGCGTCTTCTCCCCAAGAGAAATTTCTTCTCCATCAGCTACAACCATAAATCTATCCCCGGGGATGCGAAGCAAATCCATCAAGAAACCTTTATTTTTCTCATTTGTTACAACCTTCGCCTCTGGGAAAGCCTCAAGAACATCTGGAATCAAACCTGAATGATCCTGCTCTGCGTGGTTTGATATAACATAATCAATTCTTTTCGCTCCAGTCTGCTCCAACTGACGGAAGAATTCCTCTCTCCTTGATGGATCAGCAGTATCAATAAGCGCTACCTTCTCAGTCCCTAGAACAAGATATGAGTTGTAAGATGTACCATCAGGAAGAGGAATTAACTCATCAAATAACCTTCTATCCCAATGTCTAACACCAATAAAAATTATATCCTCTTTTATCTTCCATGGGCTCATATTTCCCTCACTATGAAAATTCGTTTAATCTTCCTTCACAACAAAATCTTCTTTCCCTGCCCCGCAAACAGGGCATACCCAATCATCTGGTAACTCCTCAAACGAAGTCCCTGGCTCTACATCATTATCGGGATCTCCGATTTCGGGATCATATACATATCCACATATTTTACATTCATACTTTTTCATGTTTCACCTCTCAATCTAACAATCTTTTCTCACCCTTCAGATTTTTAATCTCCGTTATATCTTGTGTTACCTCAATAACCCCCAGATAGTTCCCCTCTCTATCTCTCACAGGAAAGTACCTTATATAAATCAAACGCCCGTTCATATCTATCCAGAAATCAGCGGATTCCCTTCGATTATTTTTAAAATCATCAATAATTTTATTTACCACATGAATACTTTTCTGAGGATGGCATTGCTGAACTTTTCTTCCTATTACAGCTTTTGTCCGTGCAAAAACTCTTTCTTTAGACTGATTGAAATACCTGACTTCATCAGAAGCATCAACAAAGGTAATATCCACAGGCAAGGAGTTAAGTATAGCCTCAAGCTCTCCTATCCGAAACCTCCCCGTTTCCAGTTCAACCCATCCATCCACAATCCCTTTCTCAGTACTAACTTCTTCAGGAGCTTCCACGCTTTCAGAAACCGGAGTAAAACTACAATAACCTATCTCTTTAAAATCCCTTTTAATAACGTTCCATTCGTCCTCTGAGATAACTTTCAAAGCCGTTGGAAACAGTATATTATTCTCTTTATAAAAATGAGAGGAAAGTAACTCGAAAAGCTGAATGGACGTAATCTTAAGTTCTTCGCTAATTTTATACTCTTTCCTTTCGGCTATCATGTATAGATTCTTTTTCAATTTCCTTATTTTATCACGTTCAGTCCACATAATTGCAGGTGGTTGAGTTATACCATGTTTTTCCAGAAGCGGAAACAGAACATTTTCCTCGCGCAAATAGTGAGTCTCAGATTCTTTAAAAAAGTCTATCAAAGCATTAAGCCGTTCTCTATCCATCTCCCCAGATTCTATCATTTTCTTCAACTCTGCTGCAAAACCCAGTAACTTCTCATGCTCATCCATTAAAATTCTTACAGGATGACTTATATCCAAATCCTTAGGTCTGGATTTTTCAAGAGATTCTCTCATTATCGCAATATGAACGTCGCACAAGCGATGCAACTCATCAACCGGAACTCCATCCTTAATGAGTTCTTCCTCCACCTTGGATAGTTGATCGGGAGTTATTTCTCCAATTTCTCTCTCAAATTCTTTTTTCACTTCTTCTAAGGGAGCCCCCTCATTCAATTTTCTTATCAGATTCTTTACTTTATCTTTCTTCTCATTGATACCAAAAACATCGCTCATGCTAATCTCTCCTCTCTAAAAATTAGAACACCTGTTCAACCCTTTTCACTTCAGGAATTTCTTCTTTCAACCTGTTCTCTATACCCATTCTCAGGGTATAAGTACTCATTGGACAACCACCACACGCTCCCGTAAGACGCACTTTCACTACACCGTCCTCTGTCACGTCGACAAGCTCAACGTCTCCACCATCAGCCTGTAAGTACGGCCGCAAAGACTCAAGCACCTTTTCAACTTTATCTTTCATAACATACTCCTTTTTTTTAAAACTTTTTAAATGTCTCGCTACTGGCATTACACACTGGACACCTCTCTGGCGGTTCTCCCACATGGGTATAACCACAAACTGGACAAATATAAACCTCTTCAAGTTCTATATCTGAACCCTTCTCAACCTTAGATTTAACTTTACGATATAGCTCCTCATGAATCTTTTCCGCCTCAAGAGCATAGCGAAAAGAGGTTTCAGCCTTTTTCTCTTCCTGCAAGACAGCTGAATTCTTAAAGACAGGGTACATCTCGGTCACCTCATAATTCTCACCTTCGATACAGGATTGAATATCGAGAACAATATCATCTTTAACAATTCCCAGGTTCCTTGCATGGTTTGTCGCGTGTACCTGCTCAGCATAAGCGATCGCTTTAAACAACCTTGCCAAATTCCTAAACCCCTTTCTCTCCGCAATCTCACTGAAGATCATATATTTCATGTGAGCCATCGATTCACCAGCAAAAGCATCACTCAGAAACTTCTCGGTCATCTTTTTCATGTTCTTCCCTCTCCAATTCTGCTTTTTTTAAACAATCCTTGCATATGCCCTTGAAATAACCATGTATCTCCTGTATCAGGTGCCCTCTGACCCTGGAATACTCACCTTGAGCAAGAGGACACTTTATATCAATATCAAAGATTCCTCCACACTTTTTACACAAAAAATGATGGTGGTTTCGCCTCTTAATTTCATATCTTGCTTCTGTCCCCGTAATGAGTATTTCATCCACAAGCCCGACCTCTACAAAGCTCGAAAGTGTATTATAAACTGTAGTTCTGCTTGCAGTAGGAATATCTTTTCTAATCTCTTTAAATATGAAATCTGCGGTAAGATGCCCACCATTATCACTAAGAACCTGATATATCCTCACGCGTGGATATGTAGGCTTGATTCCTTTCTCTATTAGCTTTTTCTTTATATGCTCAATTGTAATCATTACAAAATTAAATTAAATACATATTTGCAAAATGTCAAGTAAAATCTTGCCACCAAAGCCCCCACCAGACAAAACCCCACACTAAATTCAAAATAGTGATAAAGGAATGCCTCCAACGAGAAACAATGCTCACTATAATCATAGAGACTACTTAATCAACAGGCATTTCTTCACCTGTTCAAATTTCCCTGCCTTTAACTGATAAAAATAAATACCAGAACTTAAATCAGATGCATTCCACTCAATAATATGGTAACCGGCGTTCTGCTGCTCGAATAACCATTGGGTAACGATTGTTCCCTTCAAATCATAGACAGTGAGCTGAACATCCGATTGTCGGGCTAGACCATACTCGATCGTTGTCCGTGAGTTAAAGGGATTCGGATAGTTTTGTTTTAGAGTAAATCCGGCGGGGATTCCTCGATTCAATTCGAATAAGCCAGTTTCCGAAAAATTAAATTCAAAACTGTCCTGCCAATACAAAATATCATTACTAAAAATTTTCAGATCCAGCTCGATCACGCTATCAGGTGGCTCCGGAATAATAAAAGTGTAAAACGAATAACACCGAGCTGTTCCTCCGGCTGCAATATCCCCAAAGTAGCGATAATTGTCCTCAATCTTAATGCTGGGGTCATGAACTATAATTTCAGCCTTTACGTTGAGTGCTGAAGCGTCTGAACCTGAATTCCGCAATTTTAATCGCATCCGATAGAGACTGCCTCTCTTCTGTGCAATAGTCATATTTTCGTAGATGACAGGACCAACCGTACAAAACTGCGCAGCATTTTTACTCTCACTCAATGGTTCAGAATCCAAAGTGAGAATTCGCATTGTTATCTGATAATATCGTTCTCCTTTCGGTACAGGCCACCAGGCACCATAGATGTTATCACCAGCCTTTTTATCTGCATGTTCCCCATCATCAAACATTTGCAGCGTATCGCAGAAATTCTGCTCCGCACCCAGGATTAGTGCTTCTACCTGAATATTTTCACTGTATGGATTTACGACTTCCGATAGGACACGCAGGGTATCGAAACCCGGGCGCAAATAGGTTTTATTTACAGAACATTCCTTAACATAGGGTTTGGAGAAAAGCCCTACCGTCACTGAGAGTTCTGACTTAGGTGGAATATCTACATGGACATAACATATAGATGTGGGACCCGTGCTGTCAACCTGGACCAATTCACCCCCGCTGACAGTGATGATGTTATTGCTTTTTGGCATATTGAAGCGTAGCATAGCATGTTCAAATCGTTCATTATTTGCGTTTCTTATTATTGCCATCACGGAATCGTGAGTACCGTCATTTGCCGGTTGATACTCGACGGTAAGATTCTCTCCGTTCCAACCAGCTGAAATTGTCGGGGATGGTCTAAGGTCACCATTTGAAACACGAATCAAGCGAAAAGCTCTTTTCCCATCACAAACAGCAGCCGTGCTAATATTATAAGGTGGTCCCCCCTCCAGATCACCGGAATCCTGATGAGTATGTCCCCAAAGCGCCATCTCGACTCCCAGCTCATCGAGGTCCAATTGTCCGTTGAAATCATAGTGATAAAATACTACCTGCGATTTACTTTTGGAGGCTGCTTTTAAGTCGTCCTTCAGCCATTGAATCTGCCTCTCAGTGAAACTAGACGAGCCGTAGATTTCGTAACGCCACCCATCATAATTCAGATAAGCTTCTAAACCAATGAAATGGACTGGACCATAATCGAAGCTGTAATTTTGTGTATATAGAGAGTCCGATGGTGGCGGATTATTCAAACGTTTCCACCCAAAAAATTTCCACCACGTCCGACGAGCTGTTCCATCTGGTGGCGGGGTTGTGCTCCATCCTCCAAGATCATGATTACCCGATGTTAAATAGAAAGGTACTTCAAACTCTGTAAGTAAACGTTGCGCTTTTGTGAAATAGCGCATATTCAAATATTCTTCCAGTTCACCTTCATTTACCAAATCTCCAGTCAACAAGACGAACTCCGGATTAATAATATTAATATCCTTGATAACCTCGCGAAAGTCAATTATACTGCTTGAATCTGAATCGGGAATTCCATCTCTTAAAAAGTAACGGGTAGGTAGGTGGGGATCGGTGACGTGGATGAAATAGTATTCATCCTTATACTCCCTAATGACCGAAACCGCATGCTTTGATATGTCCTCCGGCAAACCATTTGCCGACACTTTCAAATCATATAAACCAGTGACTGAAACATCAGGTATCTCGACCAATATTGTCCACCAGCCCCCAACAAGATCATACTCAGCGCTTTTGATTTTAAGTGCTATCGATTGGTATGGACGAATTAGTTCTACTTTCCAACCTGTAGTATTTTGTGGGGCCTCACATTGAATTTGCATCGAATCGCCCGGAACGACGATAGCTGGGATGTTCTGGATCGGACGTTGAATGATGGTTAACGTATCACCAATAGGTACGGCGTTGCCCCAATGAATGTCCGCTGCTGACCGAGGCTCAAGTTTATAATCTCCTTCTGAGTAGTTCACAATGCCAGTAATCGAATCAATTGGCGTTCCGGCAGGAGGAACCTCGTAATATAGACTATCCGCATCTCTGCCTATACGGCAGTTACCGCTACCGTCGTCCACCAGCCATTCACCGTTCGCCTCACCGGGATCCGAAACAAATGCACCTGTTATTTGGACTAGTACGCCCTCGTAGATCTCCGCCCTTGGAGAGTTGGCAGAAATATCGCCAGTTGTAACTCTCTCAACTGGAACATGGGCTTGATTTTCTCCCAGAATTTCAGCGCTTTCCAGCATGACTGTTGTCATACCATCAACCTCAAAAACTTTTCCTGTAACCTTTAGTTCATCTCCCGTATTGGCCCTGAATGTTGCACTGCTATCCCAGACCAGCACTCCGCTCCAAGGGCCGCCATGAGGATCAGCAATGTATGTCTTTCGCGAATCAAAAATACCAGTAGCAGCAGATACAACTCCATTGATCGTGACAATCTTTCCAATCAATGAAATATCCTGCTGAACCGCATATATATTACAAGCTAAAATTTCCTCCTGATCGCGGATATCTGATCGATAACGCGGCTCCAAAAGATATTCACCAGAGCGATAGCGCACCACACCGCTAATTGACTTCAATAGCGTTCCATTCTCCGGAACATTATAAAACAGATAATTCGATGCACTAGACACCCGGCAGGATCCACTGCCATCATCGATAACCCAAACTCCCTGAGCAAAATTACGATCAATTATGCGTACATTGTTAACCTGGACGATAACGCTTTCAAAAGACTCAACCACAGGAGAACCAGATGCAATATCACCCGTTTCGAGCTGCACACGCTCCGGCAACTCATAACTTCCTTTAATCAAAGTAGCGCTTTCCAGTTGGATTTCCGTCATTCCTTCTCGTTCGGCAACCTTCCCGATAACTCTGACTTTATTTCCAGCCTGGACACAAAACTGGGCATCTTCATCCCAGACAATAATGCCACTCCAGGCAGATCCTTCCGGATCAGCAATGATAGTTTCGCGTGGATCAAATACACCAGTGGGAACCGTCACAATGCCAACAACCACAACTCTCTTCCCGATTAAACTGGAATCCTGTCGCACTGTATAAATATCTGTAAACGTCTGGGCAGTGAGTTGCAACGCGAAAAGTACAACAGCCAGAAAAAATAATCGAATTTTCATATCGGTCCTCCTAATCCTAAAACCAGCTACGTTATGATGTAATAAGTCTCATTGAATATATTGTGTCCTGTAGCTGAGTTTGCCATTTTTTTGTACTCATAAATTCTAAATGCAGGTTGTCTGCCCCAATGAGCACTAACCGGCGAGCATACATAGAGTGGCACATCTCCAGGCCAGTGATATCCATCGCGATGGAGGTGTCCCGCAAGGACTGCCTTAACTTTATACTCATTGAGCAATTCGATCCATTTCTTTCTAATATCTTCTTTCCAGCCGGGGTGCATCCTGTTACTGTAAAAATCATCAACACATGGGGCATGGTGACAGACAATCACAGACTTACCTGCTACTTTCCTAAGATTAGCTTCGAGTTCATATAAAGGGTCAAATGATTCATCCTTATATCCGCGAACTAATGGCTCCGTAAATAGAAGAAGAAATACCAAACTATTATGCTCATAAACTGAAGACAAACTACCAAAATGCTTAAATATATGTT
>Ga0180300_10001621_pt1 | contig 10475 bp, 1 predicted proteins | sample GuaBasSediGuay15_FD_121798 | JGI IMG/M metagenome (GOLD analysis project Ga0180300, IMG submission 121798) | Subseafloor sediment microbial communities from Guaymas Basin, Gulf of California, Mexico - Guay15, Core 4569-2, 21-24 cm | ecosystem: Environmental > Aquatic > Marine > Hydrothermal... | reverse complement strand
CTGGAATCCCGTACGTCTTCGCGGCGGCGATCATGACTTTCGGAAACGTCTCCACAATAATTCCCGGTGAAACCCCGTGCCTAGAGTGTTTCCAAGGAAATCTCGACGATGACTCGTTACCGACATGCGCGGTCGTTGGGATTCACCCATCGGTCCCAAGCATAATAGCAAGCATAGAAGTCTCCGAGGCTGTGAGGATAATCTTGGGGAAGAAGCCTCAGCTCGCTGGGCAGATTCTACACTGCGACCTCGGAAACATGGAGTTCGAGAAGATAGAGGTCTCCAAGGTTGAGAACTGCCCTGTCTGCGGCTCAAACCCCTCGGGGCCACCTATGCCCCTCAAACAGAAGACCGTGACGGAGATACGTGGTAGGGAGGGGAGACGGGTCTTCATGGTAACACCCAAAAGAAACCTCGATCTGGACATGGGAAGCCTCGTCCAGCTCTTAGAGAGCATGGGATTCAAGATCAAGGTTAAGGCTAACCTCGGCTTAACGTTTACAGCTGACTCGAATGTCTCCGCAAGCCTACTGAAGAGCGGCATAATGGTGATCCAAGGGGTTAACAATGAGGAGGAGGCGTACAAATTCTACAGTAATATAATACTCAACAGGGCGGGGATTCCGAGGAGCCTTGTTGAATGGGAATCGTAACCCTTCTGCTGACGGAGAAGCAGATTTCAACCCTTATTGAGGAGGCTAGGAGGAAGCATCCAGTTGAGGCTTGCGGCCTCCTCTTCGGACACATAACTGAACATGAAATGTTCATAAAGAGGATCGTCCCGACCAGGAATTTGTTGGAATCTCCCCACAAGATTCAGAATCAGCCCGGAGGAATTCGTCAGGCATCTCTCCAAGGCTGAAGGAGAAGGGTTGAGGCTGATAGGCTTCTATCATTCTCACCCTGCTGATCCTGCTCCCTTATCCATCGACTTGGAGTACATGAAGCTCTGGCCTCAAAGCGTGTGGCTCTGTATCAAAGGTTGATCCATATCCTATAGTGGTGTTTACGATCATGGCGAAGCCTTCCTCAACCACAAAATTAGAATCACGTATATCCGCAAAGGGTCTAAGTAGAGAGGAAGCGAAATAAAGAGGCTTGCCGAGAAGGAAGACCTAACACATGAACTATCTCATTCTGAGTAAATAAGTTGCAATCAGAGACCTGAAGAAATCATTAAAATATGGAGCTTCGGGCAGCTCCTACATTTCGGGTCCGAATTTCTTCGTCCAGCACAGGTATTCCTTGTCGATGGTGGTTAGGGATTCCTCGATGAGCATCTTGAGAGCTTTTGAGAGCATCTTCTTGATTTCACTTAAGGCTTCCGAGGGCCTCCTCAATTATGATGATCTCCGTCCTCTGATGTTTTCCGTTACATTACCAGAAGCTATAAGTGAGATATGATGAATCGAGTCATGAAATGAAAGGAAAAAGAGATTTGCGTGATAGCGTTTTTCCTTATTTCTTGATTATTACTTGATTATTACTTTTGGTCTTCTTTTTATGGCGACTATGGCTGCGGCTATGGCTACACATGCTACTATGGCTATTGCCATCCACATCCATGAGGGTAGTGCTGGTGGCGGAGCTGCAACTTGGACATTGAAACTCCAGTTTATGGTGACGAGGTTTCCAGCCTTATCTCTCACCGATATTGAGATCACATGCTTTCCTTTGGATAGATCTTCCTCTGGGATATATGAGATTAAGCCTGTTTCTGGGTTAAATGTCGGCTCTACGGTCTCTCCGTCGATCTTCATGGTTATTGTTGAGGGGTCGACTCCTAAGCCCATATCTGATATTGTTGCGTTAATAACTGGTTTAGTTTCTTCTATCGTCTCGTTTGGTGGTGGAGCAATTATGGTTATCTTAGGTGCTACGATGTCTTGGGCTGCTATGGCGTAATATGATAGGCTTGGAGATTCAGCCCTATAGAAGAAGTGAGTCTCATTCTCGCCGATCAGCTCAACCGGCATGCTGATCCAAGCCTCTCCAGTATATCTGAGCATCTCTATATGGTCTCGATCAGTCTCGGAGCTGGCAACCCATTCCTTCTCAATCTGGAACCATATGGTCATGTTTGAAACCATATCCTCTGTTATGGTCTCATTTCCAGCCTGAACGAGGATGCTTATGTATCTCCTAGCTATTAGGTTGGTGATCTCTGGAACTTCCTCAGGCACCTCGGTATAGCACTTAAACATTACATATACATCTCTCTTGACCTCCTCGAATCTGATAGCTAACTTAGAAACGTCGACGTCATTCACTATGATTAACGCCTTCACTCCTTCAAGTATTATTGGAAATCTTACTTTGAACTGTCTCTTAACGCCGGCTTCTGGTTTAATCTGGACGGCTTCCTTCACGATTGTCTCTGGTAGAACGGTAACCTTTAATGTGTCAATGTTGAAGGCTCCATCTACATCTGTAACTTTCAGTGTAACCGTGTAGTTTCCAGGCTCCCTGTAGGTATGGGTTACCATCATACCGGTAGCTATAGTCCCGTCTCCTAGATACCATGTGAAGTTTAATGGGTCTTCTCCCGGATCCGTTGATAATGAGCCGTTTAATGTTATTTCTCTTCCCGCAACCGTTATTATGTCTGCTCCAGCCTCAGCTATTGGAGGCTTGTTCAAAACTGAGAATATTATCGACTTTGAGCTCTTCATGGCTCCTGTTGCCAGTTCAGCCGTTATTGTTGTTGAGTTCAGCCTTGAAACTGGGAATTTGTAATTGAACGTTGTGAATCCACTGATCTCCACGGTTTCGGTTAGCAGTATGTCAGCTCCGCAGTATATGGTTATATTTGACTTTGAGGTTCCATAGGCTGAGACCGTTATTGTCATCTCCTCATTCTCATAGTATGCTATCTTATCCAAGGAGACCGCATCCACCACTGAACCCTGAATATTTATGTGTCTCACTCCAACGGTTAGCGTTGTGTTCTCTCCGTAGTAGACTCCTAATATAAGCCGGTATGCTCCTGGCATGGTAGGCTCCATTGTTAATGGCATTTCTATCTTGTTCTCGCCTGCTGTGAAGTTCACCTCCCTCTTATTGAAGTATGTTAAGAGGGTTCCCCGCGGGCAGTATACCCAAACCTTCAGGTATCCCTTGAAGTCTCGATTTGCGTCGATCGTTATGGTGGCCTTAACGGTCTCGCCTGGAATGTAGGACTCCTTATTGAAGGCGACGTTTACAATTCTGGCTGAGTATCCTATTATGTCGATTCTGTATGTTATAATTACGTCTAGGATCGAGGCTTCGATTAGGTATGTGCCGGATGCAACTTCCGGTATCTTGAAGGTTGCTGAGAATGTTGTTGTGGTTGATGTTATGTTTATGGTTTCGGTGTAGTTTAGGAATGTGAGGGTCATCAACCCTTTGATTGTGCTGTTTACGTATATGGTTACGTTCTCACCTATCATGTATCGTTCCTTATCACTCCATATTTTGACATCCTTTCCAGCTGTGTGAAGATAAATTGAATCTATGTATAGGGATCTCCCAGAATGCTTAACCACGTATATTGAATAGAAGAGCTTCCTTCCTTCCTCGGTGACTGGAACTGTGAAGTTTATTATGGTTGAGCCATAAGCTGTTAGGTTGAAGTATTTAGTCTCCTCATACCCGTTGAATTGGATGACTATCGAGGCGTTCGGTACACTGAAACCTCTCAGGTTGGTTACATTGAATATTAGGGTTGCGTTCTCTCCAGGCTCATAGAGAACCTTATCAGTTTTAACATCAACCGAAACCTTGAATCCATTAAACCTGAAGTATGTCTCGTTCACAAACCCGTTGATGCTATATATTAGTCTCAGCTTGCCCTCAACCAAATCGTCTGGTAGAGTTATGTTGAAGATGAATGTGACAGTCTCATTTGGGAGCAGAACCGCCGACTTGGCTCCCTCATATTCTCCTGGAACCTCAACGTTTAGGGTCGCTACGCCAGCAACCATCCCCACGTTCGTCACATTAAATTTGGCTATGATCGCCTCACCTAGATCGTAGCTCTCCTTAAGCGGATATAGCTCAACCTTAAATTCCGGCTCATGAATTGTGAATGGGAATCTGCTCGTCAAAACCGGTTTGCCATCCTTCGTTATGGTTAGGGTTAGGTTGTAATCTCCAGGCGGTATGTTTGGAACCGTGAATGTGAATACTGTTCTATTCTCGCTGAAGGCTGGTATATTTATCGCCGTCTCAGCTTGATAGAATCCCGTGCTCCAAGTGAGCATACCTGAGAAGTTGAATGGAGCCATATTTCTGACAGTTATCGTTATGTTCATCCTTCCGAGACCTAGATCCTTTATTATGGCTGAGGCCGATAAGCGGACTCTCCTCCAAACCTGGAATCTCAAACTTCCAGATCCCATTGTAGAGTTGTATGATAGTGTGTAGTTACCCTCAAGGAGGGTGAGAGTGATGAGCTTCTGTATCGTCTCATTGACTGGGACATAAACCTCCTCGACCATTGATTGACCATTCACCGTTATCGTTATGTTGAAGGTTGTATCTAGGAGGCCAGTATTCGTTACGTTGTACGGTATGGATATGAGTCCTTCTGGATATATCTCCTCTGGATAGAATCTTATCTCAGCCTTCTCCCCTTGGATTACCTCTATCTCCCTAGACCATGTTATGTCTCCAGTTACCGATATCGTTATCACAGTATCATTAGATATTGTGAATTCTTCAGTTATTATGGCTGAGGCGTTTATATCAAGCCTTATCCGGTGGGTTCTCCCATCCACCTCAAGGTTTATATCTATTGGAACCGGGCATGTATTCCTTATTCTGACCGTCACATTGAAGGGTCTTCTACCTACAACTGTTGGAGCTGTAACATCTATCTCAGCCGTAGGCTCAACGACTATAACCTCCTTCTCTGCATATGCTCCTGGAAACTCGGCTGAGAAGATTGTTGTATTCGTTATGGTTACGTTCAATCCGTATCTGTATGTCTCACCTGGCTGGAGGGTTATGTTGAGGACGTAGATGACATCTGATCCAGACTTGATCGTTAATGTTCCCTCTGAGGGTATTGGGGCGTAGTTCGTGACCTCGCCGCTTATCTGGGCTTCCATTCCAGCCTTGTAGTAATCTCTGTCGGTTCTGATCGTTAGGGCTACGTTCCTCTCGTATGCTTTGAACATTGTCCTGTCAGTGGAGATTAGCTGACCCAGCTGAGAGATTAGGCTCACAGTTAATAGGAACTCTCCAGCCACATTCGTCGGTTCGATACTCTCTGTTATGAGGAGACTGGTTACTGGAATCTCCGCAGTCATTATTGGAATTACAAGTCCCATACTGAACCTTGTAACCCCCTGCCCAGTTGCGAGCCAGAGAACATTATCCCTAAAGCATAGATCATACACTTCATTGTTCGTTAATCCATCCTCAACAGTGTATGTTCTCCACTCTCCATTGTCGAGGTTGAAGACTGTGACTCCTCCACCTTCCCATCCATAGCAGAACCAGACCGTTGAGCCGTAGCCCCTAACCTTCATAACCGCATCTTTGGCTAAGCCAGAATTCTCCACATCATAGTGTGTCATCTCTCCAGTTTCAAGGTCTATCCTCGTCACACCTGGAGCATACCACTCATATGAAACCCAGACCTCACCATTTAACACCGTTATTGACATAACCGAGTCGGATTTCAATCCGTCCTCGGTTGTGTACGCTGTCCATTCTCCAGTCTCAAGGTTGTAGTGGAGTATTCCATTATAGTATGTTGCAAGCCATAAGCCATCTTGGGATACAGCTATATCCATTACGGCTATGTCTTCCCTGATAGTCTCCCATCTATCCTCAGCTGGAGAGTACTTGCACAATCCACCCCAAGTCCCGATCAATAGCCAATCCCCAAGAAGAGCCAGAGCACGGACATCATCATCCGGAAGGCTCGAATTCTCCGTCATGTAGAGGGTTAGGGAGTTCCTAGCCACATCATACTTGTACAAACCATCGTAGGTTCCAATCCATACATATCCATCCTCAGCCAGCATAACATTCGGCCACTCGATGTTGAGTGGGATATACCTCCACTCTTCAGTTGCTATATCCATTACACTCAATCCAGGTGAAGGCCAGCTATTGTATACCCATACGCGTCCATCCTCAACTGAGATGCTTCTTATATAACCACTTGCTGGTCCTTCATAGATCTTCTTGAGTTCACCTGTTTCTTTATTGTATATTCCTATTCCATATCTGTTGAAACCGAGCCACAGCTTATCTTCGGTTGAGGTCATGTATGAGATGTCTGCGAAGCTCTTATAGGGCTCTGGATCTTCCGCTGTATGTGTTGTCCATGTTTGGGATTGCATGTTAAAGATTGTTATCGATGGAGTCTCCAGCTCCCATGATGAGTATGTTATCCAGACATCCTCGCCATCTATGAAGATTCCCCTTGTATTATTCGATATTAATCCACTGTTCTTTGTGTGGAAGTTTCTCCATACCCCACTACTGTTCATCCAGCTTACGCCCTTCTCATCCCATCCATGTGTAACCCAGACGTTTCCGCCTGAGACCGCTAGGCTATAAATCAGGTTTGAGCCTAGACCATCCTCGGTTGTCCAGACGGTCCATTCTTCACCGCTCTTTCTGGCAAGTCCATTATACGTTCCAATCCAGAGGTCGCTTCCATTCACGCATAAGGAATAGATCAGGTTGTTTGGGAGTCCGCTGTTGGTTGAGTTATATATTGTCCACTCGTTTGTTGTCAGATTTAGCATGTATAATCCGTCTTTGCCCTCCTCCCACGCCGTAATACCAACATAAACCTCACTCTCGGTTGAGACTAAGGCTTCCATCCAGCATGAGGAGGGTAAAACTCCGTCGGTAGTCTTGCTGTCGTACACATACCAGCTCTCGAGGGATTTATCAAACCTTAATAATGCCCCTCCGGTTCCTATCCATATATATTTACGGGATATTGAGACTGGCGGGGTCATCCCAGGCTCAAACCAGAACTCTCCAGGAATCGGATAAACCTTAAGCTCTTCTGTTAGAAGGGAGTATCTAACTAGTACGCTAGTAGCGAGAGCCCATACATATTCTCCATCTGGATGTACATAGCCTATCGATCTTATGCTGTAATATTGTCTCCAACCAGCCTCTCCGGCATAGTATAGCCTAAGGATGGCTGTCGCGTTCATAAGCTCCTCTCCGAGGCTTGTTATGTTGAGGCGCACCGTAACATTCTCGTCTGTGAAGTACTCAGGCTTCAACGTTGATAGGTGGATCGTAGCCGAGACGCCATATATTGTCAGGTCTTCCTCGAGGGTATATGGCAGTCCAGTCGCGGTTTCATTTAGGAACGTTCTAAACCGGTATGTTCCGGTCATCAATCCCTCTGGAACCTTTAGGGTTATCTCCTTATCCTCACCGGCTAAAATCGTGACGGTTCCGTTCCTTTCGTTGAAGATTCTACCATTTAAGCCCATGAATTGCATCTGGTAGGTGCACGTTGCATTTACGGCGCCGACGTTTCTAATTATCACTGTTACATTCTCACCGGTGTTGTAGGTTAATCTCTCAAGCTCAACCTCAAGCGCCAACCCACTTATCGAGATGTCGAAGCTGAATGTTGGGGCATATCCAGTTGTGCGGTCTTGAACGTTCACGGTCACCGTGTATGTGCCGTTTATAATCGTCTCTGGTATTGTGAAGTTAAGATTCGCGGTCTCCCCAGGCTGGATCATAGCCTCTCCAGTATCTGAGAAGCTGTTCAGCGTGAATGTAACCGTAGCGTTTATCAACGTTCCGCCAACATTCTCGACTATTACGGTTACGTTTTCACCAGCAGTGAAGGTGTATTTGTTGAGTTCAACCCTGATCTCGAAGCCCAGTATGCTAACTTCATCACTGAAGCTCTGAACTTTGCCAGTATTGATTTCACGTATAGTGGCTGTGAATTTGTAATCTCCAGTTGGAACAGTTACTGGTATCCTTATCTCGAATATCCTCTCCTCACCAGCCTCAACGAAGCCAGTGACACGCCCTAGATCATACCTCCAATCTAGATTTGAAGAGATTGATAGGTTAGCTCCAATCCCACCTACATTCTTAACTCTCAGAAGTATATATTCCCCAGCGTTATAGGAGGCTTTCTCCAGATTAACCTCGAGCTCCAGCCCGGTGACATTTATCGTGTAGAATCTATACATTACCCTATCTGTAATATTGTTCGCTACGTACAGATCCAGCGTGTATGTTCCACTTTCAACCCGGACGGGTATCGTGAACCTTACAGTTCCAGAGTCTCCTCTGTGGAGGGCTATCGATTCAGCTGGCCAACTATAGTAGAATCCTACCCTACTTATTGAAGCTGTGACGGTTACGTTAGCGTTCACTCCACCTATATTCGATATTTGAACAATTATGTCCTCTCCAGAGTTGTAGGTTAGCCTTTCAACCTCCAATTCGAGTTCGAGTCCAGTTACGTTTATCTCAGTGTATGCTGAGGCGTAGTCGTATTCTCCTACCGCTATAACCCAAACATGGTATGCTCCACTCCCTAGATCGAATGGTATGTTGAGGCTCATCTGCCATGTTGAGCCTCGTGTGAAGTTTATCATGTAGGCTTCACTCTTTGAGTATTGTATCCAACGGGAGTATGTCGGCGTAAGCTTCGCCGTGAAGTTTATGATTGCGTCTGCCCCGCCTACATTCGTTACGTATATGGTTATGTTCTCGCCAGCGTTAAACTCCGTTCTGTCTAGGGTTAGCTGGAGCGCTATTCCCCTAATTGATATGTGGTCAGTGTAGCGGAATGGCCTATTGGTTCTTAAGTTTGTTCCATTTATGACTACTGTGTATACTCCTCTATGCACATCGCTCGGTATGGTTATGTTTGTTAGGACTCTCCCACCAGCCAAAACTGTAACGTTGCTCTTGTAAACCTTTAGCTTTAGATTTCGAGTCCCCCATCCCTCATATAGCTGGATTGAGTAATTAACCCTAGCATCAACCCCGCCGACATTCTCTATATAGAATGTTACATTTCCGCCAGCCGAGAAGCTTCTAGCCTTGGTTTCGACCCCGGCAACTATCCACGACTCACTTATGTAGAAGCTACCAACGTAAACTCTTTTAAAGTTCTCACCTAAAGATGTAACTAGGTAGATTCCGTGTCTTCCAACCCCAGTCTCAGCTGGGATTACAGCCTCAATTGGAATTCTCTTTTCTTCCCCTCCATCTATCTTCATGATCCATGATGCGACGTATCCAATATCGGGTATCTCTACAGTTACATTCGTCTCTTCATCGTTGAATGGACTTAGAGATAGGAGGGTTAGATTGAATTTTAGAGGTTCACGTATCCGATATCTGCTCTTACTAAACTCTACAGATGAGACGGCTAACCCCCTTCTGAAGGATGTGCTTCCTGAGCATACATAATATTCCCACTCTCCTCTCTCTATAAGTGAATAGTCAACCCTATATGTCCCAACTAAATCGTATAATGGAAAACTTGGATTTATGATGGCTGAAGATTCATGGAATGGAACCTTAAATGAGTAAGTCCCATATTGCCCGTTTGGATAGTATACGTTGAGCTCTAACACAGGATCCCTTAAGGTTACATTATTCACAACCGTGATGTTGAAGGTTATGGTAGCATTCCCATCCCTTATTACTGGATTTATCGCGTAACCAACCTCAACTTCAGGTCTGATCCTCCTGAATGTGCACCAAGCCTCCTCAGGTCTACGGCTCACATAGTAGCGTTTGGTCCATGAATCATATCTCCAAACATGGATGATTGGTCTACCCTCGGTGGTTGCTGTAACTCTAACCGAGTAAGGTTGTGGACCCAAGGTTGGCATGGTGAACTTGAACTCTACCTCTATCGTTGATGAGGGTGATAGAACCACTGACTTGTTCATCACCATTATGGTTTGACCGGTGTATATTGAGCCGTTTAAGATTGATGCTGTTAGGGTTATGTTCCATGTGAAACTCTCGACGTTTAGGTTCTCAACTATGACCGTTAGGGTTGCATTCTCTCCGCTTCTATACTCCTCCTTATCTAGTATTGCCTCCATTCTTATGTATGGATATGAGAGCCAGACACCCTTCTGAACTCTAATGATCGATCCCTCAAGGAAGAATGTGTCCGTCTTTTTGTCCGGCTCAAACAGTGCGAAGTATACGCTCGTGCTATACCTTATCCCGTATAATGTCCAGTTGAAGGCTCTGTAGCTGTGGGCTGGAACAGTTATATTGGTTAGTTCCCCGTAGTATTTCCACCATTCTCCTCCCTCATCCCCCTCTTCATGCCCCCCGACCCCTATCTTGTAATCCGCCAAATCTTGGTCGTCATTATTCTTGATATGTATCGTGAAGGTTACGTTTGAGCCGTATAGAACCCTCTCAGATGGAACGGTAACCCAGAGCTGATATTTTGCACCTCCATGATAGTTGAATGAGTCTGGATACTCTCTATAGTTGCTTAG
>Ga0180300_10001620_pt1 | contig 10479 bp, 12 predicted proteins | sample GuaBasSediGuay15_FD_121798 | JGI IMG/M metagenome (GOLD analysis project Ga0180300, IMG submission 121798) | Subseafloor sediment microbial communities from Guaymas Basin, Gulf of California, Mexico - Guay15, Core 4569-2, 21-24 cm | ecosystem: Environmental > Aquatic > Marine > Hydrothermal... | reverse complement strand
TTATCGGACATAATTTTTTGTTTTTATATTAATGAAGATCAAACTAAAAATTGATAAAAATTAGCAAACAAATAGTTTTTAATCTCCTTGTTTCTAGAATTCTTTAATGAAGCTTAAAGGAAGAACAATCTCAAAGGGCTACGCTGAGGGTGAGGCAGTAGTATCAACGATAAATTTCTCGTTCTTAGGTGATGTTGATGTTGAGAGCGGAGTAATAGTTGCTGATGACAGTAACATCAAAGAGATGAGTATAAAAAACAAGATATTCGTTTTTCCTTCTGGTAGGGGTTCTACTGTTGGTACATACATTTTGCTTAGGATGAAGAAAATCAATACAGCTCCAAAAGCAATTATAAACATTGAAACAGAACCTATTATAGCAGTCGGTGCAATTATTGCAGAAATACCTTTACTCGATAAACTCATGCTTGATAACAAACCAGTAAACCCCCTTAACTATATAAAGAGTGGAGATTACGTTAAGGTTAATGCAACAGAAGGTTGGGTTGAGATAAATGGAGATTGATTTGGATGTTGAGGAACTAACGAGAAAACTTGAGGACCACTTTCAGATATATCACATTGATAGATTACCGGACGGTTTTAGATTGTATCTCCAACCTAAAAGGACGTTGGATGATGAGTTAAAATCCCACTTAATGTCTCTAACTGCTAAGTATGATGTTAGAATGGGTTACTACTATGGAGAATTAGTTCTTGAGATAAGGAAGAGAGTTGAGAAAAAAGAAAGAATTTGGATTAACGTTGTTTTGCTCATTGCCACCTTTATAACAACAACAATAATGGGTTCCTTTTTCTACCAAGAATTCAATATTTTTGGCGGTTTAATGTTTTCTTTCGCAATAATGTTCGTTCTTGGTAGCCACGAAATGGGACACTATTTTGCAGCAAAGAGATGGGGTATGAAAACTTCCTTACCTTATTTCATCCCATTTCCAACCATTATCGGGACATTGGGGGCTGTGATAAGACATAGAGGACCAATCCCTAATAGGAGAGCATTGTTTGATGTTGGAGTTTCGGGACCATTAGTGGGAATCGTAGCCTCATGTTTGGTTGTTGTAATTGGCTTAAATATTCCATTTCATCTGGAGAGTTATGAAGAAGGTTTAATACTTGGTACCCCTATCCTTTTTGAATTGCTTGCGAGGTTAGTAAATTTTGATGGCGAGTTAATCCATCCAATAGCCTTTGCGGGATGGGTTGGGTTATTTGTTACATTCTTAAATCTAATTCCAGTTGGTCAATTGGATGGTGGACATATACTGAGGGCAATTATAGGAAAAAGGGCCGTAATTGTTTCAAGGTTTATGCCCCTGGCTTTGATAATCTTGGGAAGTGCGATAAATTACGTTTATAAAGTTTCCGATTCAATCTGGATATTCTGGGGGTTAATAACTTTATTTTTCTCAATGCAACCCCATCCAGACCCAATTGATGACAAAACACCCTTAGACACAAAAAGATTGATAATTGGAATAATCACGTTTATACTTGCATTACTCTGTTTTACACCAATCCCATTTCAGCTATCGAAAAATTTATAGTAATTGAATATGATGGATTTTGTGCTTAAAGACAAATTGAAAATCGTACTCGATGAAAAGACAAAATACAACAAATCAAAGATAAATGCAGCTGTTCTTTTCCCAATAATGCTCGGTAAACAGCCAAAATTGGTTATGATTATGAGATCAAAGAATTTGAGCAGGAGCGCAGGACACATCGCTTTTCCCGGTGGAATAAAAGAGGCTAATGAAGAGCCAGAAGAGACAGCTTTAAGAGAGGCTGAGGAGGAGATTGGTATTGATGGGGAGTCAGTTGAAATTATTGGCTACCTTACACCAAAGGAGGTAATTGAACACAGAATTAAGATTCATCCGGTTGTTGGGGTTTTTGAAGAGCAAGAGTTAATTCCAGATAGCAATGAAGTTAGCAAGATTCTAGTTGATGATTTGAAGAAAGTTTTGCTCTCAAGGAAGGTTGCAGATTGGGGACCTAACTTTGAGTGTGATGGCGAGTTAGTTTGGGGAGCTTCTTCAAGGATTCTTGATGATTTTTATTTGAGGATTATTAGGAAATTTAATTCGATTAACAGCTTTTTTGATATCTAAGATAGCTTTTTAACCATTCAATCGAATAAATTCTCAGGAACTTTCTCGTAATTCTCGATGTAATCGGATACAATTCTTGATACAGCATCTTTAATGTGTTTATGAGCCATACTTTTGGAGATGCCAACCGCATCAGCGATTTTATCAAGAGCAACCCTCCTTTTTTTTGAGAAATATCCCATGTCATAAGCAGTCCTTAAAACTCTTTGTTGTGATTCTGTTAAAACAGATTTTGTGGATGTTAAGGGTTTAACTTCTGTCACACTCCAATTTCCAACTTTTTTGAGTTTCTCGTAAGCCATCTTTAGGTGTTTTATGTCTGGAGCAAAGACTGTATAGTACTTATTCCCATTTTTGACTTTTATTGGTGGTTTTACAAAGCAGTACGATTCTTCAAAAGCTTTTATACCTGTTGTATCTCTTACAACTGCTATGAAGTCTATGTTTGTTGGGGTCTTTTCAAAAATTTGTAGAAAGCGGGTAGATTTGTGCTCTTCTATACTCCTAAAATAATCTCTACTATTCCCGTTTATCTTATCAATTCGGCATAAAAAAGCAACATCGACATCATTTAAAAGTATATATTCAAGGATTTGCATTGAGAAATTTCCGTTTCTTGTAGCATACGCCAGAGAACACGAATGCTGACTAACCGTAATTTTGGCAATATACATCTTATCACAAACGTGGATATGTCTATATCACTCCAAATAGTTTGTGGTGGACATGTCTATACTTAGCTTATAAAAAATATCCTACATAAGATACTTGCCATTGTGGTATAATGTAGTTTGGTGAGTATATGAAAGAGTTGTATGAAAAAATGGTAAATGAAGCAATGGCTGCCCAGAGAGCAGATGTTGAAACTGTTAAGCGAAAAAGAGGGCAGGAGTTTGTTATTGAAGATACAAAAGCCTATGTAGATGCTGCGAATAAAATGAAGCCTATTGGCGAGCAAAGTGAAGCTGTTTTTAGATTGCATGTTGATTCTATAAACGCTCATTATGAAATCTTGAAGGGCCTTACAAAGACTGTAAGACCTGAAGACGACCCATTTGTTGAACACTATCAAACACCAGTAATTCTTGAAATACTCTACGATGAAGATGAAAAGTTTAAGAAAAGCATGGAAGTTTTCATTGATGCAATAGGGAAGGCTGAAGCATTGATAGGTAGAGAGTCTGTTAGAAGATATGGAGGCTTTTATGGGCCCACATGTGTTGTTGATTTTGCTTTAATACCTGGAAGCACAAGCAACGTTGTTAACAGAATTTTAAAGGAAACAGATATACCGGTTGAACATAAACGGGCAATTTTGGCTGCAAAGTCTTGGGGAATGAACACATCATATGGAATCGGAGATGTTTTTGCTAATGAGGTTGAAAATGGAGCAACAGTTGCGGATGCGGTTAAAAAAGAGGTAGAGATGGTTAAATACATCTATGACAGTCCAGTCGAAGCACAAGCCAAATTAATGGATTTGGTTGGCCATACTTCTTTTGATGTCAGGAAGTACATGTCAGAATATAGGAATAGAATGAGAGGAGCTGTAAAAGAAGCAGTATATGGTGGAGTGCATTACGGTAACATAGTTACTGTTCCAGCATACTGTGTTGGGGATATAGCCCACCACATCGCCCAATCAACATTCAACATGTGCAAGGATGATGTTGTGATGGCTGTAATTGAAGCTACAACTGAAGTTATGGAGTCTACGTTGAGAAATGCCATTGACAAATTCAAAAATGAATATCAACTATTATCCCTTGCAACAGGCTCTACGGCTTGTGCTGTTGAATACATATTGGAGTTAGATGGATTCAATGCTCCAATGATTGTTGATTTGTTGACGAAGAGATTCCACAACTTTGTGCAACTCTATCCGACGAGGAGTGCAGCTGCTGAATTGCACAACCACGATTTCATGGACATGATATACAGGGGATGGAGGCATTTAGATATGGCTAGAAGAATGGTGAATGGAGCAGGTACAGAGCTAACACCGAAAGTTGCCGGTTTTGATGTCGACCTTAAACCAATCAGTGAGAATGAGGTTTTGATGAACCCACAAAGGTATGCTTATCCTGGATGTGCGATTTCTGTAAGATTTTCAGCATTGATGAGATTAGCCGACTACCCGTGTTTGTTGACAAGCGAGCCTGTTACAGCTACAATGATGACTAATGTTATAGCTTTACACAAAGACAAACCTGGAGCACCTGCAAGAGTATGTAAGGAGTGTGGAGCAGCTTGCTTAGTTGACTTCAGACACCAATGGTGTCAATGGAAAGAGGCAGTTTAACCTTTCCCTATTTTTGGTGGAATTATATGAAGTGCTACATTTGTGCAGAAGAGGGTAAGGAAACAGATGCGGTTGCGATATGTATTGTGTGTGGAATGGGTCTATGCATGGATCATTTGGTTAGGGAGGAGATGGAAGTTTGGAAAGGAGATTACCCCTTCCCCTCCAAGAAACTTAAAAAAACAATACCCAGAATAGTTTGCCAAGTCTGCTATTCTGCTTACAAAGAGGATTAATATGTCACTAAGTAAAAGATTTCTTGCTGAACTTGTTGGAACATTTATACTTGTCTTTTTTGGCCCTGGAGCTGCAGTTATTACACTAATGATTGCAAAAGGGTCATCCCCACCAAATCCCTTTAATATAGGTATAGGGGCTTTAGGTGGTCTCGGTGATTGGTTTGCAATAGGAATGGCTTTCGCCCTTGCAATCTCAGCAGCTATATATTCCATTGGTAGAATTTCTGGAGCCCACATAAATCCAGCAGTAACCATAGCCTTATGGGCAACGAAGAGATTTCCATCAAACGAAGTTGCACCTTACATTGTTGCACAGCTAATTGGTGCATCACTTGGAAGTCTTTTATTCTTTGCGTGCGTAGGTATTGAGGCTGTAACAGTTGGTGGATTGGGAGCAACTGCACCATTTCCTGGAATAAGTTATGGACAGGCAATTCTTGCTGAAGCGATAGGGACATTTTTGCTAATGTTTGTCATAATGGGTGTTGCTGTTGATCAAAGAGCCCCTCCAGGATTTGCTGGTTTGGTTATTGGTTTGACTGTTGGTGGAATAATTATTACAATCGGCAACATTACTGGTTCTTCTTTGAATCCTGCCAGAACTTTTGGTCCTTACATAGGAGATTCCCTTGTTGCTGGGATTAATTTGTGGCAATACTTCCCAATTTACATAATTGGACCTATCATTGGAGCAGTTCTAGCTGCATTGTTGTACGACTACTTAACCAAAGAATAATTTTTTATTTTTTATGTTTTTGGCAAATCAAAAGTGAATTTAGAGCAAGGTTATAACTTTTAAGGCGTTTTTAAATAGTGAAACAAAAAGGAAAGCATTATATAAATCCATCACGATTTATTCTTGGTGATCTGAATGGTGAAAGTTGGTGTTTTGAAGATGGGTGCCATTGGCACAGCTTTGCTTGTTGAATATTTGCTTGATGAGAGGGCCGATAGAGAGGATATAGATGTTAGGGTTGTAACGAGTGGTGCAAAGATGTCTCCAGATGAGGCTGTTGTAGCTGAAAAGTTAAAAGAATTTGATCCAGATGTTGTAATAGTTGTTTCTCCAAATGCTGCCTTACCAGGTCCGAAAGCTGCAAGAGAGGCTTTTGAAGGAAAACCAGTCATAATAATTAGTGACGCCCCAGCTAAAAAAGCTAAAGATGAGTTTGTTGAAAAGGGCTTCGGATACATCTTGATCAATGCAGATTCAATGATTGGTGCTAGGAGAGAATTTTTAGATCCTACGGAGATGGCTTTGTTCAATGCTGACGTTGTAAAGGTTTTGGCTGCTACTGGAGCTTTTAGATTGGTGCAAGAAGCTATTGACAAAGTAATTGAAGATGTTAAAGCAGGAAAGGAGCCTGAATTGCCAAGGGTAATTGTTACGGCTGAGAGGGCTGTTGAGGCTGCAAAATTCACAAATCCGTATGCAAAAGCTAAGGCGATGGCAGCGTATTATATTGCTGAGAAAGTCGCAGACATCGATGTTAAGGGTTGCTTCATTGAGCAAGATCCCAACAAGTACATACCACTTGTTGCTGCAGCCCACGAGATGATGAGAGTTGCTGCAATTGAGGCTGATAGGGCAAGAGAGATTGAGAAGGGAGGAGATTACGTATATAGAAATCCACACGCAAAGGATGGAAAGATATTAAGTAAAACTAAGCTAATGGAAAAACCTGAGTAATTGATGATTAAAAAAAGGACTTTTTTAGTATTTTTTTACTTTTTAATAATACTATCGATATATTCTGAAATATTTATAATTCTAAAGTATTATTATGAAAATGAAAGATACACATTCTTAGATGGAATATACTGGGTGATAACTACAATAACAACAGTGGGTTATGGAGATGTAGTCTTCTACACTCATATAGGTAAAATTTTTACAATTGTAGTAATGTTGACTGGCATACTTTTTATATTTGGTTTTATATTTCCCTACGTGATAATGCCTTGGGCTGAAATGAAATTAAAGCTGTCTTTGCCAAAATCCATTGAGGGTTTGAGAAATCACGTCATGGTTTGTGGTTACAACAAAATGAGCAGTGAACTTTGCAATCAACTCTACAATCATGGAATATTCTACGTTTTGATGGATGATTCAGAAGAAAACGTTAGAAGGGCTTTAGAATCCAATCTAAAGTGTGTTTTGTCTGATATGAGTTTGGAATCGTTTAAAAAGAATGGTGTAAAAGATGCGGTAGCAGTAGTAATAATGTGGTATGATGTTGAAAAGGTGATTGATACCCTTCTAACTTTAAGCGATTTTAATATTAAAAAGTACGTTGTTTTTGGTGATCCATTTTACGTTAGATACTTCCACTATGCTGGAGCTTCAAAGGTTTTCACACCCAAGGGGATAATTGCTGCAAACATAGCAAACATGATGTTAGAGCATATGAAAAGAGAGCTTAAGGTTAAGAAGATTTTGTCAAATCTTGGAAGTGCGGAAATCTTGGTTGGCAAAGGTAGTATTATTATTGGGAGGAGGTTGGAGGAAGTTGAAAGGGAGTTCAATGTGGAAATAATTGCAGTTTGTAAGGGGGGCGAGTTTGCATTCAACCCCAGAAAAGATGAAGTAATATGGAAGGGAACAATAATGCTGGTTGTAGGGGAAGAAAAAGATATAACGAGTCTTTTCCATGTGGCATGGTAAGATGAACGTATTGATGCTTGGTTATGGCGATGTTGGTAAAACGATCTCCAAAATTTTGATCTCAAGAGGAATAAAGCCTGTAGTTGTTGACGTCAAAGAAGAAATCGAGTATGAGTTAGAGTATATTAGGGCTAATGTTTTAAAAGAATCTTTCTGGACATTTATTGATTTAAAAAACTACGATGCCCTTGTTGTTGTATTGCCAAAAGACTTAGATGCGATATTTTGCATTTTAATGGCTAAAAAGTTAAATCCAGACATCATGGTGTTTGCAAGGTGTAACGATTCAAGTTATGTAGAGAAGATGTATAAAGCTGGGGCGGATTATGTGGCAAATCTACCCTTAATTTCCTCGGAAATTGTTATAACTTCAATTTTTAGAGAGGCGATAGCAAAGAGGATGATCTATGAAAACCTACAAATAGTTGTTTATGAGGTCAAGGAAAACTCGCCAGTAATTGGTAAAAAGCTAAAAGATATTTCGATACCAAATTGCAAAGTTTTAGGGGTAGAAAAGGATGGTGTGACTTATAGAAACGAAGATTTTGTTGTTACTGCGGATTGTAAGATTGCTGTTGTTGGTAAAAAAGAAGATTTGATGAATTTTGAAAAGTCTATTTAGCTTTCTCCATCAAAACCAAATACACCCAAGGCCTTAGCTCATACTTCTTTACTATTTTAAAGCCTAAGCTTTTACAGTAGTCCACTTCTCGCTCAGAAGTAACAACAAAATTATATTTGCTTATGTCACCTTTGGTTAGATAACTAATCTTTACATATCTCAAATACCATGGAAGGGGCCAATAGTCATTTTTCGGTTCATATATAACTCCTTTTTGGGTTTTTAGTCTCTCCTGTATCTCTTTAGCCAGCTCTACTGTTGGTGGTTGAATCTGGATGTAAATTAGCTCCTCTCTTGCGTTGTTATAATCAAAGTAGGTTATGTAGCAGGAAGTAATCAGAGTTGCTGCAGTAACTATGCCGAAAGCCAACTTGAAATGCTTTGAATGCAACTTTCCACCCATGTATATGCTTCCAAAGAAAGATAATGGTGTTGCCAAATGCACCAACAACCAAGGAACTTTGTGGGAGAGTATTTGGTAAATCACGAGACTTGTTACAACCCAATAACCAGCAAAAAGCTCGATTCTACTCACATTCTTTGATTTAATCCTGTTGTAGAGAGATGGAATGGAAGCGATTGATAAAGCTAAAGGTAAAAATTCATATTTTATTATTAGACCTGGATAATAATACCAAGGTTTTGCATGGTCTTGTATTTTGTGCATTTCAAACCAGTGAGAAATTGAACCTATTACTGCTCTCTCTACCCCATGCATATCAGCAAAAAATGCTGAATAGAGTATTACAAATATAAGTGAAAATATTGTTGCAGAGATAAACATCGTTTTAACTTTTCTAACGTCCCAATTCAAAATCTTATTTATAAAATATCTAAAGCCCTCCTTGTGTAAACCATAGAGAATTAGAAAAGAAAATAGTATGAATGTGTAGATATAAGCATTTTCCTTTGAAGTAAACATTATTGCAAGAAATGCAGCTGCAGTATATACAAATCTTTCTTTTTTTGATTCAACAAATCTAAAATAGCAATATAAAACAACAAGAAAAGAGGCAACGAGGATTATATCATTTCGCATATATCTAGAATAGTACAAAATTGAGGTTGAAAAGAGCATCAAAAAAGTGAAGATGTAACCACCATTACCCATCCACCTCCTAAAATTATACGCTACAAAAACACCTACAATGCTGAAAATTATAGGAGTTAACCTTGTAACAGATTCTGAATCACCAAAGAGGTAAAATAAGGCAGCTGTAGCAAAATACAAAAATGGACCATGGTAAGTTGGGTCATATCTATAACTTCCGTACTTCAATAGCTTATAGCTTAAGTAAGCATGAATCCCCTCATCATGATCTATTGGACGGGCATCTAGGATAACAATTCTAGTAACTAAAGCGATTGTTAATATGACTAGAATTATCAATTTAGATTTCATTTAGCTTTGTATTTATGGTAGTAAAAAAAGATTTTTGGTTTTATTTGTTGTTTATTTCCCATTCTTTACCCTTATCTAATAAAAGCAGAACAAGCCCAACAGAAACCAGTAGAATTCCTAAGACTATTGCTGTGTTTGCTTTGCTGATTGGTTGTTTGTCTTGAGATATTAGAACGTAGTATAAATCTTTGCCTGTTAAATTGGCAGACAAAACTTCAAAAATCTCTCCATTAAATTGCTGAATACCATTGGAGGTTATAAAGGGTGATTTATCCGTAACTTTTGATGTGCCCTTAACAAGAATTAAAGCTTCACTCAAAAAATCAACGTTCCTTGAAAAATTATCGGAATTGACAATGTATGAAAACATAATTTCCTCACTTGAATTTGGGAAAATCGTTATGTTTTCAATCAGTAGATGGTTACTTTCAGTTTTATATTTCTCAAAACTTGCAGTCGATCTTACCATCTCAAAATTAGAGTGTCTTGGTAATGGCAATTTAATACTTCCAAAAAATATTTTCTTTGCATTATTTTGAAGAATTAGTATTTCATAGACCTCTAAATAGCTGGTCGGGTAAATTATTGTGTGTATTTTTCCATTTATGTGCCTCACGTTGTTTGTTGTGTTTAAGCTGATGTTAAGGATCGTATCGTTTGAAAGATAAATCCTTTTTAGCAGAGATAAACTTCCATGTTGGATTAACATGTGGTATGTAGTGTTTAAAGGTAAAACAAAGTTAAGTGAATTTCCTGTTTGATTTACAAATGTGTTGTTGCCCCATACACTGACATTAACTTTTTTGTTATCCTCTATTTTAATCGTTAAATTCCCCAGTTCTGCATTGGCTACTTGAATCGTAAGTGTGAACACGAGTGCAAGCATTAACACCGTTTTGAGTTTCACAACACGTATCTGTGTTGGACGATAAATTCTTTTTGAAAATGAGCAGTTTAAAATTTTGAAATTTGGAGTTTGCTTGATTGGTACTGTCAAAATAACAAAAAATAAATAAAAGAAATACAACATATGCAGCCAACACTAACCCAATTGGTAGAGGAAATCAAAGATACAAAAGTCTTTCGGAGAAGTAAAAAAGATGTAGAATTAAAG
>Ga0180300_10001619_pt1 | contig 10487 bp, 11 predicted proteins | sample GuaBasSediGuay15_FD_121798 | JGI IMG/M metagenome (GOLD analysis project Ga0180300, IMG submission 121798) | Subseafloor sediment microbial communities from Guaymas Basin, Gulf of California, Mexico - Guay15, Core 4569-2, 21-24 cm | ecosystem: Environmental > Aquatic > Marine > Hydrothermal... | reverse complement strand
TATCAACCCATCCTCACCGGATGGGAAGGGGGAGAATCCTGCCAGACCCACCATTTAAATGGGCCGGTGGTCTAGCGGAACTCCAAGAGCGAAAGGACGCCACCTTGGCAATGAGAACCAGAGTGGTGGAGATCCCGGGTTCAAAATAAGGGAGCCACACCCTCCCTTATCAACCCTTCCGGACCGAAGGAAAAGAGGGTCCCGGCCGGTCCACCATTACATTATTCTAACATCAGCAGCCCAGCAACCTTTTGAGTTACATATCAGCGGATTTATGTCCATTTCCTTCAAATCCTCCTCAACAGCCATCACTGAAACCTTCTTCATAACATCCACCAATTTCTTCTCATCAACCGGCTCAGAACCACGGAACCCCTTTAGAAGAGGATAACCCTTTATCTCTCTAATCATCTCACGTATCTCGCTCTTCCTAACTGGACAGATTCTGAGACTAACATCCTCCATTATCTCTACAAATATTCCACCAAGCCCGAACATCAGAACATGACCAAACTGCGGATCCTTCTTGATACCCACTATAGTCTCCACACCCTTTAGCTCCTCCTGAACCAGCACACCATTGAACCTGAAATTCCTTCTCTTGGTGAGTTCCCTGAAGGACCTGAATGTTTCAATGACCTTTTTTCTGGAATCTATTCCGGTGACCACACCACCCACATCCGTTTTGTGAATAACATCCGGTGAGAGCAATTTCATAACAACAGGAAATCCTATACTTGGAAGATCAGAGGATTTTCTCATCACAAACTCCTTTGGTTTCGGTATTCCATGCTTCCTGAGAAGTCTATTGACCTCAAGATAACCAAGCATAGAATTAATTTGGAGAATCACTTTAAAAAGTCTTGTTCAGAATCTCTTTCAATTTCTCCGCGCTCGTAAAACCGATAAGTTTCTCACATATCTTTCCTTCTTTTTCAATAACAAGTGTGGGTAGGCTCAGAACCGAGTATTTTGACGCCTCCTCAGGGCGCTCCTCGACATTTATTTTCTCAAGGTTTATATGACCGTTGAACTCCTTCAGAACCTTCTTTATAACCTTCTCCTGCTTCTTACAGGGAGCACACCAGTCAGCATAGAAGTCCTTCAGAGTTATCATAACCAACCCAACCTTATCTTCTCATTAAAATATAAAAAAATATTTGTGGTGGAGTGGATAATCACTCCAGAGTGATTGCCCCCACCGGACAAACATCGGCCGCCTCCTGACAGTTGCACTGGTCGCATGCATCAGGATTCTTCACATGCGATTTTCCATCCTCCCCGAGCTCGAAGACCTCAGGACAGAGAGCAACACAGCTTCCACATCCTATACACGCTTCATGGTCAACCGTTACCTTCATTTCTTCACCTCAAAACTTTTCTGGGGTCCTGAGAGAGGCCAAACACCTCTGCCGCTTCCTTTGTCAGTGGATATAATCTCTCTCTCCTTCCTTTTAAATCTTTCACACTCTTGACCCTCTGGGTTGCACAGACCATCTGGAGGTCCCCCTTCAAGCTCTTCACGTAATTCACAATTCCGTTCTCACTGACATTTGCCGCCACAAGGAAGGCCCTTCCAATTGCAACACCATCGGCTCCGAGCATCATGGCCTTGGCAATATCAACACCGGTATTGTACCCACCTGCCACCAATACGTCAAAATCAAGGTCACTGAGAGCAGGGAGAATATTTGATGAATGGAGTCCTATCTCGTTCATAATAACCCACGGCGACATTCCGGTTCCTCCACCCATACCATCAACGGTGACACACTCAATGGGAACACCATCTCTTTTCATCTCATTCAAGAACTCCAGAAACCTGAGAAGCCCTGAACCAGCAGCAACCTTGATCCATATAGGCACACCGAGTTCGGAATACTTCTTGAGCTTCTCTCCGAATTCCTCTTCAAACAGCGAACCAGGTAGCGCATGCCTCTGGTAAATCTTACCATTCTCATCCTCTCCTATTTCCAGAACCCTGTATCCATACTTCTGATACTTCTTTGCAAGGTGCTCGCCCCGGAACTCCACCTCACCACCCAGTCCTGGCTTCGCACCCTGGGATACCTTTATCTCTATACCGTGAGCGCCCATCTTCACACCCCTCTCAAATACACCCATCTTCTGCTCCTGTTCATTACCCTGAACCAGCACAGCACCATATCCATCATAATTTTTGAGAAACGGTTCTATCCTCTTTCTCAAACCTTCCTCTCCGTATGTCACCAGAACGTTCTCCCCTATCACGATCGGTATACCGGCTCTTGCAGCACCCTCTGAAAGAGCCTCTCCGTGAACACTTGCAACTTTGGTCGAACCCATCGCAGCTATACTGACAGGTGCTCTGACCCTGAAGGAACCTATTGTAGTCTCGATAGAGACATCACCAAAGAATACGCCATCACCGAACAATTCTGGCACGATGTTCAGGTCATTTATATCAGGCGTCTTCTTCTCCGCGCCGAACTGCGCAACACCGAAAGGTTTTGGAAACGGTGATAAACCCTCCTTTGCTCTGAGACCTATCTCACATCTTCCGCACTTGGTGCATATGGAACACATACCGCTCGGTGTAACATGCTCCGGGAAGGAGTAAGAGGTTCCTGTGGCCTTATCGGCATTCTTATGATACATCTCACTTCACCGCTTCGTTCAACTCCTTCAGAAGCTTCTTGAGGTCTATACCATGTGCTCTTGCTCCATCCTCCAAGGTCTCGAACGAGGCTATATGGCACCCCACACAATGAAGTCCATTCCTGAAAAAGACCTCAACCGTCTCGGGCCATCTCGCGACGATCTCTCCTATCGACATATCTTTCTTTATTTTCATTTCATCACCAATCTATACCCTTCACAGCGCTAACACCCTTCCTGTAAGGGTGCTTCACCTCCCTCATCTCTGTCACCAGATCAGCCTTTTTGATGAGATAATCCGGTGGGTTCCTTCCTGTAAGAACAACATGTTTCCCATCCGGAACGGAGTCGAGAAGACCAAGCACTTCATCCTTCTTCAACAGACCTTTACTGAGTGCGATATTGACCTCATCGAGTATAACAACATCCCTCTTTTGAATCTCATCTCTCGCGAACTCCAGCGCCTTCTGAGCCAGTTCGAAATCATCTTTTATCGGCTCATCCACGAAAACATCTCTTCCGAACTGGCGGATACTCAGCCCGTCTATGAACTCCTGAGCAAAGTACTCACCGGTTGGCCTCGCCTTCATGAACTGAATAACAGAGACCTTCATCCCGTGACCTACCGCTCTGAGTGCAATTCCAAGGGATGCTGTGGTCTTCCCCTTGCCATCACCATAATAAAGTATTATCATCTAACCACACTCCGAGTATCCACATGCCCTGCAGACAACACACCCTTCCGAGAACTCAAGCATCTCACCACATTCCGGACATTCAGGCGATATACCTTTCTTTATTATCGCTTCATTTCCCTCATCTTTTTTGATGAAACTCTCCACCTTCGCCTGTGTGGTCGTGGCCTCCCCGCGCATGTACCTGGCCATTGCCTTCTCTATTGCATCAGCGCAGGATTGTATCGGTGTCCCATTTTCCCAGGAAGGTCTCGGACACCTTATCCCCGCCAGCTGTTTCCTTATCTCATTCGGATCTATTCCTGAGCGGAGCGAAAGGGATATCAGACGGGCAACCGCCTCGGTGAACGAAGCGATGCAACCACCTGACTTGCCCATCTGTGCGAATAACTCAAACAACCCATTTTCATCCTCATTTATCGTGACATAAAGGTCACCGCATCCTGTCCTTATCTCCTGTGTTGCACCCTTTATAGTCTTGGGCCTTGGTCTGGGTCTGAGGGTCTTTCTCTTGACGGTTGTTATGACCTGAACCTCCCTGCTGCCGTCCCTGTAAACGGTCACGCCCTTGCATCCGAGTTTGTAGGCGAGTAGGTATGCCTCTCTAACGTCATCTACAGTTGCGCTGTTCGGAAAGTTGATTGTCTTAGAAACGGCATTATCAGTGTACTTCTGGAATGCTGCCTGTATCCTTATGTGCTGTTCGGGTGTCACATCATGAGCTGTGATGAATAGCCTCCTTATTCTCTCGGGTATTTCCTCCATATCCTGTATGCTCGTGGTGGATGCGACCTTTCTCATTAGTTCCTCTGAATATATTCCTTCCTCTTTACACATCTTTTCAAAGAACGGGTTCACCTCCACCAGCTCTGTCCCTAGACTCTCACCAACGTTCCTTACGTATGATATCGCAAAGAGGGGTTCAATACCGCTGGATGTCCCGGCTATAATCGATATAGTTCCGGTGGGTGCTATTGTGGTCACGGTCGCGTTCCTCATCATCCTCTTTCCATCATAGATACTTCCTTCATAGTTCGGGAAGTTCCCTCTTCTCTTCGCCAGCTCCTCTGACATCTCCTTGCCCTTTTCCTGAATGAACTTCATAACCTCCTCCGCCTTCTTCACAGCCTCCTCGCTGTTGTAAGGAATTCCCAACTGTATCAGCATGTCGGCGAAACCCATAACACCGAGTCCAATCTTTCTATTAGCTTTGGTCATCTCATCTATCTCAGGTATTGGATACTTGTTCACATCTATGACATTATCAAGGAAATGGACAGAATCTCTGACTATCCTCTCAAGCTTCTCCCAGTCTATTTTTCCATCCTTCACAACCTTTGAAAGGTTTACAGAACCGAGATTGCAGGATTCGTAGGGGAGCAGTGGCTGTTCTCCGCAGTTGTGAAGAATAAATCCGTTCCCTATAAAGGAACGGGTTCTCGGCTCCGTGAGATCATATACCCTCTCTTCACCAATGTATTCAATCCTTTCAATCCTTGCGTAGAACCTGTCCCTGTAAACCCGTTCTGATTCCTTGAACCTCTCCATATTTCTTGGCTCCAGACCAATTCTCTCTATGAATTTCAACATACCGTCACGTGACACCACAAGTTCATGAAAGAGTCTTCCTTCATACTCCCTCTCCTCACCATCTCTTGTGACATATCGGAAGTTTTTCTGCTCCCTCTTTCTCCTCTGATATATCTTCGACTTGATTCCGAAGTTAAGGAGAAGCAATTGAACATCTTTGAGCAATCCCAGAGAGGTTGATGACAATCTGATAGACCTTCCCTTCTTCAGAGTACCCTGGACGCTTCCGTCTGCTGTGAACAAACCCCTGAGGAAACCACGGACCGCGTCCTCGGGTGCTCTCAGTACACTCCACGGTACCCTCTTTTCATGAGATTTCCATTCTCCAACACCAAGTATCTTGAAGAACTCAACAAAACCCCTTGCATGATATGAAAGGTGGTAAACACCGTTCTCCCTTCTCACAGGTTTGACATCACCATACCACACCGAGATTATTGACCTTACCCTTTCCATAAGTTCGGTCTCTTCGGAAGAGAATGTGAATCCGATCCTGTCCTCTCTCAACCACCCATCACCTATCAGGAGCCCGAGCACGAACCCTAGGTCCTCGCCCCACTCTTCAGGAAGATTCAAATCCTTCCTGTATTTTTTGTTCAGCTTCCTAATACATTCTATATCTGGCAACTCCCGTTTCTCCGAAAACATACCATCCATCTGTATGCAGACATAATCTCCTTCTTTTAACTCCTTCAGAGCTTTCCATCCATCAGGCGTCAGGAACATATGATTATCAGTGACCTTTATCTCATAACCCTCTTTTGTGAGGAGACGGTAGACAGGCTTTACTCCGGTGAAGAGATACTTGGTCGGAAGTGCCTTCTGAATACCTTCCACCCCAACGGAACGACCATCAACCGCTATCGGCAGGGAGAGTGTTGTGGGATTCTTTTCAAACAGCTCCTTTATCGGAACCAACCCTGCCTCTGTTGGCAGGAGCGTATCTCCGGTCACGCAGGGGTTTGTTGATTCAATCTCCCCTATATGAGGTGTTGGATTGTCCTCATTTATCCTGTCTATGAAAATTATTCCAGGCTCACCGTTCTTCCAAGCCATCTTCGTTATGAGATCAAAAACATCCCTTGCCCTCAACCTCCTTACAACCTCTTTTGTTCTAGGATTTACAAGGTCGTACTCCTCATCCTTTTCGAGCGCCTCCATGAATTTATCCGTTATCGCAACCGAAATGTTGAAGTTGTTCAGAACCCCTTCCTCCTCTTTTGATTTTATGAACTCTATTATGTCAGGATGGTCCACTCTCAGTATCCCCATGTTCGCGCCCCTTCTCTTTCCACCCTGCTTTATGGTTTCGGTGGCTGTGTTGAAGGTCTGCATAAATGAGAGTGGTCCTGAAGCAACACCTCCCGTGCTCTTCACTATATCACCCTTTGGCCTGAGGCGGGAGAATGAGAAACCGGTTCCACCACCACTCTTGTGTATCAAGGCGGTATTCTTGAGAGCATCGAATATACCTTCCATGGAGTCATCCACAGGTAAGACAAAACACGCTGATAGCTGTCCAAGTTCTGTGCCGGCATTCATGAGCGTCGGCGAGTTCGGTAGGAACTCAAGGTTGGTCATCATTTCATAGAATTTCTTCTCACTGACTTTTGGGTCTTCACCGTAAAGCTCGTCTGCCTTTGCAATGGCTTTTGCAACCCTCCTGAAGAGCTCCTCGGGTTTTTCTATAATTTTTCCATCCTTATCCCTTCTCAGATATCTTTTCTCAAGAACCTTAAGAGCGTTCTCAGTTAGATTCATAATTTTTCCTCCTTTAAGTTCTTCAATTCTTTCTCGAAGGATGTTATATCACTGAACTGCCGGTAAACAGAAGCGAACCTCAAGTACGCTACAGGATCGATTTTCCTCAACTCCCTCATCACAAGCTCTCCTATAACTTTACTCTCGATCTCCTCAGAACCCATTCCTCTCAACTCATTCTCAATCCTGTCAACGATCAAATCCACCTGCTCCTCTGTGATCGGTCTCTTCTCCACAGCTTTGAGTATACCACTTTTAACTTTGTTCCTATCGAACTGCTCCCGGCTCCCATTCTTTTTCAGAACAGTGAGATTCAGAAGCTCGAACCTCTCATAGGTTGTGAAACGTCTCCCGCATTCCAAACATTCCCTTCTCCTTCTTGTGCATTCTCCACTCTCCCTGGTATCTATGACTCTGGTCTCCTCGAAATTACAGTAAGGACAGCGCATATTCATTACCCACTGGAAAATACAATATATAGTGGCTTTCTCAAAGGAGAACCACAATATATAGTGTTTTTAGCCCATCTCACTTATAAACATTCCTGTAACATAAAATTTCCTTCTCAAAAAATATTTTCTAAAGAATATATTGTAAAATATATATTCAACTTTTCAATCCGTGACCGGTTAAAATACATAATGATGATTTGACCTCATCTCTGATCTTCAACCAGCCGGCATAAGCCACCGCCCCCGCCTCTTCCACATAGAAACCCTTCCTGCCCAGAATCTTCTTCGCCTCAAGAATCTCATCTTCGCTCACGCATAACCCGATGCCATCACTGTTCTTCAACGCGTATAGCGCTTTGTTCCCGTCCAGAGGGTCCGGGCAGTTTATCGCTGTTGCCACGGTTCTGGTGTCTTTCTGTGGTTCAACTCTATCAAGGTCTCTTTCCCATGCATCCACAACAGGGTTGCAGTTCCTCGCCTGAACACCGACAAATTTTGGCATCTTTCTTATCAATCCAGTCTCCTTCATCTCAACAAACGCTTTATAACATGAGGAGATCAGTGTACCGTTCCCGATTGGGACAAACAGATACTGTGGTGGTTTCCAGTCCAACTGCTCCGCTATCTCAAAACCAATACTCTTCTCACCCTCACCCCTGTACGGGTAATCTCCCATCAGATACGAACCGTATTTCTCGTAATATTCAACACTTCTTTTCAAGGCATCTGTGTAACTTCCCTTGACCCTGATGACCTCAACACCTGTGCTCTCTATCTGCTTTAATTTGTGTGAAGGCGCAAAGTCCGGCACGAATATCTTACACTTAAGGTTCGCGCGCCTCGAATACACTGCTACGGACGCACCCATGTTGCCTGTTGATGCACAGACCACCTCTGAGGCCCCGAGCTCCAGAGCCCTGGTTATCTCAACAGTGCTTCCCCTGTCCTTGAAGGAGCCCGTGTGGTTCACAGTTTCATTTTTAAGAAGCACTTCATCCTTCAACAGAGGTGTCCCACCCTCTCCAAGACTAACCTTATTCCTCGGGTCAACAGGATAGAAGGGCCAGTACTTCCAGTGCTCCACGCACCTGTCTTTCCACTCTTCATTCAGAACCTTTCTGATGGCGCTGTAATCATAAGCCACCACCAGACTTCCGCCACACTCGCACCTGAAGACTATATCCTGAAAATCATACATTCTCCCGCATAGAAAACACTTCAGACCTCTGACCCTTGTAGCAGGATTAAGAACGTTCATTACCAAACCTTTTAAATGAACCACTTTATATTTTTACCATGGATGTCACCACTGTATTTCTTTTAATCGGCTCCATAATAACGATAGGTTTCTTCGCAAATGCCTTCTTCAGGAAGACGAAGATACCGGATCTGATATGGTTACTTCTTCTCGGTCTCATCCTCGGACCTGTAATGGGTATAATAGAAACAGGACCGCTCATAGACTTCATACCCGCGTTCTCAGCCCTCGCATTGCTAATAATATTATTCGATGCTGGTCTGAACATGAACGTTTATAAATTAATAAGGGAGGTTCCCCGTGCCCTGCTTCTGGCATTGCTCGGTTTTGGTTTCTCCGCAGTATCGGTTGCGCTCATAACCTATTACTTCTTCTCCCTCTCCTTCCTCAAATCACTTCTCTTAGGGAGTATAGTTGGTGGCGTGAGCTCTGCAATAGTCATACCCATAGTCTCATCCATGAAGGACCTGAGAGAGGAGCCGGCGCTGATAATGGATATAGAGTCAGCGCTGACCGACCCGCTCTGCATAGTCATAAGTCTGGTTCTGATGGGAATGATAACCAAGGGGCAGAGTCTTGGAAGTGTTGACATCCAGGGACCGCTACAAGCGGTTGCCTCGTCCTTTTCCATATCCCTTGTCATAGGTTTCATCGCGGGTCTGGTCTGGCTCTTCTTCCTCCAGGTGCTGAAAAAGAACGACTACTACTACATGCTCACTCTTGCCTACCTATTTTTTGTTTACCCGGCTGTCGAAACCCTCGGGGGGAATGGTGCCATAGCATCATTGATGATAGGTATCGTTCTCGGGAACGGCAGGGAGTTCGGTGAGATGCTGAAACTCGAGAACATAGAATCAGGACTCACTCTTGAGACCAAACACTTCCACGCAAACATATCATTTTTCGTCAAGACCTTTTTCTTCGTCACACTCGGAGCGCTCATAGTTCTCCAGGACGTAGTTCCAATAATACTCGGAGTTGTGCTCTCACTGGTCATACTCGTAACGAGATTCATCGCTGTGAGGATCGCAAGCATAGGTGCAGGTTTCACCGAAAAGGAGAAGAAGCTGATGACGTATATGCTTCCAAGAGGGCTGGCAGCAGCTGTCCTCGCCTCAATGCCGTTCATAGAATACCACATAGAGGGAACGCAGATATTCACCCAGATAGTCTTTGCGATAATAATCACAACCGCGATAATATCAACTCTGGGAATCTTCCACACCGAACACAAGAAACCGGAAGAGGAAACAATAGCAGACCAGATAAGGGAGAGTTTTGAGGAGGATCGATATGACTGAACTTCTTTATTTCAAGGACTGCTATCTGAAGGAGTTCACGGCCAGAGTTATCCAGAGCAGGGAAAATTCTGTCCTCCTGGACAGAACGGCTTTTTACCCGGAAGGTGGTGGCCAGCCGACCGATACCGGTTATCTCTACTGGAATGGTGAGAAGGCGAGAGTTCTGAAAGTCATCAAAAAGGATGGCATCTGGCACCACCTTGACAGAGAAATACCGGAAGGTGTTGAGGTGAGGGGTGAAATCGACTGGGTAAGAAGGTATAACCACATGAGATACCATACAGCTCAACACCTCCTCTCGTATGTGGTTCTGAAACTCTACGGTGCAAGCACAACAGGAAACCAGATACATGAGAACAGAGCCAGGATAGATTTCAACCTTGAGAGGGTGGACCAGGGAATGATACCGGAGATAGAGGAAGAAGTGAACAGAAGAATCAAGGAGAACCTTCCTGTCAGAATAGAGTTCATGCCAAGGGATGAGGCACTGAAGAGGATTGACCCGAGAAGAGCGAATCTCTCCTTACTTCCGAAATCCGTGAAGGAGCTGAGAATCATCCTGATAGATGATATCGATATGGTTCCCTGTGGAGGCACTCATGTGAGAAGCACCGGAGAGCTGGGAAGGTTTAAAATATCCAAGTTTGAATCCCGAGGTAAAAATAACAAAAGGATTGAATTCATTCTTGAAGAAAAATCAGAAGGGAAGTGATGCCTTCTCTTCTTCAACCGACTCTTCCATCTCTTCTCTGCTGAATGCTGGAGCTGAGATGTGTTTTATTATCACTATGTC
>Ga0180300_10001617_pt1 | contig 10497 bp, 8 predicted proteins | sample GuaBasSediGuay15_FD_121798 | JGI IMG/M metagenome (GOLD analysis project Ga0180300, IMG submission 121798) | Subseafloor sediment microbial communities from Guaymas Basin, Gulf of California, Mexico - Guay15, Core 4569-2, 21-24 cm | ecosystem: Environmental > Aquatic > Marine > Hydrothermal... | reverse complement strand
GATAGAGCTTGATCCCAAAACCAGAGAACTGCTCCTGAGGATATCCTCATCCACCATCGATAGGCTCCTGGCCAAAGAGAGGAGGCAGGCAGGATTCATAGAGATAGACCTGGTGAGCCATGATGAGGGTTCACCAAGAGGGGATTTCTGTTACACTCTGGCGATGACGGATGTAAAGACCCAATGGACGGAGTTGATCCCTGTGAAGAATAGGGCCCAGGTCTGGGTCTTTGAGGCCTTGAGGGAGGCGGAGGAGAGGTTTCCCTTCCCCCTGAAGGGGATAGACTCTGACAATGACTCTGCCTTCATCAATTATCACCTCCTCAGGTGGTGTGAGCAGAGTAGCATCACCTTCACCCGCTCAAGGGCCTACAGGAAGAATGACAACTGCCATATAGAGCAGAAGAATTGGTCTGTAGTGAGGAGGTATGTGGGATATCTTCGGTATGAGGGGGAGGAGGCCCTGAGGCTCCTCAGGGAGGTGGGAGGGGTGCTGAGGCTCTATGTGAACTACTTTCAGCCCTCGATGAAGCTTCTCGAGAAGCTGAGAGAAGGTTCAAGGGTGAAGAGGAGATATGATGATCCCAAGACCCCCTGTGAGAGGGTGCTTGAGTGTGAGGAGGTCTCTGAGGAGGCAAAAGAGAGGCTTAGAGAGGAGTATGAGATGCTGAATCCTGCGGCCTTAAGAAGAAAACTACTCAAACTTCAAGATAAACTCATAAAATTGGCTACTTCATCCAGGAGAAAAACCCATGCCCTGGAGTAGATCTTCATATGATGCAATGAATACTACTTCAAGTAGATTTTATAATGATGCATCAAGTAATTTCCCTTTCTTGACATCGTGGTATCGATCTGTTATATAAGATTTAACACAAATAAAATGCCTACGGAGGTCGTATGGCGTACAAAAAAGCCGCTTTAGCCCTTATAATCGTCCTCTCCACGGCGGTGATGGGTATGGGAAGCATCCTTCCCCACAGCAAGGTAGCCCTGGACAAAGAGATAGGCCCTAATGAGGTGAAAGGAAAAGTCTTATCCGTCCAGATCAATGTCTTTCGCCGCGGGACTCTCGTAGTCGAAAGTAACAGAACGAGAAAAACCTATACCTTTTATGTAGGCAGAAGGACTATATATTACCCCCGACGTTACCCCAATATAGGAGAGACCGTAAAAGTCCAATACATCAACGACAGGGGATTCCTTAAGGCCGTCCGGGTGGAAATAGTTCAAGGGCCATAGGTGTCTCAGCTAAAGAAATTGCAGGAAAAAATCTCCTATCGCTTCCGGAACCTCCAGCTCCTCACACAGGCCCTTACCCATCGCTCCTGGCTCCATCAGGAAAATGAGAAAGGGGAAGACAACGAGAAGTTGGAGTTTTTGGGGGATTCGGTAATAGAATTAGTGGTAAGCCATCTCCTTTTTGTTCGTTTCCCTCATCTCAATGAAGGAGGACTTTCTAAGGCGCGGGCCTCACTGGTCAAGGAGGCTACCCTCGCTTCCCTTGCCCGAGGGCTTGGACTGGGGCAAACCCTGAGATTGGGGCGGGGAGAAGATGAAACTGGGGGGAGGCAGAAGAATTCTATTTTGGCCGGAGGGACGGAGGCATTGGCGGCCGCCGTTTATTTAGATGGTGGATATAAAGAGGCCTTTCGAGTATTAGAGCGATTGTATGCCCCCCTGTTGGAGGAGATGGGAGAAGGATTAAGGGATTCGGACTTTAAAACTAGCCTTCAGGAATATACCCAAAGACATTTAAATACCACCCCTCAATATATCTTGGCAGATCAAAAGGGCCCAGATCATGACAAGACCTTTGAGGTGACCATATATATTGGGGGGAAGGTCTACGGGAAGGGAAAAGGAAGAAGCAAAAAAGAAGCCGAGCAGCGGGCAGCCGCTGAGGCCCTAAAAACTTTGAGGAAGGACTAGAGTGGAGGACAAAAGATTCATAATTCCCATTTTTATCTCCCATTTCGGTTGTCCCCACAGGTGCATATACTGTGATCAAAATCGAATTGCCTACCACACCACATCACTCCCTACCGCTGAAAAGATTCAAGAGGAGATAGAGTGGTATCTGAAGGTAGGCATACACAAGATGAAGAAGGCTCAACTGGTGCAGGTGGCCTTCTATGGGGGGAGTTTCACCGCCCTTGCTCTGCATACACAAGAGGAACTTCTGCGTAGTGTCACCCCCTTTCTGAGGGATGCAAGGGTTCACTCCTTACGGTTATCCACGCGACCCGATTATATATACCCTGAGATCCTGGAAATCCTCAAAGCGGGCAAGGTAACCACTGTTGAACTTGGGGTACAGTCGATGGACGACGAAGTGCTGAGGATCTCCTGCAGAGGGTACCGAGCTAGAACGGTAAAAAGAGCCGTGAGGGAGCTAAAACAGAGAGACTTCGAGGTGGGGATTCAACTCATGGTCGGTCTGCCAGGTGACACATCGGAAAAATTCGCCTCTACCGTAGAAAAAGTAATAGAATTGAGGCCCCATTTTGTCCGCATTTACCCCACATTGGTAATAAAGGGAACGGCCTTGGAAAGGTGGTTTAAGAAAGGGAAATACCGCCCTCTTCCCCTGTGGGAAGCAGTAAACCTCACCAAGGATGCCATGCAGAGATTTCGTCAGGCCAAGATCCCGGTGATCAGGGTGGGATTGCAACCAACCCCTTCGCTGGAGGAAGGAGAAACCATAGTGGCCGGCCCTTACCACCCTGCCTTTCGACAATTGGTGGAAAGCTCTATCCTATATGATCAGGCCGTTTCTGCTTTGGCCAACTCCCTTGCAGATAAGGGTAGCTGCCCCACCTTCATCCTTTCCCCCCAGGATATCTCTAATTTCTTTGGGCAGAGGGGGATGAATATAAAGAGGCTCAAGGAATCCTTTGGCCTAAAGGAGATAAGGGTGAAAAGTGATCCTCAAAGGGAAAGGGGAACGGTATCCCTCGTTCTATAGGTCGTGAGGCTACAAGGATGAAAAGGATAGTATGGATATATCTCATCTTGCTACTTTCTTTAGCGTGTGCCCCGAAGAGGGAGATAAAGATCCCCCCACCTAAGCTCCCCCCGGGTGTCCGAAGGGTAGAGTACGGATGGGCCTCATGGTATGGGAGGGAGTTCCATGGTCGACGCACCTCCAGTGGTGAGGTATATAATATGTTTCAGCTAACTGCCGCTCATCGAACCCTCCCCATGGGGACCAAGGTGATGGTCACCCACCTAAAAAATGGCAGATCGGTAATGGTAACTATCAATGACCGTGGCCCCTTCGTGAAGGGAAGAATCATCGACCTCTCCTATGCTGCTGCCCATATATTAGGGATGGTACAAGAAGGAGTAGCCTGGGTGAGGGTGGAGGTCTTAGATAAAGGACTGCCTCTGCCTGCAGAAGGACCCTTTACAGTTCAGGTGGGCTCCTTTATCCACAGGGCCAATGCCCTCAGGCTAATGAAGGAATTAAAAAAGATCCATCAGGTGGTCTACATCAGTATATTGAAGACACCAGAGAGTAAATATTATCGAGTGAGGTTGGGAAAATTCAGCAGCCGGCAAGAGGCCTATCAGTATGCTCACCTTCTGGTAAAAGATGGATATACCCCTTTTATAACAAAAACCGAATAAAAATCACCCCTATAAAGACTTTGATTTGCTGCGCGAAAGATACTGCTCCTGATACTGTTTGGCCTGGTACATAAAAGCCTCTAAACGGGTCATAATGTTGCTCTGTTCCTGGCCATCGTAGGCCATGTTTAATATGGGGAGGTTGTTGTTCTCCTCACGATACCTCTTCAAGATGGCACTTACTACCGTCCCCGGCATGCAGGTGAAGGGCATTACGTTTACCACGCCACTAGCCCCTTTCAGGGCGAAGTCTATAGTTTTGCCAACGCTCAGGATCGCCTCACCTTCAAAGGTTGAATCTAGATAAGGTTTGGCCAACTTAAGGATTCTGGAGGTCTTGGGTTCTTTTAGGTTATTAATACTTCCCCAGAAGATGCGCTCTAGTCTGTGTTCATACTTCTCCTGATAGTATTCGGTCAAAAAAATCTTTAAAAGATTGGAAAAATGTTTCCTGTTAAAGCTACGCCTGCGGGCCATGGCATTGATATAATGAATCCATTCAACGAGAGGGGCAAGCCACACCTCCCCACCCAGGGACTCTATCTTACGAACGATATCCTCATTACTGAAGCGATTGGATCTCACATAGATCTCCCCCACAATCCCTATCTTGGGCTTGCTACCCGGACCCACCACGGGTATCCGCTCAAACCTCCTCCTGGCCTCACGAAGGGCCTCCTCCAATCTCTCCAGCTCTCCGCCCCCTGTGCGTATAGCTTCACAGACTAAATCGAGGCATTCCCTATATACCCGATCTGTCTCACCAGGATCCTTCTCGTAAGGCCTTGTCTCGTGAAGCTTTTTGATGAGCAGATCTACTGCCACTATCGCCCACCACCCAAGCTTATCGAACTCGGAGCCGAGAATCCCCAGGTCTTTATAGAGGGTCTCATCCTGGTTAGGAGAATAAATAGGGACATCGGCATAACCGAGTTCATCCAAGGTGAGGCGATGGAAACGGTGGTACTGTCCGAAACGACAAGGACCATTCCCTGAGGGCATAAAGAAGGCCACCTTTTGAGGGTCGAAGTCCGGGCTTTTAACTACCCTGATCATGTCTCCTGTAGTCAAGATGCAAGGGTAGCACTCCCTGCCAGAGGTATATTTTCGGCCCCAATAGAGGGTTTTTTGGTTCGATTCGGGAAATACCCGGGCTGAGACACCGCAGGCCTCAAAGGCCGCAGCAAAGGCAAAGGCATGGTCACACATATAGGGAATGTAGATCGTGCGGTTGACATCTCCCCCTATCTTTCCTCTGCGACGCTTCTCCTCTTTAGGGCCTCGGGCATGCTTAAGGCTATCGAGAAATGCCTCACACCTGGTGATGGCTCCTGCATCGGCGCTATGCTCATCTATCTCCAGTTGTAAGTATGGTTTTCCCTTAAGGATATCGCGAAAGAAGTGGCTAATAAAGGAATCTGCCCCGCAGCCGAAATTAGTGATGTAGACCCCAAAGAGCCTGGGATCATCTTTGATCAGGTGAGCAGCGGCTAAGATCTTCTGCCCGTATTTCCAATACATATCTTTAAGACCTTCTCTGCCGGCCATGGACTCTAGAGGGAGGAAATCCATGGGGATGGGGAGCACACCTAAGTCACGCAGCTTTTTGGGTATATCGAGATTTACCCCGGGATCGCAACTGTTGTAGGGACGGCCAACTATCACCATAAGCTTTTCCCCTTTTCTCAACCCCTCCAATATCTCCCTGCCGCGGGCGCCAATGGCACGGTAAAACCTGTTTTGCTGCTCTTGGGCCCGAATATAAGCACGACGGACGTCCCCCGCCCCCCTTTTCAATCTCCTTCCGAACTTTATCAGGGCCCGCTCCACCTCCTTTGAGCCCATGCCAAAAGGGATTACAGGCTGCAAGACCCGTGCCCCATACTTCTTAAAGTCAATGGAGGAGTGTACGGCATAAGGGAAGGACTGCACATAAGGACAAGTCTGAGAGTGCTCAAAGTCCTCCCGAAACTTCTCCATGCTGATGATGCTGGGCAGAAAGATCTTCTTTATCCCCTTCTCCAGCAGGTTGAGGACATGGCCATGGGCCACCTTGATGGGGAAACAGGTCTCGGCCACCACCGACTCCACTCCCCGGCGGATCAACTCTTTATTGGTAGGATCAGATAGGACTACCCTATAACCTAATTCCGTGAAGAAGGCCTTCCAAAAGGGCAGGAGTTCATGAAATAAAAGGGCGCGGGGAATTCCGATAACTGGGGCATCATCCCCTAACGATTCCTCCCCTGGGTAGTGCCCAAAAAGCAGCCCTTCCCTCTCAGCGAAAAGATCCGGCAGATGGCTCCCTTTGCTCCGGCGGACTACATCATACTTCTCACAACGACTCCCGTAAAAGAGAGGCTTCTCCCCCTCAACACTCACTTTCCTAATGAGACACATGTTAGGGCAACCTTTACACTCGAAGGTGGTGATCTCATAGCGGCGCTGGCTCAGATCGAACCCCTTGAAATTACTTTTCTCCCAGGTGCGCTCCTTTTTCGCCAGCAGTGCCACCCCAATAGCCCCAGTCACGTCGTGATTCTCAGGTACAGTAATCTCTTTGCCCAAAATCTTCTCAAAGGCCGCCACTACCCCTTTATTGAAGGCAGTCCCTCCCTGAAAGAAGATTTTATTTCCTATTCGACGATCCCCTACCACACGGTTTAGGTAATTCTGGACGATGGAGTAGCAGAGCCCCGCCACTAAATCGTCGGTGTCTGCCCCTCGCTGCTGATGGTGGACCAGATCAGATTCGATGAACACCGTACACCTCTCCCCCATCCTCACCGGGGAAGGGGCCCGCAAGGCCCTTTGTGCAAACTCCTCCTTGATGGAAATGCCGAGCTTCTCCGCCTGTTCTTCGAGGAAGGAACCCGTACCAGCAGCGCATACCTTATTCATCTCAAAGTCGACGATGACCCCACCATCGAGACTAATATACTTGGAATCCTGGCCGCCGATCTCGAAGATGGTGTCCACCTCCGGATCGATGTTGGCGGCTGCTGTGGCCTGGGCGGTAATCTCATTGCGAACTATATCCGCCCCTACGAAATCACCGTTAAGGTATCTGCCAGACCCTGTGGAGCCTACCCCCTTGATCTCCACCATATCCCCGATCTCCTGCCCGATCTCCTGCAACCCCTGGCGGATGGCCTCTATAGGCCTGCCCGCCGTCATCAAGTACCTCTTGGCAAGGACCCGCTCCTGTTCATCGATGACCACCAAATTCGTGCTGATGGATCCCACGTCTAACCCCAAATAGGCAGGGATCTTTCCCTTTTGAACCTCAGGTTTGTAGATCCGCTCCTTCTCCTCCAGGTGCCTAGGGGAAAGGGCTAGAGGTTCCCACCCCTGCCTCTTTGTATCCTGCTGCTGGCTGATATACAGTTGGAGGGGTTCTATGCCGGCAAATACCTTCCCTTCAAACTTCCCCTCCTCAAGGGCCAACAACACCGCCCCGATGGCCCCCATGGAGGCGTAGTATTTGGGTATGATGAACTCCTCTTCACTCAGCTCCAAGATGTCGAGGAAGGCCCGCCTCATCCCTACATTGGCCGCTACTCCCCCTTGAAAGGCTACGGGTCGCCGAAATTCCCTCCCCTTGCCGATGTTGCTTTTGAAATTCCTAGCCAGGGCATAACAGAGCCCGGCGACGATGTCGTAATCCGGAGTGGCAATCTGCTGAAGGTGGATCATATCCGACTTGGCGAAGACACTGCATCGGCCTGCAATCCGTGGCGGATTTTGCGACTTCAAGGCCAATTGGCCAAATTCCTCAATGGTGAGCCCCAGCCGGGAGGCCTGTTGATCGAGAAAGGACCCTGTACCTGCGGCACACAGGGTGTTCATGGAGAAGTCCTCTATCCTGAATCTATCCCCTTCTCTTTCTATAATGATGAGCTTGGAATCCTCTCCCCCGATATCGATTACAGTCCTCACTTGAGGATAGAGGCGTTCAATGGCCTTAGACTGAGCTATAATCTCGTTGTAAAACTCCCCTCCTAAGATCTCCGCTAATACTTTTCCCCCGGTACCGGTAAAGGATATGCCAGCGAACCTCTCGGCAGGAATGCGGGAGAAGATTTCCTCCAAGATCCCTTTTACCGTCTTCAGAGGTTGACCCCTGAGGCGGGTGTAGTATTCCTCCAAGACCTCACCCGCTCGGTTCATCACTACAGTATTGGCACTTACCGAACCCACATCTATCCCCAAGTAAAACGTCTCCATTTCTTCTGCCTCCTACTGCGGCTTTTTAGAGAAAAATTATTATAAGATTTTGTCATCTTTTTGCAAGGAGAAAATTCCTCTTCTTAGAGGGTTCAAAAACCAAGGATTTCGATGGGCAAGTGAAATCTTTAGTATTTTGGTACAGAAATAAAGAGTTAGATTTATTTTGACTTTTCTCGCCCAAACCCTATAATAGGAAAGACCCGTTGAAGAGGGTGCTAAATCGATGTTGGGTTCAATGTTAAATCATAAGTTAGATCCTTATCTCTATAAGCTGGCGGAGTGGTCCAAGGGGTTTATAAGACCTAACCACATCACCCTTATCGGTCTGATAGTAAATCTGGGAGCTGCATTCGCCTTGGCTCTGGGAAAATGGAAGATAGGGGGGATAGCCATCCTCGTTGCGGGGCTCTTTGACTTACTGGATGGGGCGGTAGCCCGTTCACAAGGTCAGGTCACCCCCTTCGGCGGCTTCTTCGACTCGGTGATAGACAGGTATTCCGACTTCTCCCTCTTTGTAGGTTTATTATTTTATTATGCATATACAGGACATCCTTTTTTGATCCTGTTAGCATCAACAGCGGCCATGGGTAGCTTCTTGGTCCCCTTCACCAGGGCGAGGGCAGAGACGGTTATCACCTCCTGCAAGGTGGGGCTCATGGAGAGGCCGGAGAGAATCATCTTACTTGCCCTTGGTGCCCTCCTCGATTGGATGATCCCCATCCTCTGGATCCTTGCCATCCTCACCCACATCACGGTGATCCAACGAGTACTGCACACTAAAAGGGAGCTGCGAGGTAGCTAACCTACCATCCTCTCTACCTCCTCCACCAACCTCCGCACCCATTCTCCTTCTTTCACCTTCTCAACTACTTCTCCCTTTTTGAAGAGCAGGCCCACCCCCTTTCCCCCGGCGATGCCCACATCGGCCTCTCTGGCCTCCCCTGGGCCGTTTACCACGCAACCCATCACGGCCACGGTAATAGGGGTGTGTATATGCTCCAAACTTTCCTGAACCTTCTCCACCAAGGAGATGAGGTCTACTTCACATCTGCCACAGGTGGGACATGATATAATATCTACCCCCCGTTGTCTCACCCCCAGGGCCCGCAGAATACCATACGCTGCTCTTACCTCCAACACGGGGTCGGCGGTCAAGGATACCCTTATGGTATCCCCTATCCCCTCGGCCAAAAGAATTCCCAGCCCTACCGCTGACTTGATGACCCCGGAGAAGGGAGGACCCGCCTCAGTGATCCCCAGGTGAAGGGGATAATCTGAACGCTGGCTGAAGAGGCGGTAGGCCTCCACGGTCCTGGGGACGTCCGAGGCCTTCAGGGAGACCTTGATTGCCATATGCCCTATATCCTCACAGATCTTTATACATTCCAAGGCACTCTCCACCATGGCCTCGGGGGTCGCCCGGCCAAATCTGTTCAGTATGCGCTTCTGCAGTGACCCTGTATTTATCCCTATCCTGATAGGTACCCCCCTCTGTCTGGCTTCCTCGATGATCTCTCTCAATTTGTTCCTGTGGGGGATGGTACCCGGATTGATCCTCAGACCATCCACTCCTGCCTCTAGGGCCAGCAACGCCAGACGATGATCGAAGTGGACATCGGCGATAATAGGCAGGGGGGAACGGCCGACGATCTCCCGCAATCCCCTAATGGCCTCCTTGGCCGGCACGGCCACCCTTACGAGTTCGCACCCTGCCCTTTTCATCCTTTCAATTTCATTAACAGTAGAGACCACATCGAGGGGATTGGTCGTAGTCATAGATTGCACCACCACGGGGGCTTCCCCACCAATCAGAACCCCTCCTACGGAAATCTGTCGAGTCTTTTTCCGTGAAATCATATGTTGTGAGGACGGTGGAGTTGGGGGAACTTTTCCTTCAGCCTCCGGGCCACATTTTCCGGCACCAATCCTTCCACCGATCCCCCAAGGCTGGCTACTTCTTTAATGGTTCGAGAGCTGATAAAAAAGTAGTCCTTACCTGTTACCATAAAAATGGTATCGACGTCTTTATTCAAACTGCGGTTCATAGAGGCCATGTGATATTCATACTCAAAGTCTGAGGTAGCCCTCAACCCCCGCAGCACTACCTTGGCATTAGTCCTCTTCATATATTCCATCAACAGCCCTTCGAAGCTTTCTACCACGACATTTGGGCAGTCTCTTAATGCCTCTTCGATCATCTCCACTCTCTCTTGAGGGGTAAAGAGGGACTGTTTATCATAATTGTGGGCCACGGCTACTATTACCTTATCGAAGATCTTCAACGCCCTCTTGATGATATCGATATGGCCATAGGTTATAGGATCAAAAGAGCCGGGATATACCGCTACCTTCTCCTCCATTTCCCCTCCTTTGTTATTAAACACCCAAAAAGCCAAGAACCCGGAGGTTTATAAATTTAACCAAATCTCTTCCCTCCTTCTCTGGATCCCAGACGTCCTGAGTCCATTTATTATTTTAAAGGATATACCCCTGTTGTGTCAAACCTACCCCTTCTGGAGTTTCCTGAGTTTTGATTTTGGTAATTGTCACCAAAAGTTGAAGGAGAGTTGAAAATCCTTGGTATCTCCCCTTTTGGTCTTCAGGCCTGTCTTATCGGGAAAGAGCAGATTATAG